>ERZ827150.5061-NODE-5061-length-10930-cov-35.390989_pt1 | contig 10930 bp, 8 predicted proteins | sample MGYA00519779_ERZ827150 | MGnify/ENA primary metagenome ERZ827150 (study PRJEB31778, sample SAMEA3449267) | human gut metagenome | biome: human gut; feature: human-associated habitat; material: faeces | place: United Kingdom | collected 2010/2012 ...
CCCTTGTGGGGTCAAGGGGCAAAGCCCCTTGCGGAGTCCAGAGGCAGAGCCTCTGACGTTCCCCATCAGAATATCAAGTCCATGCTCCGCAGTTTTTCGCGAAGCCAGCTTTCGGATAGACCGGATTTCTGCGACATTTCGCGAATTGTTAAGCCCGATAGGTACGCGTCAGACAGTACCTCCGGGTCGCTCAGGTTGTCCCAGTCGATATCCGGGACGGTAGGAGCGGGCGGGGGCGTGTAGACGGGCTTGGGCGGCATCGGCTTGGGGGCGGTGCGCACCGGGTTGCGGAACGCGGCAGACTGCGCACGCTCTGCCAGCAGCTTCACATTCGCCTTCATCTTCCGTTCCTGCGCCACATACGGGCGAATTACCTGAAGGAAGGCTTCGCCGTAGCGCGCGGTCTTGATTTCGCCCATGCCGCTCACGCTCCGCATTCCTTCGAGCGTTTCCGGCTTGCGCCGCACCATGGACGTTAGGGTTGCGTCGCTGCAAATGATGAACGGCGCAACGTGATAGAGCTTCGAGAGCGCCATCCGCACTTGCCGCAACTGCTCGAACAAATCGCCGCCTGCCGGGGTTTCGATTTTCCCGCTGCTGCCGACCTTCTCCGCCGTTGCCTGCTGCCCCAGATGTGCGCCGTCCGCTCCTCGCCGCCGCTGCCGGGCGATTTCCTCCGCCTCGCCGTAGCGCGCGCCGCAGCAGGCGCTGCAATGCCCGCAGTCCTGCGCTGTATTCTCCCCGAAGTACCGCAGGATAAACGCCCGCAGGCAGCCGGGCTTCGTGCAGTAATCCACCATTCGGTTCAGGCGGTTCATGTCCTGATAGCGCACTGCCGACTGCTCCGCCGCCGTCATGTTCTCGTTTGGCTCGGTGTGCTCAATCATCCACTTCGCGGTGAAAATGTCCGACCCGTTGTACAGCAGGATGCACTCCGCCGCCTCGCCGTCGCGTCCGGCGCGCCCCGCCTCCTGATAGTACGCCTCCATCGAGCGCGGCATTTGGTAGTGAATGACAAACCGCACGTTGGATTTGTCGATGCCCATGCCGAATGCGTTCGTCGCGACCATCACCGGGCAGGTGTCGTACTGAAATTTCTCCTGATTCTCCTTGCGCTCCTCGTCGCTCAATCCCGCGTGATAGCGCGTCGCGTCGATGCCCGCGCGAATCAGATTATCGCAGACCTGTTCGACCGCCTTGCGCGTTGCGCAGTAGACGATGCCGCTTTCGCCGCGTTTCCGGCGGAGAATGTCCATGAGGGCAGCATCGCGGTTTTTGGGGCGGATGACCTCGAAGTAGAGGTTCGGACGGTCGAAGCCGGTCGTGACCGTTTCCGGGTTTTGCAGGCGCAATAGGCGGATGATATCTTGCCGGACGCGCTCGGTTGCGGTCGCGGTGAATGCGCCCATGACCGGGCGGGTGGGCAGCGAATCGACGAAATCCGCGATACGCAGATACACCGGGCGAAAATCCTGCCCCCACTGGGAGACACAGTGCGCCTCGTCCACGGCAAGCAGAGAAATCGGCATGGATTGCGCCATCGTCTGAAACGAGGGCGTTTCGAGGCGCTCTGGGGCGACGTAGATGATTTTGTACGCGCCCTGCCGCGCGCGCTGCATGGCGAGATCCATCTGGCGGGGCGTCAGTGAGCTGTTGAGGTACGCAGCTGGAACGCCCGCGCTTTTGAGCGCCGCCACCTGATCCGCCATCAGCGAAATCAGCGGCGAAATGACAATCGAGACCCCCGGCAGCATCAGCGCCGGCACTTGATAGCACATGGATTTTCCTGCGCCCGTTGGCATGACGCCGAGTGCATCCCGGTGGTGCGTCAGCGCATTCACCATGACCTCCTGCCCCGGTCGGAACGCCTCATGACCAAAGTACTTCCGCAGGGTTTCCTGTGCTTGCATCTGTTTTTTTCCTTTCTTATGGGAGGACGTGGGGAGGCGCCAGAGGCTCTGCCTCTGGACTCCGGCAGGGCTCTGCCCTGCACCCGCGAAGGGTCTTCGACCCTCTCGACACCCTTTTCGCGATTGAGTTGGTGACACTCTCATACTGGTTCCGCGTGTTTATTGGGGGGACGCAAGGGGCGCTGCCCCTTGACTCCGCCAAAGGGTCTTCGACCCTCTGGACTCCCTTTCGCGCGATTCAGTTGGTGACAACTGCATACAATGCCCGCGTGTTTATTGAGGGAACGCAAGGGAGTTCCTCCCTTGACCCTTTCGCGCGATTCAGTTGGTGACGACTGCATACAGTGTCCGCGTGTTTATTGAGGGAACCCGCGGCTTAGAGGTACTTCACCTTCACCGTCGGCGGAAGTATCTCCGGCACGTCCTGCCCCTTCGCCAGCACCAGCACCTCAATGCGGTACAGGCGCATCAGCTCTGGCAGCGTCAGTTTCTCCGTCTCCAATTCCAACACGCGGTCAACACACCGCAGCGCCAGCAGCGAACTTTTCCGCATATCCTGCGCACATCCGGTCAGCGCGACCGTCAGGTGTCCGCCCTCGTCCTTCGCGCGGGTCAGGAACGCAATCGCCTCGTGCGACAAGTCCGCAAATTCCCCGATGACCATCACGCGGCGCATGATGCCGCCGGAAATGTGGCGCATGAGGGCGCTCTCGAAGCGAACCGCCAATTCGCTCTGACGCACTTCGCTCGTCTTGTCGCGCGTCATGAGCGCCAGCGCCATGTCCTTCGCGCTGATTTCGCCCTTCACGACTGCGTTCACCGCCTTGGCAATCGGCATTTCCACCTGATAGCGCTCCATCAGCTGCATGGCGGCGGGCAGCGCGTTGATGCCCTCCACCGTGCCGACCTGCCGAACGGCTTCCTGCGGCGGAACACCCTGCCCGATGAGGATGCCGCAGCGGTTGTTGCGGCTGTGCATGGATGTTGCGGTCACGATGAGGTCGCCGATGCCCGCCAGTCCGCCGAACGTGTACTCCGCGCAGCCCATTTTCAGCCCCAGACGGCTGATTTCGGCAATGCCGCGCGTGATGAGGGCGGCGCGGGCGTTGTCGCCGTTGCCCAGCCCGCTGGAAATGCCGACGGCGAGCGCCTCGATGTTCTTCATCGCGCCGCACAGCTCCACGCCAAGCACGTCCGTGTTCGTGTAGGTGCGCATACAGGTGTTCATGAACACGTCCTGCACCGTTTCCGCCACCTGCATGTCCGTGCAGGCGGATACGATGGAAGTCGGCATGTCAAGCGCGACTTCCTCCGCGTGGGTCGGGCCGGACAGCGCAACGAGCTTCACATGGTCATGCTGCCCGTCTTTGCTTAATTCGTCGCGGATGACCTCGGTCATGGTCATGAGTGTGTCCGGCTCAATGCCCTTGGCAACATCCACGATAATCTGTCCGTCCGGGATGAACGGGCGCGCGCTTTCCGCCGTCTGCCGAATGGCGATAGACGGCACGGCAAAAAGCAGAATATCCTTGCCGCTTGCCACTGTCTGCAAATCGCAGGTGAAATGCACCGTTTCCGGAATCACCAGCCCTGGCAGCGCGGGATGCGTGCGCGTAGCAGACAGATTTTCGATTTCCTTCGGGAATTTTGACCACACGGTCACATCGTGCCCGTTGCGGTGCAGCAGCCGCGCCAGCGCAATGCCCCATGTGCCGGAACCAAGAATGCCAATTGTCGTCTGTTTATTCATGCGATGTTTCTCCTTCTGCTGGATGATGGACGTTCAGCTCGCGCATCAGCATCTCGTAAAACTCTCTCTGATCGCGCCGCAGCCGGATAAAATGCCCTTCGGGATTTAAGAAGCAGTGTTCGGACGAGCCGGTGAACACACGCGTGCCGTCCTGCTTCGTCATGTCGTAGCCAATCGTCAGCACGACGCCGTTGAACGCCTCCACGCGCACATCCACCGTGATGCGGTCGTCGAACGTCGTCGTCGCCAGATACTTGCAGTTCACCGCCGTCACGGGCGAAATCACCCCGCGGCGCTCCAGTTCCGCATACGGGAAGCCGAGCTGCTCCAGATACGCCACGCGCGCTTCCTCCATGAAGCGGATATAATTCGAGTGGTGCGTCACGCCCATGCGGTCGGTTTCATAATACTGCACCCGATGTGTTAGTGTTTGCATTGCTTACCAATTCAGGCGGCATCCGTCCGCGGAGCAGCCCGTTTCCTCCTGATTTTCTTCCGCCGGAATCACGCCGCGCAGCACGTCCGTCATTTCCGGCAGCGTGTACGCCCGCAAGCGGATGCGCTGCCCGTTGACGAATAGAATCGGCACGCCGCGCGGATGATAGGTGTCCAGCGTGTTTTGGATGGCGGTCTTCACGTCGTCCGTGTAGGTGCGGTTTTCCAGCGCCTGACGCATTTCGCCCGCATTCAGTCCGATGTCCGCCGCCAGCGCACACAGCACGTCAATTTGCCCGATGTCGAGCCCATCGACCCAATACGCGCGGTAAACCCGGTCGCTCCACGCCTCGTGCTTGCCCGATTTGTCCGCCAGCACCGCCCCTTCAAACGCGAGATACGTCATCGGGCGCGGACGGATTTCCGGCGGAAGCTGCATGTTCAGCCCGACCGTCTCCGCGGGTTCTTTCAGGCGCGCGAAATACGCCCGGTGCTCCTCGTCGCAGATGTCGGTCGCCTCGCTGCCTTCGGGGGTCAGCGCATACGGATGCTCGATGATTTCCGCCTCTTGGTGCAGCGTTTTCAGCGCCGCGCGGAGGTTTTCTTTCGTGACAAGGCAGAACGGGCACACATAGTCTGTCAGAAAATCAATGGTCAGCATGGGGATTTCTCCTTTCGGGGGATAATCAGCCGTCGTCGTCGCGCCAGCACTCGTTTTTTGCGCTGCCATCGCGGTACGTCGGTTCATAGGGCGACATGTCCTCGTCGTCCTCATCGGGGGACACGCGGTCGCTGTCATCAGGAATTTTGCGGATGCGCTCCATCTTCGCCGCCTCCTTGCGTTCTGCCTTCTATCATACCACTTTCGCGGGAGGACTGCAAGGGGAAAGAAAAAGCGCCTTGCCCCGGCGGGTGCGCGGAGCAAGGCGGAAAGAAATTTTGTCGCGGGTTAGTTGTTCAGCCAGTCGTTGGCGTCGGGGTAGGTGTAGGGGATGTTGTTGGTTTTGGCGTATTCTAAGGCGTAGGAGTTGCGAGGGACGGTGAGGGTGAGGTTGGAACAGTCACCGAACGCGTAGTCGCCAATGGAGGTAACGGAATTGGGGATGGAGACGGAGGTCAGGGAGTCGCAGTAGTAGAACGCGCGGTTGCCAATGGCGGTAACGGAATCGGGGATGGAGACGGAGGTCAGGGAGTCGCAGTAGGAGAATGCGCGGTCGCCAATGGAGGTAACGGAATCGGGGATGGAGACGGAGGTCAGGGAGTCGCAGTAGGAGAATGCGCGGTCGCCAATGGAGGTAACGGAATCGGGGATGTTGACGGAGGTCAGAGAAGAGCAGGAGTAGAACGCCTCGTCGCCAATGGAGGTAACGGAATCGGGGATGGAGACGGAGGTCAGGGAGTCACAGTAGGAGAATGCGCTGTCGCCAATGGCGGTAACGGAATCGGGGATGGTGACGCTCGTCAGGGACTCGCAGAAGTAGAACGCGTTGTCACCAATGGAGGTAACGGAATCGGGGATGGAGACGGAGGTCAGGGAGTCGCAGTAGTAGAACGCGCTGTCGCCAATGGCGGTAATTCCCTGCGGAATGGTATAAGTTGAAGAACTGATGCCGGCAGGATAGGAAATCAAGGCTTTATCGGCTTTTCGGAACAAAACGCCATCAATGGTGGCAAAATACGGATGCTCAGGAGAAACAGAAATGCTTTTTAGTGCGGAACAGACTGTAAAAGGATTCGTACCAATTTGTTCAACGGAATCGGGGATAGTGATGCTCGTCAGGGAATCGCACAAGGAGAACGCGCAGTCACCGATGGAGGTAACGGAATCGGGGATGGTGACACGGGTCAGAAACTTGCAGTCGTAGAATGCGCTGCTTTCAATGGCGGTAATCCCCTGAGGAATGTTATAAGTTGTGTACTCCCTTCCTTTAGGATAAGAAATCAAACAGCTATCTGCTTTACGGAATAAAACGCCATCAATGGCAAAAAAGTACGGATGTTCAGAAGAAACGAAAATACTTTTTAGTGTGCTGCAGTATGCAAAAGGATTAACAGAAATTTTCGCAACGGAATCTGGGATGATGATGCTGATTAGAGAATTACACAGATAAAACGCTCTGTTATCAATGGAAGTAACCTTTTTTCCATTGAGCATATTGGGAATGGTGAGCTTTTCTGCTTTTCCATTGTACCCTGTAATCTCCACCGTTCCATCATCCAGTAGTGCATACTCATACTCCCCAGACGTGAACGCCTCGCGTGCCACATCCTCCGCGAGTACACCCGTCCAGCAGGCGCACATCATCACAACGACCATCAGCAGAGCTACGAAGCACTTCTTTTCCATTAGAACAACCTCCTTTATGCCATTATCATACACAACAAGCCTTCATTTGTCAATTCGATTCCATAAAAAGCCCCCAGCATATCCACGATACGAAAATATTTGTTCGTGTTCGCCTTGCATGTGCCGGACAAAATGTGCTATACTGTGTTCCTAAGCCAAGGAGGATTGCAACGATGAACGACCAAATCATCATTCGCGGCGCAAGAGAGCATAACCTGCGCAATGTCAGCTTGACCGTCCCGCGCGACAAGCTTGTTGTGTTTACGGGGCTGTCCGGGTCGGGCAAAAGCTCGCTGGCGTTCGATACCATTTATGCCGAGGGACAGCGGCGCTATGTGGAAAGCCTGTCCAGCTATGCGCGGCAGTTTCTGGGGCAGATGGAGAAGCCCGATGTTGACCAGATTGACGGCCTGTCCCCCGCTATCTCCATTGACCAGAAAACCACCAGCCGCAATCCGCGCTCGACCGTCGGCACGGTGACGGAAATCCACGATTATCTGCGCCTGCTTTATGCGCGCGTGGGGCATCCGCATTGCCCGAAGTGCGGCAAGGAAATCCGCCAGCAGACCGTTGACCAGATGGTGGACGCAATCGTCGCCTACCCCGAAGGCACGAAGCTGATGGTGCTGTCGCCCGTCATCCGCGGCAAAAAGGGCGAACATGTCAAAGTGTTCGAGGAGGCGCGCAAGAGCGGTTTCGCGCGCGTGCGGGTGGACGGCGAGCTGTACCGGCTGGAGGAAGTGCCGGCGCTGGACAAAAAGAAGAAGCACTCGATTGAAATCGTCGTTGACCGCCTGATTGTCCGCCCCGGCAAGGAGTTCCAGAGCCGTCTGGCGGATTCCATCGAGACGGCGACGAAGCGCTCCGGCGGCTTGGTCATCATGGACATGATGGACAAGGGCGAACTGCTCTTCTCCATGAATTACGCCTGCCCGGACTGCGGCATCTCCATCGAGGAACTCAGCCCGCGCATGTTCTCCTTCAACAGCCCCTATGGCGCGTGTCCGGCGTGCAGCGGGCTGGGCTACCGCATGGTGGTAAGTACAGATATTCTGTTCCCGGATAAGTCGCTGTCTCTGCGGCAGGGCGGGCTGAACGCGATGGGCTTCGGTTCGGCGGATGGCGACGGCGTGACGGCGCAGTATTTCCAAGCATTATGTGACAAGTACGGCTTCACGATGGATACGCCGATTCAGGAGATTCCCGAAGCGGGCATCCACGCCCTGCTCTACGGCACAGGCAGCGAGAAGCTGACCATGACCTATGACACGCCCAGCGGCAGGGGAACGTATTCCACGACGTTCGAGGGCGTGATTCCGTCCTTGGAGCGCCGCTATGAGGAAACAGGCAGTGAAGCCATGAAAGCCGCCTACGAGGAATACATGGCGGAAGAACCCTGCCCCGTCTGCCACGGCAAGCGCCTGAAGCCGGAAGCGCTGGCGGTCACGGTCGGCGGCAAGAATTTGTATGAGGTGTCCAGCCTGTCCATCACGGACGCGCGGGCGTTCTTTCAGTCGCTGGCGCTGACGGAGAAGGAAAGCATGATTGCCGCGCAGATTTTGAAGGAAATCAACGCGCGCATGGGCTTTCTGGAGGACGTCGGGCTGGGTTATTTGACATTGGCGCGCGCGGCGGGTTCGCTGTCCGGCGGCGAGGCGCAGCGAATCCGGCTGGCGACGCAGATTGGCTCAGCGCTCATGGGCGTGCTGTATATTCTGGATGAGCCGTCGATTGGCCTGCATCAGCGCGACAACATGAAGCTCATTAACACCTTGAAAAAAATGCGCGACTTGGGCAACACGCTGATTGTCGTCGAGCACGACGAGGACACGATGTACGCGGCGGACTGGATTGTGGACGTCGGGCCGGGCGCGGGCATCCACGGCGGCAACATCGTCGCGGAAGGCACGGTGGAGGATATCAAGCGCAATCCGAACAGCATCACCGGGCAGTACCTGTCGGGCAAGAAGCGCATCGAGATTCCCGACGTGCGCCGTCAGCCGAAAGGCTTCCTGACCATCCGCGGCGCGAAGGAGCATAATCTCAAGAACATTGACGTGAAAGTGCCGCTTGGCTGCCTTTGCTGCGTGACGGGCGTGTCGGGGTCGGGCAAATCCAGCTTGGTGAACGAAATCCTCTACAAGCACTTGGCGAAGGTGCTGAACCGCGCGAAAACCCGTCCCGGCGCGTTTGGCAGCATGGAGGGCGTGGAGCAGCTGGACAAAATCATCTGCATTGACCAAAGCCCCATCGGGCGCACGCCCCGGTCGAATCCGGCGACGTACACCGGGCTGTTTGACCAGATTCGCAAGATCTTTGCCGCCTCCCCCGAAGCGAAGGCGCGCGGCTACAAGGAAAACCGCTTCTCCTTCAACGTCAAGGGCGGGCGGTGCGAAAACTGCTGCGGCGACGGGATGCTGAAAATCGAAATGCACTTCCTGCCGGATATTTTCGTGCCGTGCGACGTGTGCAAGGGCAAGCGCTACAACCGCGAGACGCTGGAAGTGACCTACAAGGGCAAGAATATCTCCGACGTGCTGGACATGAACATCGAGGAAGCCATCACCTTCTTCGAGAACCACGAGAGCATCCGCCGCAAGCTCGAAACGCTCTACGACGTCGGCTTGGGATACATGAAGCTGGGGCAGGCATCGACGACCCTTTCCGGCGGCGAAGCGCAGCGCGTGAAGCTGGCGACGGAGCTCAGCCGCCGCGCGACGGGCAAGACGCTTTATGTCTTGGACGAGCCGACGACCGGGCTGCACATGGCAGACGTGGACAAGCTCATCGGCGTTTTGCAGCGCCTGACTGAAACGGGCAACAGCGTGCTGGTGATTGAGCACAATCTGGATGTCATCAAGGTGGCGGACTACCTGATTGACCTTGGCCCGGAGGGTGGCGACAAAGGCGGCGAAATCGTCTGCGAAGGCACGCCGGAGGAAGTTGCCGCGTGCGAAAAGTCGTACACGGGGCAGTTCCTCAAGAAGATGCTGGGGAAACGCTGATTTCTGCCGCGCAATGCGGATGCCGTCAGCGCGAATCCGATTCCGAAGCGAATCACTATTTGAAAAATTGACGAGGCGGGTGTGCCTGCCATCAGCGGAGCGCACCCGCTTCCTGCTGCGCGAAAATGCAACATTCCCGGAAATATGTTGAAATTCATCGAAAAACGCGATATAATGGAACAAGCTAATCTGCCGGAAAGGGGTGAGCGGCTTGAAGAAACATGGAATCCGCGGCCTGCTGATACTGGCGCTGATTTGGGCGCTCATCGGCGCGGCATGGGCGGAGGAAATGCTGCCCGCCTCCATCCGCGAGGCGCAGTCCGCTGAAGAGGCAAACGCGCTGCTCATCCAGTCTGATACCGGCGAACGCTTGGATGTCGTGAGCGGGCAAGTCCGCCTGATTGTCCAGACGCGGCGCGACGACATGTTCTGCGCTGATTACTGGCGTTCGGGCGAGGAAAAAGGCGAATTTGACCTGACTGCGAAGGAAAACCGTTACGGCGCGCCTTATGCCTACTACATCGGCACCATGTGCACGCGTGCGGTGTACTCGATGGCGCTGTCCTACCTCGGCGTGGATATGACCCCGGTGGATATGAGCGTCCTTGCCCAGCGGCGCACGCTGAATGAGCCGTACGACGAAATCACGGCGCTGGTGGATGGTTTGGCGCGGCGTGGATTGACCGAAGCGACATTTGATGAAATGATGGCGCAGTATCTCAACGATGAGCGATATTCGCCGCTATATATATATATGAAGCGGACGAACGGTGTGGGCCATGCGCTGCTGATTGTGGGGTATAATGCGGAGCGGAAGCGGTTTGTGGCGGTTGATCCGTCGCCGCGCGGATTTCAGGGGGATACGGTGCGGACGTATGAATTGTCGTTTGCGCAGAATCGCCAGCGGGTGATGCGCTGCCCGTACGCGAAGGACTTGGAAGGCGCAAAGGTCTTGCAGGTGTATCAGTGGTATTGGATAGGGGAAGGAACAGAAAAAGAATAGGCGCGGCACAAAGGGGCTAAACACGCGGAAAAAGGATGGAGAAGAAGCCGTCTCCATCGCGCAGAGGGGTCAAAAGGGGAATTTCGCACGTCCGCAGACGCGCCCCCTAAGCCGCGCTATTACACCCTCGTTTGTCCTAAACACAGCCATGTAACCTTTTCTTCATGTTCCGCAATGTTCAAAGTAACCTCTTCCGCAAATTGTATTCAAATTGTACACACCTGTACTTCAACTGTTTTTTTTGCATTTTCCAGCCGAAAACAGCCTATTTTTTACATTCATCACTTTTCTTTTTCTCGTATCCGTGATACAATAGAAGTGTGAATACTTCTTATTGTGCAGTCGGACGTCAGGCAGTAGCAATTTGAAAGTTCCGTCTCTCCTTGCGCTTGTTTTGTCGAGTTTTTACTTCCATTTTTTTCTGTCGACTTTGAAGGAGGTCCTTTCCCGTGGATGATGCGAAACGCCCTGCGCCAGAAA
>ERZ827150.5063-NODE-5063-length-10927-cov-3.727649_pt1 | contig 10927 bp, 20 predicted proteins | sample MGYA00519779_ERZ827150 | MGnify/ENA primary metagenome ERZ827150 (study PRJEB31778, sample SAMEA3449267) | human gut metagenome | biome: human gut; feature: human-associated habitat; material: faeces | place: United Kingdom | collected 2010/2012 ...
AACATAAAAAATGTTGATATTAAAAATCCAATCATAAAAATCTTATGATAGATTACAAAGTATGCAATATAAGCAATAATAGCAAATAAATATACTATAACTAGTATATGCCATTTTTTTGCACTGCTATCAGAAATGATTTTTTTCTTCACATTGACATCATCCTTTATTAATTCATCCAAACTTAAACTAAATTCATCACTTATTGCAATAAGATTAGATATATCGGGAATACCTTTATTATTTTCCCATTTGGTAATAGCTTGTCTTGATACATTTAATTTTTCAGCAAGTTCTTCTTGTGAAAGACCTGATGACTTCCTATACTCTTTTATTTTATCTCCTAAACTCATTAATGAACCCCCTTAAAATTTATTTTGTAGGATTATAATAGCTTTATTTATAATGTTAAACAAGAAAACTATGGTTACATTCATGCTACTTATCGTAGCAAAGGCTTTTAAAAGAAATTTATGAGAAATTATAATAGATATTAAAATTTTTTTTGATAAATAAATAGATAAATTATTAAGATAAAAAAGAAGAGATACTTCATTAAGAAGATCTCTTGATGTAATAAGATATTTCTATGATTGTGGAAGTTTACTCTTAATTACATCATAAACCTTTGTAATTAAAGCATCTTGCTCTTCTTTATTTAAGTTAGCTGTTTCAATAGCAGGATGTATATATAAATCAACGTGAGTAGGTTTAACCATCCATTTCTTTTTATTACTTTCCATTATCTTATAAGAGCCATTCATTGTAACTGGAACTATAGGAACCTTTGATTTTGTTGCAAGTTTAAAGCTACCAGCTTTAAATTCTCCCATATTATCACCTTTACTTCTAGTTCCTTCTGGGAATATTACTAAAGAATGACCTTTTTTTAGTATTTTAATACCTTCAATAATAGCTTCACTAGATTTTCTTAAGCTACTTCTATCCATAAATACGCAATACATATATTCCATCCAAGTACGAACTCCAGGAATTTTTTTAACTTCAATTTTAGATACGAAACCTTTTAATCCAGGTATTTCACTCATATATATAGGAATATCAAAGTTTCCTTGATGGTTACCAATATATAATACATTCGTATCTTTAGGTATGTTTTCAACACCATGTACTGTAACTTTAACTCCAGCGATTTTTAATAAGGTTCTTGCCCAAGATGTGGTATTTTTATAAACAAGTTTATCTCTTTCTTCATTTAATCCTTTTTTGGTAAGAGTCTTAGTTCTTATCATAGCCGGAATTTTTAAAATAAGTGAACTAAAGAATACTATATACCAAACAATAGATCTAAGCATGCAAATCAAATCCTTTCGATAATATAAATATATAAATAAAGTATATAACAAAGTATTAACATAGAAAAGTTAAATAAAAATCTTTTACTCTTTATATGTCTAGGGGTAACTATATATAATTAATAAACATATATTGTAAATTATTAGTTAATTGAGGTGTTAATTTTGAATAAGGCAAATCTTTATAAATTAAGTATAGAGAGAATGGAAGATATATTAGATACTGGTCCAATTATACCAAGGTGCTATGAAGTTACTTACTTAAAATCTTCAAAGAAAATGAAAATAAATATAAATAAAGATGAGAATAAAAGCAAGAACATATATAAAGGTGAAGGATTATGTGGAAGATGGTGCTGTGAGAATGAAAAGTACATGCTTTTCTTTCAAATAAATGTAATTTCAAATGAAAATAGTTATGAAAAGGTAAAGGAAAAAGATAAAAAAATAAGAAAAGAGCTTCCACTAATGATTAATTCTATAATTAAATCTGAAGAAAAGTTTCTTAAAAAAAATAAAGATTTAATTGAAGCTGAGATATTTATAAAGTTTAACTCGATCTATGATGATTTTTATAAGGTAGAAAGTTTTGGGGAATTAAAAAATTATATAAATATAGAAGGATATGATGAAAAAGAATTAAAAGAAAAGGAAGTTAATAGTCAGCTAAAAAAAATAAAAAACAATGTGGATATTAATAAAAATCTAATTTTAAATCTAATTAACCCTCATATAGAAATACACTTATCACCAATGTATGGGAAAGAAGTGAAATTCCTAATAAGAGAAGTAGAAGTGTTAAGTATACAAGAATTAAATAATATTAATGAAGGGACTAAAGAGCATGAAATAGTTGTTTCGGTGAAAATACTAAGTGGAAATGATATAGAAGAGTTAATATTAAATATAAGAGTAAAACCAAATGTTTTAATAATTGAAAAGATAGGGTAATTCTAAGTTCTAAATCAAAATATTGACATATGGAAAATGTTATTATACAATTTATTTGGTACTCAAGTCTCCATAGTTCAATGGATAGAACAGTCCCCTCCTAAGGGACAGATACAGGTTCGATCCCTGTTGGGGATACCAGTAAAATCTCTTAAACCCTGATATTACTAGGTTTGAGAGATTTTTTATTTTTGATTTGGTGCCTATTTGGTGCCTTTTTAGTTTTGTATCATTAATTTATCTTTAAATATATTTTCTAATAATAGTGAGGTATGTTCTTCCATACTAGGCAATACATGACTATATGTATCTAGTGTTATCTTAACTGATTCATGGCCTAGCCTTTCTGAAATAACCTTTATATTTTCTCCATGTAATAATAATATAGTTGCATGAGTGTGTCTTAAATCATGAAATGATATTTGAGGCAGGTTTTTCTCTTTAGAAATTTTAAGAACATTTTTTCTAAAATCCATGGATAAATTCCTAGGGTTACACATATTATCCTGTCTATCAACTATAACGAACTCATTTGATTGTTTATTCTCTTTAATAATTTCTTTCAAGAAGTTAGGTATAGTTATTTTTCTATTACTTTTAGATGTTTTAAGTATATTACTATGAACTAAAGTTTTATTTATTTTATCATTTATTACTTGTTCACATATCTTTATTCTAGAATTTTTAAAGTCTATATTAGAATATCTTAAGCCACATAATTCACCTATTCTTAAGCCAGTAAATGCAGCTAATATAACTGGGAAGTAAAGATAAGTACCTTTAATCTCATTAAGAAAATCTAAGAGTTGTTCTTCAGTCCATACTTTTATTTTATTATTCTTTATATCTTTTATATATTCTATATCACAAGGGACATTGTTTATTATATTCATCTTCTTAGCATAATTAAAACACTTTCTTAGAACTAATATTATTCTTTTAGCACTATCAGCTTTTAATCCATTTTTTATAAGGAAATAATAAAAATTTTGAACATCTATAACTTGAATTTTATTTAATTGTTTATTACCCAGATAGGGGATTATATGAGTTTCTATTCTAACTTTATAATTAGTTATAGTGTTTATAGCTAAATTACTATTACATATATGGTTTTGATACCATTGTAAAATAAAATCTTTCAATAAAACTTTATTACTAGTAGGAATTATATTATTTAATAATTCATTTTCTTTTATAGTTGCATAAGCTCTAGCTTCTTTTTTAGTTTTAAATCCTTCCTTAGTGTGTCTTATTCTTTTTCCATTATAATCTCTACCAAGTTCTAATATAACTTTATACTTACCATTACGTTCAATTATTCTAGCCAAAATATTACCTACTTTCATTACTTTATTTGAGTATAAAATACACATTTTTAGTTATAGAAGTTTATTTTTTAACATTCTATTTATTTTATATTCTATAATACTTCTATCCATTCTTAGCATATTTGATATTCTATCTACTGAATAGAAATACTCCTTTAAATAGGTCTTAATATCAGTATCATCAATGATTAAATCTACAGAAAATTGATTAGCTTCAATTTCTAACTTATCCACTGAGAATAAAGTATTTGCTTTTAAAAAAGGAGTATTAGTGTTTTGATGCATAATAGCATGTCCTAATTCGTGTCCACAAGTAAAATATAATTCATGTTCCTCTAAATTATTATTAAGATGAATCATTTTTTGTCTTGCATGTTTATTATAATAGCCCTTTATTTCGCCAAGCTCTTCATAAAGAATTAATATATTTAGATACTTGGCTAATATAAAAGGGTTATTAGTTTCATATTTTTCCTTTAAATTATTGACTATATTACTTATATACATAAGAATCACCTCATGTTTATTTATATTTTTTCGGTGTATATTTTTGCTTAGCAATTTGTCTTGCTAATCTCATTGAATTTTCTAAACTTATTTTTAATAATTCTCTAGTTTCATCATCTATAGGCTCACCACTAAACATAAGTCCATCTTCTGAATTTGATAAATCATCTAATGTAGCTTTTAATGTCTTTTCTATATCTTTTTCAACTCTTCTAGATAATTTAATATCTTTTACATCTTGTGTATCTATTTTTTTATTCTCATCATCTTCTGATAATAAATAATCAACAGTAACATTAAAAAATTCTGCTAATTTAATTAAGGTTTCTCTTCCAGCAGGACGTTTATTGCTCTCTATCATACCTATTGTAGATTGTGCAATACCTATCGCTTTTGCAAGTTGAACTTGGGTTAAATTTCTTTCTTTTCTTAATTTCTTAATTTTATCACCTAATTTATTATGTATTGAATTAACATCAACTTTAACATCATCAGATAAAAGATAATCGACAGTCACTCCAAAAAAGTTAGACATTGTAATTAAATTCTCTTTTCCTAATCCCTGTTTATTTTTTTCAACCATAGCTATAGCTGAACGACTAATACCGGTTGCGTCAGCAAGTTTTTGTTGTGTAAGTCCTTTCTTTATTCTAAGTTCTTTTATTTTATCACCTAACATAACTTTCACCTCATATGACAATTTTATCACAAATAAAGACAAAATCAATAGAGATTCCTAGAAAATTAAAGAAAAAATTAGAAAGAATGAGAAAAAAAGAGATTTTATCGCTTAAAGACTTGTTTAAAGACAAAATCACGCTTTGTCAATGTCTTTAAAAGTGATAAAATAAAGACAATACAAGATAAAACTATCACCTAAACATAGCAAGTTTACCACAAAATAAAAGAAAGGAGGCAATTAACTGTGGAAGATAAATGTATATGGAGAAGGTTTGAAATTGTTAAGGACGAAAATGAGGATAGACTCTTAGAATTAATAGATAATAAGAGTCTATCACGAGAGGATTTACTATTAATTTTGAATACGATCAGGATTAGAGATACTAATGTTTAAATACTTAATAGCAAGATATCCTAATGTATCTTTAAGTTCAATAATGGAATTGATATCGTGAATAGTTTCTACAGTATGAATAAAATTTTTGGTTTGCCAGACGTAAATTGAGGCATTTATAGATTTTTTCTGATTATCGAGACCACTCACTTCAATATCAAATCCATTACCTAAGTCACGATATATCGTATTCTCTCTATCAATTACTTTAATTGTATAAGGTTCTCCGAGTTGTAAACATATGTCTTTAATTTTTTTACCTGGAGCTTTATGCATTAGAAATTACACCCCCCTTTCAGTATACGAATTTTAACACATTTTAGGGGTTATATCAATAAAAGGAGGTGTGAACTTGAAAATTACACAAATAAAGCTGAGAAGATTAAATTTAGGATTGTCAGATAGTAAAAAAGCAGCTGAGCTTTTAAAAATAAGCATGAGTTCTTTTTATAAACTTGAGCATGGTTATCGAAAACCATCACCAGAATTGATAGCAAGAATGGCAAAAGTTTATCAGTGTACAACAGATGAAATCTTTGAAGATTTTAATATAACAGGATAGTTATAGGTATAGTTCTTTCTATAATCGGATTATTATTTTAATCCAATAAAAATTATCAACATTTTATGTGGATAAGTTATTAATAAGTTGTAGACAAGCTGTTCATAGATTATGAACTAAATGTAAATAAGGAGGTGCTTAGTTAATGTCTATGCCTTGGTATACAACAGAAGAAGCAGCAGAGCTATTAGGACTTAGTCCTCATTCAGTTAGAGAAAAGCTACGGACTAAGGAGATTAAAGGCAGTAAAGCTGGTAAAGAGTGGAGGATACCTAAAACTGAAATTAATAAAGTCTTAGGTATAGAGACAGAAGATAAAAAAGATATTTATATAAAAGAGTTGGAAGAAAGAAATAAATACTTGACTTTGCAAGTAGAAACTTTTAAGAACATAGCAGATTCTTTAGTAAAAGTAATTAGTTAGGAGGATATAAATGAGTAATTTAAAGCAAATGAATATTGGAGGACAAATAGTGCCAGTAGTAGTTAATGGAATAGTCGATGTCGAAGGTATGAAATTCCATGATATAGAAGGTGGATTTGGTGAAGGAAAGAAAGCAATTCTTGTTAAAGAAATTGCTGAAATTCACGGAAGAGAATTAAGAGTAATTAATCAAAATATAGAAAGAAATAGATTAAGATTTAAAAATGGTATAGATATAGTTGATTTAAAAGGGACAGAGTTCGAAATCACTTTAAGTGATCACGGAATTTATAATCAAAATTCAATAAATAGAAGTGAGAAAATATACATGCTATCAGAAAGAGGATATGCAAAACTTCTTAAGATTTTAGAAGATGATGTTGCCTGGGAGCAATATGAAAAATTAGTTGATGGATACTTCAATATGAGGGGACAAACCTTAAATACTTCTGAATTGTCTCCAGAGCTTCAAATGTTTAATCAAATGTTTAAAGCAATAGCAAATAGTGAGTTGGAGCAGAAGAAGTTAAAAGCAGCAGTAGAAGAAACTAAGGAAGAGTTACAAGGTATTAGAGATATAGTTGCAATAAACACTACTAATTGGAGAAAAGACACCTCCAGCTTAATAAGCAAAATATCTTTAAAGTTAGGTGGATATGAAAATATAAATCTTTTAAGAGAGGAAAGTTATAAGATCCTGGAGAAAAGAGGTCATACAAGGTTATCTGTAAAGCTAACCAATAAGCGTAGAAGAATGGCAGAAGAAGGAGTATGTAAGTCTAAAAGAGATAAGCTAAACAAGTTAGATGTCATAGCTGACGATAGCAGATTAGTAGAAACATATATGGCTATAGTTAAAGAAATGGCTATTAGATATGGAGTAAGTACAAATTAATAGAGGGGTGAATAAATAGATGTTATTTAAATACTTAACAAAACTTAAAAAGAGTTTATCAGATGAAGATTTTAGAAAATTTATAGCAGATGTTGAAAATGACATTAAAGCAAATAGAGTTGCCTTTGGGAAAAAGACAAGTCCACAAGATTTTATAAATATCTGTGAAATTTTGAAAGGAGCATTAGCAAGATGATTAATGTTGAAGATCACTTAGGTTTAGCTAGAAAAATAGCGTTTCAATTTTCTAGAATTTATAAGGATAAATATACTTATGATGAAATTGAATCTACTGCATTTTTAGGATTAATTGAAGCAGCAAAGAATTTTGATGAATCAAAAGGGTTTAAGTTTTCTACTTATGCAATGCCTTATATTACAGGAAGAGTTAAAAGAATGTATAGAGACGACAAATGGTATTTTGTAAAGCGTGGCGTTAGACATGACATGGGTTCATTAAACTTTGTGATAGATAATGAGAATAATACAGAGTTACAAGATATTTTAGAAGATGAAGTAAATATTGAAGAAAATGTTATAAACGAAATTACTGTTAAAAAGTTATTAGCTTCATTGACTGAAAGAGATAGAAAAATAGTATATTTGTATTATTTTAAAAGATTAAAGCAGATAGAAATAGCAGAGATTATGAATATTACAAATGTCTCAGTATACAGAATTATCAAAAAGTCTTTAGAGAAAATGAAAGAAGAATTAGCTTCTTAGAAAGGAGAAAATAATGTCTAATATAGCTATAGAAGCTGCTAAAGAAATAGCTAAAATAGCACAAGAAAATAATGTAGATGTTCATAATCTTATTGAACAATATAAAAAGGCTCATAACTTCACCGACCAAAGTAAAAGTTACGAGCACGACATAGAAAACTTTAAATATATTATACCACAGAAAGTAGGTGTTAACCATAGGTAAATTTGACTTGGAAATTGAAATAGCTAAGAAAGAAGTAATACAAAAGAAAAGAGAAGATTGGATTAGCAAATGGGCAAGAGAAAATCCTAAAGCAAGAACTGCACCAGAGCCACCATTAGATGATATTACACCAAAAGCATGGTTTATATCTCAATGGGAAACTGGGTTTGTAGTAGCAGATTATGAGGAACTTAAGAAGTGTCCAAAGAGACATAGAGAAAAAATATTTGCATTAGGAGGAATTTAGTGGAGAATGTAGCTTTAGTTAAATTTCCTAGAGGAAGTTTTGATCAAGAATATTCATATAAGACAGATATTGAGGATCTAAAGAAAGACGATGTTTTAGTCGTACAAGCTAATAACTCGTATTCAGTAGCAATATTTCAAAGATATTCTTCTGCTAAAAGCAGAGTTGAACAAGCTACAAAGTGGATAGTTCAAAAAGTAGATGTAGAAGAATTTGAAACTAAACTCTTTTTAGGTGAACTAGAATGAGGGTATTAAGTAGAAAAGAGTTCATGAGTAAAGTTATTAATGACATGTACAATAAGCAAAGACTAGAGAAAGAAAAGCGTAAGAGTGCTGATGTTCATGCAATAGAAAATGTTTATAAAATTCAAGAATATAGGAGGAAAAAGAAATGAAAATTACAGCAGAATTTAATTCGATTAATGAGGTTGTAGACTTTATTAATACTTTTGGTACAAAGGTAGGTAATCAAATAACTATAGATGGTGCAAAAGTAGGCTCAAAAATTAAAGAGAAGATAACTTCTCCAGTTAAAGAAGTGAGTAAGGGAGAAATGAAGGTTGAGAAAGAAGTTCCAAAAGTTGAAGCTGAACAAGTAGGACAAGTTGATGATATATCTGAAATTAAAGAAGCAGAAGGTGTAAAGGAAGTTAAGGTTACTAAGGAACAAGTAAGAGAAGTATTCTCTAAATTGATTAAAGCTGGTAAGCAAAAAGAAGCTAAAGAATTAACCTCTAAATATGGAGCTAGTAAAGTTGGTGAAATTAAAGAAGAAGATTATGCAGCAATATTAAAAGATGCGGAGGAATTATTATAATGGCACATGCGATATTAAGTGCTTCCGGAGCTAGTAGGTGGATGGCTTGTACTCCATCTGCTAGACTAGAGCAACAATTTGAAAATAAAACTTCTGAATATGCAGCAGAAGGAACTTTGGCACATGAGTTAGGAGAATTAAAACTAAAGAAAGTATTAGAGGGATTATCATCTAGAAGCTTTAATTCAAAACTTAAGAAAATACAAGAGAATAAGTTATACACAGCAGATATGCCTGATTATGTTGATGTATATGTTGATACTTGCTTAGAAAGATATAGTGAAGCTAGGGCTAAAACTCCTGATGCACTTTTCAAAATAGAGCAAAGATTAGACTTTAGCAAATGGGTTCCTGAAGGGTTTGGAACTGGTGACTTTGTAATTATAGCTGATGGAACTATGGAAGTGTGTGACCTTAAGTATGGTAAGGGAGTTCCAGTAAGTGCAGATAATAATAAGCAAATGATGCTATATGCATTAGGAGCTATATCAGAGTTTAGTTTCCTATATGATATTGAAAAAGTAAGAATGACTATAATTCAGCCAAGATTAGATAACATATCAACTTTTGAAGTAACAGTTGAAGAACTTCTTAAGTGGGCTGAAGAATTTGTAAGACCAAGGGCAGAACTTGCAATAAAAGGTGAAGGAGAATTTTTTTCAGGTGATCATTGTAGATTCTGTAGAGCTAAAGCAGTTTGTAGAGCTAGAGCAGATAAGAACTTAGAATTAGCTAAATATGATTTTCAAGAACCACCTACAATGGATAATAATGACATAGCTTATGTATTAAGTAAGGTAGATGAACTTGTAAGCTGGGCAAGTGATGTAAAAGAATATGCACTTGAAGAAGCTTTAAAAGGTGAAGAGTTTGATGGCTTTAAAGTTGTTGAAGGTAGAAGTAATAGAAGGTGGTCTAGTGAAGATGATGTAGCAAAAGTATTAATAGCTGAAGGTTTCCAAGAAAGTATGATATACACTAGAAAACTTGATGGTATTAGTAAGATAGAATCAGCAATAGGTAAAAAAGAAGTTAAAAGGTTACTAGGAGAATTCATTATAAAGCCAGTTGGTAAGCCTACTTTGGTACCTATAACTGATAAAAGAGAACCATATAATCCAGCTAAAGCAGATTTTAAAGAGTAGGAGAGCAAATATGGATATTAAAAGAATTAATGAATTATTAGATAAAGAGATAGAATTTGCTAAGGGTTGTGGTATGCCACAATTTGTAATGGGTATTCAACAAGCTAAAAAAATTATAAATAATGAATTTTTAAATAATGAAAGTGAGGAAAATTAAATGAAAGTAACAGCAAAAAGAACAGGAACAAAGGTAACTACAGGAAAGGTAAGATTAAGTTATGCACACTTATTTGAACCTCATGCAATAGAAGGAAATGAGCCTAAATATTCAGTATCAGTAATTATACCTAAGAGCGACAAAGAAACATTACAAGCTATCAAGGAAGCTGTAACAGAAGCTAAGGAACAAGGAAAAGGAAAATGGGGTGGAAAGGTACCAGCTAATGTTAAAACACCATTACGTGATGGAGATGTAGATAGAGAAGGTGATGAAGCATATGCAGGATGTTATTTCTTAAATGCTAATAGTAAAAATAAACCTGGAATAGTTGATATAAATGTACAACCTATTTTAGATGCTACAGAAGTATATAGTGGTTGCTATGCTAGATTAACGCTTAATTTCTATGCTTATAACGCTAATGGAAATAAAGGTATAGCAGCAGGTCTTGGAAATGTTCAAAAGCTTGAAGATGGAGAGCCACTAGGTGGATTTACTAGAGCAGAAGATGATTTTGAAGTAATAGAATCAGCAGAAGATGACTTTTTAGGATAGAACTTAACA
>ERZ827150.5067-NODE-5067-length-10925-cov-2.625575_pt1 | contig 10925 bp, 6 predicted proteins | sample MGYA00519779_ERZ827150 | MGnify/ENA primary metagenome ERZ827150 (study PRJEB31778, sample SAMEA3449267) | human gut metagenome | biome: human gut; feature: human-associated habitat; material: faeces | place: United Kingdom | collected 2010/2012 ...
GAGATAAACATTCCAGGGAATCACGATGAAGGCCGCGTCCCAGACCGGGCCGGAGCCCCAGTTGAACCCCCAGCCGCCGGTCGGAGCGATGCCGGGCAGCTGGCCGCTGGGGCGCTGACAATCCGCCATGGTCTGCATGAAAGCGGCGTAGGATTCGGCCAGGCCGTAGTTGAACAGCCCGGTTTCACAGGCGAGTTGCGCGTCGCCGGTCCAGCCGTTTTTCTCGCGGTGGGGGCAGTCGGTTGGAATGCCGGTGAAGTTGCCCTCGAAGCTGCGCCGGGTAAGTTGATGAAGCCGGTTCAGTTCCGGCATCGAGCACTCGAAGCCGCCGATGGAGTCAAATGCGGTACGGACCAGCCGCCCTTCGACTTCGAGAATCTCCGCCTGGCCCGATTCCACCGTCGCTTCCACGAAATTGAAGCCGTGATAGGCGAAGCGCGGCTCCCACTCTTCCACGCCTTTGCCGCTCAAGGTGTAGCGGTCGGTCTGGAACTCGCCGCTCTTCACGAGTTGGTCGATATTCGACGTGTCGATATTGTTGCCGTCGGCGTTGAGGAGTTCGGAGTAACGCAATTTTACTACCGCTCCCGCTTCCCCCCTCACCCTGATCCTTGCCCAGCCGGTGTAAGCTCCCCCCATATCGTAAATAACGCTGCCGTTGGCGGCGGGGAAGGTGCGCACCGGCTTGACGGTGCCGGTCACCTTGCAGGGCGGCATGGTCTGCAAAGTCAGGACTCCGCCGGGGCCGGGAATGAGTTCCGCGTTCTCCCAACCGGAATCGTCGAAACCGGTCGAGCTCCAGTTGGGCAGCTCTTTGCGCGCGTCGTAGAATTCACCGTTCCGGAGCGCGTTGAAGGTGATCGGCCCCTCCCGGCGCAGGCATTTCCAGGAGTCGTCGCTGGCCAGGACGGTTTTTCCATCGATTTCCAGCTCGCAGATCAGCTTGGGGTAGTCCGCCCAGGAGACCTTGTCGAAATGCCAGCAGTCGGCGGTGGAAGGGTTGTACCAGCCATCGCCGAGAATCACGCCGATGACGTTTTTTCCTTTCTTCAGCAAGCCGGTCAAATCGTATTCGACGTAGCGCGCCCGGCGGTCGTACTGCGTCACCACGGGATCGAGAACGCGGTCTCCCACCTTTTTGCCGTTGAGATAAAGCTCATAGTACCCGAGTCCGCAAAGATAAAGAACGGCTTCGCCTTGGGCGGAACAGTTGAATTCCTTGCGGAAATAGGGCGCGGGCAATGCCGGAGACTGCCAATTGAGATGACAGAAACCGGCGGAAATCCAGCTGGCGTGCCACGAACGGGTTTCTTCGCAGGGGATCATTTTTATTTCTGTTCCACGAGAAAGGACTGGGCTTTTTCCGGCACGAATCCGTGCGTGGAGCCCTGGACCCAGCTGATCTTCTTTTTCGCGGAACCGAGATTGTTGTAAAGAATCGCAAGACCGGACGGCGGGCAAATATCGTCGCCGAGACCGGCGCGGGCGATATCGACCGGACATTTGACGCGTTTGGCATGGAAAACAGCGTCGTAATAGTTGAGCGCCGGCACATAAGCGGGCCGCCACCCCTCGGGGCGCCCCCGGGCCGGCCCCGCCAAGTCGCAGCACCAGGTGATGATGGAAACCGCGTCCGTGACGTCCGGATCCAGCGCGGCCGCCCAGATGGTCTGAAGCCCGCCCTGACTTGCTCCGGAAGCGGAAAGAACTTTCCCATTCCATTGCGGCAGCTGTTTTATAAACTCAAGCGAACGCATGACGCGCAAAGCCATTCCGTTGAAATAGGCGGTTTCGGGATCGGAATTCTGCTTCGGGTCAAACGCGTAAATCACTCCGTTCGACTTGATCTTCGCGAAGAAATCGTCATAATAACCTTTGCCTTTGCCGAGTTCATAGCCGTGGGCATTGACCTCGAAACGAAGCCGGTTGCCCGGTCCGTCTTTCGGAGGAACCTGAATGTTGGTTCCATAGCCGTGATAAGAGACGTAGGCGGGGAGCGATTTCTCTTTTGCGCCGACCGGAACCGTGAGGTATCCCGTTACGGGACGCGGATCGGCGCAATCGACGGAAACAGCATAGATATCAACATTTTTACTGGAGCCGACTTGATCCATTTTGTACTTGACGGGAATTGCGGCCAGCTTTGCCTTCTGTTTCGCCCAGAAGGCATCGAAATCCGCCGGTTCTTCGACCGCCGGTTGAAGTTTTTCCGACTGAACGCCGGCGCCGCCGATGAAACAGATATCTTCCGGTCTTCCGGCCTGATTTTTTTTCTGGACAATCCGCCCTTTGCCGTCCGCCAGGTAGGCGACGATACGAACAAATCCGGGAGTGTCGAGACTGCTTGTGATGACAACCGGCTTGCCGGGCGCGAACGGCTCCTTGCCGGTGGCGCGTTTTCCGTCCTCCCCGATCCGCTGCCATTTGACGGAATAAGTTTCGGAAGGAACGGACTGCCCTCCGAAATCGGGCTCGATCAAAAACTTCATCTGTTCGCCGGGCTCATAGAGCACTTTATCGGAAGTTCCGTTGATCGTGATTTTTTGAGTGTCAAGCCCGGCAGCCTGATTGTCGGTTTCAGCGGTGGACGGCCGGATGGAGAACTCCCTGATTTCAAAAAATCCCTCCTGATTCCACGCATAGATCACACAGCTGAATGTCTTGCAGTCTTCGGGAATTGTAAAGGTTGCTTCATAACGATTCCAGTCATCGAAAACCCGGAAAAGACCTTGTTGGTCACTACAGTTTTTTCCATTGCTTTGAGGGAAAAATTCCAGATTGTTCACCGTTCCGCGAGCCAGGAATGAAACCTTGAAGGTCTCTCCCGGTTTGACGCCGGTGATGGAACGGGATTGGACCGCCAGGGCCCGGCGCTCGTTCTTCAGACAGGCCGCGGTGCATTTTTCCGCGGAAAACTCCACTTTGTAGTTGGGGTTGTCTTTGAACCATGTCGCCTGTAAATCCTGTTGGCTCATCAATTCCGCCCCAAGCGCAAGCGCGGAAAGACAGAATAACGAGAGTACGATACTTTTTATTTTCATTTTTTCACCTTGATTGTGATATCGTTTGCACCTTTGATTTCAGAGTCGATCATTTCCGATTCTTTTCCATTGACCAGCAACTGATTGCTTGTGTGCCGCCTGACCGTTATATTCAGGCGGCTTTGGCGGTAGGGAAAATTCGATAATGTGATTTCATCGGTTCCTTCCGGCAGGTATGGCGAGAAAGCCAAACCGGCAGGCGAATATCGGACTCCCGGAAAAACGTTCAAAACCATATTGATGAATCCGCCGGCACACCAGGTCTGGCGGCGGCATGACAGCCATTCGACTATTCCCCTTGCCTCGTCTTCCTGAATTCCGCCATAAGGCAATCCGGTTTCCGGATGATAGATTTCAGAAAAGATATAATCGCGGGCGGCTTTTTCCGCCAGCTTCATCATTTCGTCAAAAGCCATTTCGCGGTATCCCGCCCGGGCAAGAGCTTCGCACCAGGCGACGCAGACCTGGGGCCATATCACCCCGGAATGCCTGGCATAAACACCTTTCGTGCCGCCATACCTTTCATATTGCGGCCAGACGCACGGCAGCCCTTGAGGAGTGATGTGGATATTGCGGATCATTTTTTCTTCGCGATTCCCGCCGGCGATCCCGAACAAGAGCGCGAAAGCATGCCCGAGGCCCTCCTGCCGGGCTGGATTCGGATCATCCGCATCGAGCAGATAGCGGTAAGTTCCCGCCGCGTCATTCCAGAACTTTTCATTGATATGATTCCGCAGCCCGGAACTTTCTTTTGCCCAGCGTTCCGGCAATCCGGATTCTTTGCGCATATGATCCGCAACTTCATACGCCGCGAGATACAGGCAATTGGTGGAGAGCGCCTTGCAGGGAAGCCCAATCCCCTTGCCGGCAAGGAATTCCGGCCGGGGCTGATCGTAAACGCAATCGATAATGCCGCTTTTACGCTGACGGGATACCAATTTGTCGGGATATGCCGCAATTCCGTCCTGAAAACATGCTCCGCCGCGAAACAGGCCGTCTTTTTCGTCAAACTCGCCGCGAATCAATTGATCCAGGGTATTTTCAATTGCTTCAAGCGCCGTCTTGATAAATTCCCGGTCTCCGGTATAAAGATAATATTTCCATGCTCCCCAGGCCCATATTATCTTATCCCAATACTGATTCGAGCCGTCGTCGATAACCAGCCCGTCCCCAGTCCGGGTCAAAACGGAACACAACGTATTTTTTGCGATATCCGGGCAGAGCATTCCCGCATACCAGGTATTGAAGGCGGCATCCCTGATCCAGGGAGAATCGTAATCCATGCCGGCAATGATGACGGGCTCTTTCGCGCCGGACATCCTGCTTTTGAAGAGTGTGATATTTCCGGCAAAATCGCCGCAGGCAATCCGGAAGGCTTTGTCGATGGCCGGGATGCCTGTGCTTAAAGTGGGAATTGAGATTGTCATGAAACGCCTTTTTATTGCTGTTTGCCGGAATGAATGACGACTTCCATCTGTTCGGCGGGCAACGCGAACAGCGTTTTGCCGCCGGATGGTTTTCCGTATCCATAAAGGCATTTGCCGGCGACGGGGAGTTCAAACTTGATTTCCCGGTCGGCGACGGAGGCGAGGAGGATGACTCCGTCGCCGTCCGGCGAAGTCAGTTTTCGCCCGACGATTCCCGGCGGCAGTTCCAGTTCCGGGGAGACGCCGCACTCGCGGGCGAACGATGCGATTTCCCGTTCCGCCGCGGAATCGCAATGCTCCTGGAGCCGGAGGGCGAGATCCAGCCCCCAGATGCGGCTTGCGCCCCGGCCGAAGCTGTGATCGACCGCCGCCGCCGAGCCGTCCGGGTAAGTCGCGTGAACCGTCGCTCCCGGGTGCGGCTCGAAGATCTGGCGGCGTTTTTGCCCGCAAACACGGATTCCGGTGTTGGTGACGGCCTCGAACTCCCCGTTTCCGGTCAGGAACTCCGCTTCGCGGACGCCGAACAGGTCGTTCAATTGGTGGCACGGTATGCTTTTGCGGACAAACATGTGCTCGTCGTGGCTGCCCATCCTGCCGTCGGCCCAGACATTGCCCCCCTGTTTCACGAATTCGCAGACGGCGTCGGCGATCGGTTTTTCCATCACGTTGACATGCGGAAGATAGAGGAGTTTGTATTGGGCGAGTTTCCCCTGCCGGACCTCCTCTTCGGAGATGAAGTCCACCGCGAAATTCGCTTCGTTCAACGCCCGGTAGCAGCCGAGGACCGCGTTGAAACACTCCATGCCGAAATCCGGAACGCCTTGGTGGTCGAGCCATTGGAGCAGTTGAAAAATTCCGTTGGCGTACGAGTCGAGAATCGCGATGGAGGCCGTCGAACGCGGCGCGACCGCCAGCAGCTCCTTGTCATTTGCCCGGAAGAGTTCCGCAAACGCCTTCACCGCGCGGGACCGCGGGGTTTCACCGCCGTCGGCGGGAGCGCGCAAGCCGAATTCGCCGTTCTCGAACGTGCCCGCCCGCCACGCCTGCCAGAGCCAGTGGATCACCCCGGTCATGCCGGAGGCGTAGGCCTGCCATAATTCAAAGGTGATCGTCGCCGGAGTCGGCGTGTATTGGCGGGCGTGGATATTGCTGCTGCCGACCTGTAATTCCCCGACCATGGCGCGGTCGTCCTTGCGCCAGCTCCAGGTGCGGTCGACGCCGCAGCAGTAAAAGTTGAGGCGGTTGCGCAAGGTCTCGAGGTTCGGATTGTCGTTGCTCTGGTGAATCGAACAACTGATGCTGTCAAGCAACACCGCCGTCTTGTGGAAGTCCCTGCCGGCCGAGGCGGGATTGCCGTTGACCCCGTGGAGATTGGTGTGGGTTGGGTGGCTGGTGTCGTGCTTTTTGATTTCACCGCACAGAAATTGAACCTCTTCGCACAGAAGATCGGCGGCGAAGGCGTAGAAATCGTAAAGGATGACGGAACTCCTGCCGCGCGATCCGAGCCGGAGCGCCTGTTCCAGCCAGGCGGCGTCGAGCTCCGCCCGGGAATCCGGCGCGATCAGCCCGAGGACGGGATATTCGCCGAGCCAGCCGTCGGCCAACGCTTCGTCGGTCGGATATTTCCGTTTCAGCCAGGCGGCGAATTTTTCCAGGACGGGCGGACTGAAGGTGGTGTTGAGCGTGGGTTCGTTCCAGATGTTCCAGCTTTCCAGCGCGGGGGAGGAACGGAAGCGGGTCACCAGTTCGCGGATCAGCCGCGCCAGCGGCTCCCGCACCTCCGGCCGTTCCAGCGAGGGATAGCGCCCGGGATCGTTTTTACCCTGGGGATCGAGCCGGCAAGTGAGCCAGTAGGGCGGATAGAATCCGACGGTGCACATCACATGCAAACCGTTCTCTTCGGCAGCGGCGAAAAAGCGTTCCACGAACGAGAAATCGTACACGCCTTCCTTTTTCTCCACCAGCTCCCACCAGACGATGATCCGGGCGAGCGTATAGCCGTTCTCCTTCATGTTCCGGCAGTCCCGGCGCATCTCTTCGGCCGAAAAGCGGGGATTCAGCCAGTACATGGTTCCCAGGGTAAACTCTTTCATGATCTTATTTTTCTTCTTTCAGTACTAAGCAAAATTTTACTTGATTCCCGCCAGATTGCAGCGTTCCCAGAAGGTTGTGCCGCTGACGGCGTAACTCTCTTTCTTTGCCCAGAGGGCGCTGCCGTCGGACATAGCCATCGTTGTTCCCCCGTTATGCTCGCCATGTTCGAGCTGGAATCCGCCGAGGGTACAGAAAGCGGTCATTGTCCGTTTGATTTTTCCCAGGGGGGCATTCAGCATATTGAGCGCGTTGCTGGTGTCGCGCGGATAGCAGTAACCTATGGCGAGCCACATGCCGCCCATTTCCGCGTCGTCCCTGGGATTCACAGGAGTCAAAGCGGAAAATGTATTACCCATGGCGCAGAAAAAGACCGCCGGCCGGTTATCGCCGCCGCACTTGTTGGCAAAGGTGGTTCCATGCATCGGGGTCGAGGCGGCAAGAGTACCAACGATTCCGGTCTGCGGCAGGAGGCCGAGACCCTGATTGTCGTATCCTTTATTCGGCGACCAGAAGGCGGTTTCGCGGCATGACGTGCTGCCTGGGGAGAACCAGCCGTTCGCAAGGGGCAGCTGATCCTTGAAATCGATTCCGTAAGTGGCAAGCCCCAGCCCGATCTGTTTCAGGTTGGAGACACAACTGCTCTGCTTCGCACTGTTGCGCGCCTTATTGAGCGCGGGCAGCAGCATACTTGCAAGGATCGCAACAATCGCAATCACGACCAGAAGTTCGATCAATGTAAACTTGATTGGTTTCATTTACTTTTCTTCTTTTTTCTCTTCCTTCAAGACAACGGAGAAATCGCGGATTTCAAAGTGCCCGAGCCGGTTCCAGGAATAGATGGCACAGGAGAATGTCTTGGCATCCGCGGGCGCGGTGAAGGAAACCTCGTACTTTTTCCAATCCTCGAACAGTTCGGCGTCGGAAAGGAGGTTCTTGCTTCCCTTGCCGTTGAACTGCGGCTGCACGCTGATGATTCCGGTCGTTCCGCGGGCGCGGAAGGTGATGACGTAGCTTTGACCGGCGAGAATGGGACGGTTGAAATCGGCCTGAATCGCCAGACTTTGACGCTGGTTTTCCTTGCATTCCGCCCTGGCGATTTCCGGGGTGAAAGTGACGACGTAGTTGGGGTTGTTCTTGATCCAGGTGAATTTCAGATCTTTCTGCGTCATCAGGGGCGCGGCGCCCATGAGAGTAAGATTTGCCAGCAGGACGGCGGTCAGCAGGATTGCTTTATTCATGTTCTTCTCCTTCTTTGAGGTTAAATTGGCTGGTATCGTAAAGCTGCCAGCTTTCAGTATATCGGAAACTTTCGCCGGGGGCGACGAGCTCTCGCGGCCCGAGCGCCTCCATTTCGCAGAACCACCGGTTGAAGCAGATGCAAAAATTTCCTCCGGCGATATCGGCTGAGGCACGTTCCGGATCGATCGGGAACCTTACCACCAGCGTCTGCCCGTAAGGCAGCTCGTAAATGGCGAACGGCTTGCCGGCTTCAAAGGTGTTCTTGGAAAATTTCGGGAGCGGGCGGATTTCGAGGAAACCGTCGACTTCCCGGATCATCGGATCCTCCGGCGTCAGATTCAGGACTCCCGGCCGCTCCTCCGATTCGTATTGAACGTATCCGGCCGGGAACCGGCGCAGACCGCGCGGCGGCAGGGGGATTTTAACCGTTCCGCCCGGGCGGAACCAGGCGCGTCCCCAGTATTGAAGCGCCAGCGCTTCGGAACTCTGGTTGACGACAGTCTGAGTAATCGTCAGTCTGGGCAGCGCCGGATCGAGTTCGAATTTCCGTGTCACCCGGAAAGGAGATTCGGGATCGGGAGGACTCTCCCATTCGGCGGCCAGCGGCGAAAGCTGCCGGCCGCTCCAGGTACCGAGCCAGACGGAATCGTGTTTGGGAGCGGTCAGCTCCGGGCCGACGTCGAACCGGGCGCCCGACTGCTCGAACGGCGCCGGACCGCTCTCCCAATGGATTCCGTCATGGCGCGGATTGACCAGGACCGCGTTCTCGTTTTTGTAGGAGAATTCGAGAACGCGGCAGCCCAGTGCGCCCGCAATGACGACCCGGCAAACCGGGTTCTTCAGCTCGGTGCACCCGGAATACCCCCGGTATTCCATGGCACCGAGAAGAAGCGGCAGCCCGAGAAGCAATTGGAGCAAAAGTCTTTTCACTTCAATTCGCCTTCCACGAAGACCGTACAGTCAGCCGGGGTATTGGGGAAAGAGGGCATGGTGAAATAAATGTATTTCCCATCCCGTTTCATGGGAATGACTCTGCCGTCCGGCAACCGGAACATGGCGACGGCTTCTTCCGTTACGAGTTCCGCCCCGACTTCCTCACCGGGTTTGGCGTAAAACGACGCGTACTGCTTGCCGTTTTTCTGTTCGGCGATAAAGTGAACCGGGGCGGAGAACTGTTTCGCGCCGAGTTTGTTCACAATTCCGGCACGGAGGTTCGGGGATTTCGCGTAGAATCCGTAGGCGGCGAGATGCTGATTGTCCAGCACTCTCGGTTCCGGGTCGAGATTCGCGGACACCGAAACCGGGCCGTAGGTTGCGCGGATGAAACCGTCGTTGGTCTTCCGATCGCGGACATGTTCAAAAGCATGAGTTTTTTCCCCGGTTCCCTGCGCGATCACCGTTCTCTGAATCGCGGTAAGGTAGTTCAGAAAATGAAGCTCTTTCGGTTCGGCGACGCTGAAAATGCCCCAGCGCTTCGGCATGTAGTTGATGGCGAACCCCATCCCCAGCGTCCAGGACAGGGTCTTGTCGTTGGAGACGAACGCAATGTGATTGTGGTAACGCAGTATCACCTTGTCATGCGCCAGATATTGCACCATCGGAAAGACGGACCAGGTATCCGGCGGATAAAGGAAACGGTAATCCGTGTTGGAGGAACCGCGCCGGTCGGTCGGCACAATGCCGAACGACATGCCGAACAGCATGACCTCGTAGTCGAGGATATGCGCGAAACCGCCCTCGGTCGCCAGGGGGAGGCTCTTCGAGTCCTCCGCCGTCTGGGCGATGAAGCTGGCGAAGTAGGCGTTGGGGGCCGGAGCCGCCTTGTTGAAGTCGTAAACGAGCGCCCGGGCTCCGAACTGATCCTGGAACAGGATGTCCGACGGGAATTCTTCCTTGAATTGGTGGATGGTGTACCGGTTGGCCTTCTGCGTGACCGGGTGCCAGAGCGAAGCGGTGTAGCCGGTTTTGGGATTGTCGCTGTGCCCGTAGGCTTCGAGCGAGATTTTTCCGTCGCGGTCGCGGCGGAGCCCGACGTCGCCCTCTCTCAGGAAGGTTTCTCCGCGCGGATTTTCGCCCCAGAAGGTGGAGTTGCTGTAAGGCATGGTCAGATGCCCCATCCGTTTTGCGTTTTTCAGGAACTCCAAGTATTCCTCCGAGGTGGAGAACCGCGCGGGGTTCGTCGGCAGGTGATCCGGGTAACCGGTGTCATAGTCATACCGCAGATGACGGTCGTAATGGATCAGGGTCGGCGTCGGGAAATAGTGGAGATTGGCGAGAAAGTACCAGCAGAAGCCTTCGAACTTCACCATGGGGGCGAGCTTGAGCTTCTCGAAGAGTTCCGGCGAGACCTTTTCGGCGAGGGTCTTCTCTATTTTGTTGTCCCGGCAGAACTGTTCCAGGTTTTCGGGGGCTTCCCCGAAGCGGAAGCGTACGACAGGGCATTCCCAGGCGGAACCGCTTTCGACATAGGCGTTGAAGGAGCGGTCGGTCCACCCGCCCTGTTCGCCGCCGCCGCAGGTGAATTCGGTCGGCACAAAAAATTTCGCCGGTTTCCAGAGATTCGCGTCGGCTTGCGGCTGGACGGAATAGACGCCGAGCTTTTCGCCGTTCTTTCCCTCGAGCTGCTGGAAATCCGCAAAGACCTGAAAGTTATACGGCTGGGAATACCGCAGGAATTTCTGCGCCGTATAATCCCAATAGAAGGGGTAACCGGCCGTTTCAAACCAGACGCCCCCCCTGTCGAGGTATTCCCGCAGCGCGGAAATCATCTCTTTGTAGCCGCCGTCGCTGACGGGAAACGCTTCGCCGTAAGGATTGACGACCGCCAGGGCCGCGTTCGAATCAAGGGCTTTTTTGAGCTGTTCGGCGGAACGGATCAGCAGGAGTTCGCACTTCGGATATTCGGCGACGGTTTTTTCCAGCCGCTCCCGCCACGCGGAGACTTTGGTGTGCGAGGCAAGGCCGACCATCGGTCCGTCGGCGAGATCGATCAGCGCGACCACCCGTTTCCCCTTAGAAGACGCGTCGAGGCGTTTCCGCAGGACCGCGACGGTCGGTTCGACGAAGATGTTGGGGACCTGGAAACGCGGAACCGTTCCATTGGTGTCGAGATAACGCTGATAGG
>ERZ827150.5072-NODE-5072-length-10919-cov-15.727817_pt1 | contig 10919 bp, 6 predicted proteins | sample MGYA00519779_ERZ827150 | MGnify/ENA primary metagenome ERZ827150 (study PRJEB31778, sample SAMEA3449267) | human gut metagenome | biome: human gut; feature: human-associated habitat; material: faeces | place: United Kingdom | collected 2010/2012 ...
AGCGAGAACTGAGTGGGATACATGATAGACATGAAAAAAGAAATGCCCAGCATGGCATAAAGACCTGTCCAACCACCAAAACAAACCACAACAATACATAGCAAGACATTAATCAGCGCATATACCAATAGCATGTCTTGTGGACGGAATTTTACCATGAGTAGTGTGCCTGTCCATCTTCCTGCCAAAAAAGCCAGCATATAAAGACCGAAAAAGGTGGTGGCTGTATTTTCAGGTAGTTCTGCATAGGTACAACAGTAGACTAGAAATAAACTGTTAATGGCTGTCTGACCACCATTGTAGAAGAATTGTGCAATAACTCCCCAACGAAGATGAGAACGTTTTAAGACTCCGAAATCAATTAATTTTTCTCCTTTATATTCTACTCCTTCCATCGTATTTCCTTCTTTGATTTTAGGTAATTTGGAGAAGATAAAGATGATGGCAATAACAATGAGTAGCATAGCTAGCAGCAGATAAGGAAGTTTCATGGCGTCTGTTTCTGTTTGAATGTAACCTTCCCAGCCACCGGGAAAAGAAGTGGGCAGGGTGTCGCGGGTATAGTGGTTGCCACTCAGAATCAGTTTGCTGAGAAACATGGCAGCTATAAAAGCTCCCAGCCCATTGAATGATTGTGCCAGATTCAATCGACGGGGCGCACTTTTCGGATCTCCCAAAGCGGTTACATAAGGATTGGCTGCCGTTTCTAAAAAACACATTCCGGTGGCAATGATAAAGAATATGCATAGATATGCCCAATATTCTTTCAGCATGGCAGCGGGGAAGAACAGTAACCCACCACATGCCGCCAGTAATAACCCGAAAATAATTCCCGATTTGTAGCTGTATTTTTTCATGAACATAGCGATGGGAATGGGACAGATGAAATAGGCAAGCCAGTAGGCTGTTTCTGTGAATGATGCTTCGAAAGCGTTTAACTCACAGGTTTTCATCAGCTGTCTTATCATAGTAGGTAGCAGATTGCTGCTGATAGCCCATAGGAAAAACAGGCAGAATATGAGCATCAATGGTACATAATAGTTCTTATTTTTCATGGTATGGATTTATAAGTGTCAGTTGATTATTCTGACATGTTTTTTATGTAAGGAAGAGATATGAGATTTTTGAAACCATAAAATCTTTCGGCGTTTTTACCTAAAAAAAGTGCTTTCTCTTCTTGTGTCATTTCAGTCGTTTTAAGGATGAAATCGTAAGACATCTTGTAAGTAATGGCCGTAATGGTCCGAGGGTAATCCGATCCCCACATCAGTTTGTCCATACCTACCAGATCTGCTGCTTCTTTAATGGCTTTAACCGCTCCGTGAAACGGATAGAATTCACTGTTGAACAACCAGGTGATCCCCCCGGATTCTATCATGACATTTTTATGGCGGGCCAACTTTATTTGTTCTTGCCAATGAGGTGTGGTGACCATGCCGAAATGTCCGATAGCGATTCGAAGCTGCGGATATTCCTGAATGATTTCTTTCATTTCCTGTACTTGTGTATCCCCATCGGCTAAATCAATGGAAAGGATAATGTCTTTTTCTTGCATGTAATGGAACATTTCCATCATTTCGTCACTGTTCAGCATGACTCTTCCTTCTTTTAGAAAAAGGCGGTGTGCCGGGATTTTTATTGCTTTGAAACCGGAACTTATTAATTCCTTGGCCTGTTGCAGATAACCGGGTTTACGAAATTCGCACATACCGCATACAAAGAAACGGTCTAGGTATTTATGGGACACTTTTGCGAGGTATTCATTTTGGATGCCATCAATAAATTCCTGAGTGACTACGGCAGCCGATACTTGTGCATAGTCCATGTTCGAGAGAAAAACCTCGGCACTATTCCGCCCGTCAATCATAAAGGGCGGAACCATCTGACGTTCTTCCCCCATAAATAACGAACGTCCGTTGGTTAAAGTACGGATAGGCAATCCGTTGACTTCCGTATCTTGCCGTAGCCAAAGATGGGAGTGTGCATCTATTATGTTAAAATCCATCATTATTTTCCTTTGTATTATGAATTAGCCCAACTGATACGCATTTGTTTTCCGATAATTTCTTGCACTTCCTTTACAAGGTTCCAATCAATGGGTTCTTCGGCATATGTTATATTTTTCAATACATTATCCGGATTGGCCGAACTGAACAAAGTGGTGGCGATACGTGGATTGCTGACAGAATATTGAATAGCCAGTTTCTCTATAGGATAATTTTTGGACAGGCAATGTTGAACAGCTTTCCGACAGGCTTCTACCAGTGATTGGGGGGCCGGATGCCATGCAGGAACCCCACGTTGGGAGAGCAAGCCCATTGAAAGGGGGGAGGCATTGATGATGCCGATATTCTTTGATTCAAAATAATCCAGATAATCAGTCAGTTTCTCGTCATTCAGACAATAATGGCAGAAGTTAAGTACGCTTTCTACTGTTCCTGGTTCCGAGTGATCAATGACCCATTTTAAGTTTTCTAATTGCAAATCTGTGATACCTACATGTCCCACAATACCTTTCTTTTTAAGTTCTACCAGTGCAGGTAATGTTTCGTTGACTACCTGATTCATGTCTGAAAACTCTACATCGTGTACATTAATCAGATCGATATATTCAATGTGGAGTCTGTCCAAGCTTTCATACACACTTTCCGTTGCACGTTTTCCGGAATAATCCCATGTGTTGACTCCATCTTTTCCATAGCGTCCCACTTTGGTAGAGAGATAATATTTGTCACGTGGTATTTCTTTCAATGCTTTGCCTAATACGGTTTCGGCCTTGTAGTGCCCGTAGTAGGGAGATACATCAATAAAATTCATTCCATTCTCTACTGCTGTGTAAACAGCTTTGATACCCTCTGCTTCGCGGATATCATGAAAAACTCCTCCTAATGAAGATGCGCCGAAACTAAGATTGGAAACCCGCATACCGGTTTTCCCGATTTCATTGTAATTCATAGCTCTATTTATTTTTAGATTTATTTCCGGCATCAAAAATAGAGGAATAACCTTTAGGTATGTGGTGGAAGAGGTTGAAAAAAGTACGTAAACCTTTGCGTAAAAATAATAAGACGGTTACTTTTTATATAGTTCTCTATATTGCTGTGGAGTAACGTCTGTGATTTTTTTGAATAGGCGGTTAAAATAAGAATGGTCTTCATAAGCAAGGAGATAGGCTATGTTTTTTACGGGAATATCCTCTGTAATCAGAATTAATTGGGCTTTCTCTATTTTTTTCTGATTAATATATTGTAGCGGTGTGGTACCGACTTCTTTTTTGAAAAGACGGATAAAATGATCTTTTGAGAGGCATGAGATTGCTGCCAATGAGTCTATATCTACTGTTTTATAGATATTTTTTCGGATGTGGGACAAAACTTTTTGGATACGGTTATCGTTGACTTCCACTTTAGGTTTGGCGTCTTTTAAAAAGCGGGCAATAAGTTGATATACTATACCTCTGGATTCGACTTTGTCACAGAAGGTACGCTGTTTATTTTTAATGATGTTTCTGATTAATGTGGGGTTGTTGTCATAGCTTGTCGGGTCGGATTGAGGAAGCTGCATGGTAGGATTTATTTCACATAACCTTTTAATAAGTGGTAATTCCAGGTTGCCCGCAGGTATTTCTATCGGGAAATTCCAATCTTCCAGAATGCCGGATTCCGATTGATGGTCTTCATATATATGGAGATAATAATGAGTGAAATGAGAATTGCACTGATAACTATGGGTAGTGAATGATGGCACCAGATATAGATGATGTGGTTTTAGTTCCTGCATTCCATCGGGAAATATTATTTGGGCGGTTCCTTCCATTATATAATAGAGTCGGGTAAAAGGGCTGCTTACGTTTTTCCAGTTCCAGTCTGCATTGTGAATGGCTAGTCCTACATTTAATATAAGTAAATGTAATTGGTCGATTGATTGTGTCATATTCCTTAAGTTATTAGAATGAAAGATTCAGTTTCGTACAAAGTAAGCAAAAGTATATATATAATCCAATGGGAAATCGATATTTTCATATCAAATCACCTGTTTTGGTATTTGTTTTTGAATTATTTCAGGTAAAAGTCGATATTATCCTACATAATGGCGCATTTGGATAATATAAATTGGTTTCAACTCTGTATATTTGCACTATTGATAATTGAAAAACATATAAAGCAATTATACTATGAAAGCAAAACATTTTCTTTTGGCTTCGGCTTTGTTGCTTTGGACGGGAGTTTTGGAGGCTCAGACTTACCAGGTACCTGTTTCAGAGAAAAATGAAAAAATGCAGGAGGGAGAGTTCGAACCTACTTGGGAATCATTGCAGAACTATAAAGTTCCTGAATGGTTTAGAAATGCCAAATTTGGTATTTGGGCACATTGGGGACCGCAATGTGTGGAAGGGTCCGGCGACTGGATGGCGCGTTCTCTCTATTTGGAAGGTTCGCGCGAGTATAAGCACCATGTGGAACATTATGGCCATCCCTCTGAAGTGGGCTTCAAGGATATATTGCCTTTGTTTAAAGCCGAGAAATGGGATCCGGACAAATTGGTTTCCTTTTATAAGAAGATTGGTGCCCAGTATTTCTTCGCTTTAGGTAATCACCATGATAATTATGATTTATGGGATAGCCAATATCAGGAATGGAATTCCGTGAATATAGGCCCTAAGAAGGATATATTGGCGGGCTGGGCTGAAGCAGCTAAGAAAAACGGTCTTCCATTTGGTATCAGTTTCCATGCGGACCATGCGTGGAGCTGGTATGAACCGGCTCAACGATACGACCGTCATGGCGAGAAGGCAGGTGTACCCTACGATGGATGTTTGACTAAAGAAGATGGTAAGGGTAAGTGGTGGGAAGGCTACGATCCTCAAAAACTTTATGCACAGAATCACCCGTTAAGCGCTGGAAGTTGGGCTGACGGTATGATTCACCGTCAATGGGCATGGGGAAATGGTGTTTGTATTCCTACTCAAGAATATGTGACAAACTTTTATGATCGTACAGTCGATGCAATAAACCGTTATAATCCCGATTTGATTTATTTTGATGTGACTGGTGTACCGTTTTATCCTATCAGTGATGCGGGTTTGAAGATTGCCGCACATTTTTATAATCACAACATGGTTGTTCGTAAGGGGGATTTCAGTGCTGTTATGTTTGGTAAAATTCTTACCGATGAACAACGTAAAGCTTTGGTATGGGATGTGGAAAGGGGATCTCCCAATAGTATTTATGAAGAGCCATGGCAGACTTGTTCTTGTTTAGGCGGTTGGCATTATGATACCAGATTGGCGGAGAACGGCTGGTATAAAAGTGCTTCCGATGTAGTGAAACTATTAGTGGATGTGGTCAGTAAGAACGGTAATTTGTTGCTTAGTGTTCCTCTTCGGGCTGACGGAACTTTCGATGAAAAGGAAGAAGCCATTTTAAATGAATTTGGTAACTGGATGAGTATGAATAAAGAGGCTATTTATGATACACGCCCGTGGAAAGTCTTCGGAGAAGGTCCGATAGCCAATGCTGATATCAAGATTAATGCCCAAGGTTTCAATGAAGGTGCTTACACTAAAGCCACTGCATCTGAAATCCGTTTTACTCAAACCAAGAAATATCTCTATGCTACAGTCCTTGCATGGCCGGAAGAAAAGCAAGTTGTCATTCAATCGCTGGCAACGGGAAGTGAGTTGTATCCTGATAAAATTACTAAAATTGAATTGTTAGGTTATGGAAAGGTATCTTTTACTCGTACAGCGCAAGGAGTTGTTATTGATATGCCTGATGTACAGTTGAATAAGATTGCTCCCGTATTTAAGATAAAGAAGTGAATATAGCATAAAGTAGGTTTATTTATCGGCTTTTTTAGGTCGGTAAGCCCTTGTTATGTCTTGAAAATTAACCCAATAATCAATAGAATAATGAAAAACAGATTAGAATGTATGCAGCCAATAAGATTCTTGGTGGTCTTGTTGATGTGTTGCCTGAGCTATACTACTTGGGCACAGACACAGAGTAATGTCAATGGTTTGGTTACTGATTTTTCCGGTGAGCCGTTAATTGGGGTCAGTATCTTGGTTAAAGGTACTTCCAATGGAACTGTTACTGATTTGGATGGCAAATTTTCTCTGTCTGCTGAAATGGGAAACATGCTCCAGATAAGTTATGTAGGTTATATTTCGCAAGAAATAAAGGTTGAAAGTAACAAGTTACTTCGTATTATAATGGAAGAAGATACAAAAAAGTTGGAAGAAGTAGTTGTAGTTGGATATGGAACACAGAAAAAGGTGAATTTAACAGGAGCCGTATCTGCTGTTTCAGCTGAAGACTTGGCTAGTAAGCCTGTTATGAGTACTGCTCAAGCACTGGCAGGTTTGGCTCCAGGTTTAAGTGTATTGCAAACTTCAGGTCGTCCCGGACAAGGAGCAACTGTTAAAATTCGTGGAACTGGTACATTTTCAAAAGCTGGAACAGATCCATTGGTTTTGATTGATGGTTTATCAGGTAACATTGATGATGTAGATCCTAATGATATTCAGAGCATTTCTTTTTTGAAAGATGCAGCTTCTGCTTCTATTTATGGTAATCGTGCTGCTAATGGGGTGATCTTGATTGAAACAAAGAAGGGTGCACAAGGTAAAACGACTATTACATATAGTAATTCTTTTGGTTGGCAACGGCCTACGGAATTGCCTGATTTTTTACCATCATGGGAATATGCGGAATATTATAATATGGCTATGCGGAATATGGGTAAGCAGGAAGCTTATTTACCTGAACAGATTCAAAAGTATAGAGATGGATCTGATCCGGATAATTATCCGAATGTAAATCACTTAAAATGGCTGTTGGAATCTGGTTCTGGTTTTCAACACCAACATAATCTCAGCATACAAGGAGGAAATGCTACGACAAGTTATAATTTATCAGTAGGTTATAGAAATCAGGAAGGTATGACGGCAAAAACGTCTAATGAAAGAATGACTGCACTGTTTACTATGAAAAGTGAAATCGCCAAAGGGCTGATGCTTAATTTGAATATTAATGCTTATAATAATAAATATAATGCTCCTAATGGCGAACCACAAAGTATTGATGGAATGATAGGATATGCTGTTCGTCAGGGACCTATTTATGCCGGGCAAAAGTCGGATGGAAGTTTTGGATATCAGGATAATTATAGTCCGGAAGCGTGGTTGGCGAGTGAATCTTTTGTGCAGAATGTGAGTAGAAATATAAGTGCTTCCGGACAATTGACATGGAATACTCCTGTAGACGGACTTTCTTTTATAGGTAAAGCTGGGGTGAATTACTGGACTAAATATGATAAAGCGTACCGGGCTGATACTTATTTTGATGATAGTAAGACAGTGGGGCCCGCTACTTTAAATGTATGGACTGCAAATAATACGTATACTACCTTTGAAGCATTAGCTACTTATGAAAAACAAATTAAAAATCATACTTTTAAGTTATTGGCGGGTACTTCTGTGGAGCAATCTAATAATAAAGGTTTGGAAGGTTATAGAAATACGTTTCCTAATAATTATTTGTATGAATTAGGTTCTGGAGATAAATCAACAGCTACTAATGATAGTTCATTGGAAGAATATGCGTTGCTTTCTTTTTTCGGGCGTATAAATTATGCATGGAAAGATCGTTATTTATTAGAGGCTAATTTGCGCTATGATGGATCGTCACGTTTTGCGGACGGTCATCGTTGGGGACTTTTCCCGTCAGTTTCTGCAGGGTGGAGAATTTCTGAGGAGGATTTTTGGAAGAATGCGGCAGTTTCAGCTGTAGTTGATAATTTGAAATTGCGTGCTTCCTATGGTGTACTTGGTAATCAAAATATAGGTGTTTATCCTTACCAACAGATTTATGAACTTGGACATGATTATCCTTTTGGAAATCCGGCAACTCTTCAGTCTGGGGCTTACATGAAAACCTATAATAATCCGGAAATTACTTGGGAAAAGACGGCTATAACGGATATTGGTTTAGATTTTAGTTTATTGAATGGACGTTTTAGTGGAACATTGGATTATTTTTATAAATATACTTCGGACATTTTAGCACCAGTTGAGGTGTCTAGTATTATGGGACGTGAAGTCGGACAATCTAATGTTGGAGCTGTTTCGAACAAAGGAATTGAAATAAATCTGACTTATAACGGACAAATAGGACGTGATTTCCGGTTTAGTATTTCTCCTAATTTTACATGGGTAAAAAATGCAGTTGAGAAATTGGCGAACGGAGCTACCGAAGAAATTAATAATAACAGAATTGTAGGGCAACCGATAGGTATTATATATGGATATGAAACTGATGGACTGTTTGTAGACCAAGCGGAAATAGATGCGGCTCCTGAGCAATTGGTAAGTAAGTCAGGATTGAAACCTGGTTATGTGAAATACAAAGATATTAGTGGTCCTGACGGGGTTCCCGATGGTAAGGTGGATGCGCAATATGATCGTACCGTATTGGGAAGTACTACCCCGAAGTTTTATTATGGTTTGAATCTTTCCGCTTCTTATAAAGGTTTTGATTTTTCAGCTTTATTACAAGGTTTAGGAGGTCATAAGCGTTTGATAGGATCTTATATGGCTTATGCATTCTACAACGGTGGACAGATACAGAGATGGCAGGCTGAATCTTGTTGGAAGGAAGAAAATCCTGATAAATGGGCTGAATATCCTCGATTGGAAACTTTGAATATGAATGACACTAATCTTCAAACTTCTGATTATTGGGTCCGTAATGCTAGTTTCTTACGAGTCAAGAATATACAAATAGGATATACATTCCCAAAAGCATGGACTAAAAAAATAGGTTTGGAAAATGTGCGTGTTTATGTAAGCGGACAAAATCTGTTCTCTTTCAATAGTTTCTATAAAGGTTGGGATCCTGAAAATGAGATAGGAACAGGGGATTCTCCCTCTTATTATCCGGTCAATAGTATTTATTCATTCGGATTTAATTTCAAGTTCTAAGTAAATCATTCAATCAAGAATCATTATGAAAAATATATATAATACATTAGGAATGACAAAGGCTTGTTTATGTGCTTTGGCTGTATCACTAGTAACAACTGGTTGCTCGGATTTATTAGATAAGGAGCCACCTTCAGCAATTTCTGATGGTAGTTTTTGGACTGGTGAAGGGGATGCCATGTTGGCTTTGACAGGATGTTATCGTTTCCAGACTGGTTGGTCGCATGATGATTTTGCTACGCCACAAGGGTTGCTTTATTTGGATTTTGCAGGTGGAAATGGAACAGAAAAGGAAAATTTTTCAACTTTAATGGCTAGTTCCAATACGGTGGCTACTAATGGCAATTTACGTTGGTATTGGGGAAATGCATATACGCAAATAGCTAAGTACAACACTTTTCTAGAGAATATTACGGACTGTCCGATGGAAGAATCTAAAAAAGAACAGTGGTCTGCCGAAGTGAAGTGTTTACGAGCTTATTTCTTTTTAAATTTGGCATTTTATTATAAGGATGTTCCTATGCCTTTGAAAACTCTGTCGGTGGACGAAGCGAATTCTATCTCTCAAACACCTCAGACTGAAGTCTATTCGCAAGTGGAGAAGGACTTGAAGACTGCTATAGACTTGTTGCCTGTCCAATATTCTTCAGAGGAATATGGCCGGTTTACCAGGGGGGCGGCTAAGGTACTTTTAAGTCGTCTTTATCTGGCACAAGAGAGATGGGGAGATGCTGCTACTATTTTACGTAGTGTGATTGAGTCGGGAATATATGAATTGGATCGTCGTAATGGAGAGGACAGCTATGAGAAACTTTTTCAAATAGGAGGTGAATATAGCCCTGAGATAATATTTTGTATTATGGGGATAAAGGATTTGTATACTAATTCACGTTATCAATATTTATATCCTGAAGCTGCTTATGGAGGGTGGCATCAGTTCTCACCATATAACGAATTGGTGAAAGAATATTTCTGTGCAGACGGCAAGGACATTAAGACTTCTGAGGTTTATGATGAGAATGATCCTTATGTTAATCGGGATTTGCGCTTGTATGCTTCTATTTTTTTACCTCCTTTGGGAAGTTATGAGGGAACTAAGTATAATGATATAATTTATGATTGCTTTAAGGGAGCTAATACTGCAGATAGCTATAATAAATTTGCCTTATTTAATGGATATTGTCCGAAGAAAGGTTGTGATCCGTCTATAACTAATAATTTAGGTTCTACTCCCACTTATACTCCTATAATGCGTTATGCTGAGGTTCTATTAAGCTATCTGGAAGCGGTAAATGAATCGCAGCCGAATGCAGTAGACCAGAATTTATTGGATTTGACTATCAATGATATACGTGATCGTGTGAAATTGGTTGGAATAAAAAAGACAGACGTAGCGACACAGGAACTTGTTCGTGAAGCAGTTCGTAAAGAAAGACGTGTGGAACTGGCATTCGAGGGGCTTCGATATTATGACGTGTTACGTTGGGGCATTGCCGAGAAAGAACTTAATCATACATTTACCGGAGTAAAATTGTCGGATGATCCTCAAGCTCGTAATTATAGAGGGAGTGGGGCTACTGCTTCTCCGGTGGATGAAAATATGTATTATCAATTTGAGAAACGTACATGGGCACCCCATAACCGATATTTTCCTATTCCTCAAAATGATTTGAATGTAAATAAGAATCTGAAACAGAATGAGGGATATAATTAAGCAGGATTAAGTTTAAGATAAGATGAAAGAAAATGGATATGAAATGAAAAGATATGGCTATCCGGTAAAGAGATATTGTCAGACAATGGATTTGAAGGATGATCCGGAGCTGATAGCGAAGTATCGGGAGTGCCACAGTAAGGAGAAGTTGTGGCGGGAGATCAGAGAGGGGATCCGTTCAGTTGGTATTTTAGAAATGGAAATATATATATGCGGTAATCG
>ERZ827150.5076-NODE-5076-length-10916-cov-42.145198_pt1 | contig 10916 bp, 9 predicted proteins | sample MGYA00519779_ERZ827150 | MGnify/ENA primary metagenome ERZ827150 (study PRJEB31778, sample SAMEA3449267) | human gut metagenome | biome: human gut; feature: human-associated habitat; material: faeces | place: United Kingdom | collected 2010/2012 ...
GGGCGGCGGAGGACGTGTGCGGTACGCCGTGGTATGGGTGGATGACGAAGTGCGGCTGCGCGCTGCCGCCGGAGCGCGAGAAGGCGTTTGCGCGGCTGATTGTGCAGGAAATCGCGTCGGGGAACGATACGCGCGAAGGATTACGGAAGACATGTCAGGCGGCGGGGATGACGGCGAACGAGGAGAAGATGGTTTTCCACGGCTGGGGCGGCGTAATTGGCGAACTGGCGCTCTTGGGCGTGATTTGCTTTCAGGTGCAGGAGAAGAAAGCGTACCGCCTGTGCGCGCCGTTTGCGCCGATGGACGCGGCGGAGGCAGAACTGACGCTGGCGCGGCGCTACTTCACGCACTACGGTCCGGCGTCGCTGCGGGATGCGGCGTACTTTTTCCGCGTGCCGCAGACGAAGGTGAAAGCGTGGCTGAAGCAGCTCGACGCGCGGGAAATCAGCGTGGACGGGCGGATGTACTACGCCACCAAAGACGCGCCGGAGGGGGAGATGCCGCACGTCCGCCTGTTGTCCGGCTTTGACCCGATGCTGCTGGGCTACCGCAAGGAGGATAACCCGATTCTGCCGCCGGAGCACTTGCGCGGCGCGTTTAACCTGACGGGCATTGTGCATCCGACGGTGCTGGCGGACGGGCGAATTGTGGTGCGCTGGCGGGAGAAGGACGGCAAGGTGGAGCTGATGCCGTTTGAAAATATCGGCGCGCGGACGAAAAAACGCATTGAGCGGGAAGTCGAGAAGTGGTTCGAGGTGAAGGAAATCCGATGGATGGAAATTTGACGGCAAACGAAAAGCGGTCTGCCGAAACAGACCGCATGGAAATCACAGATTCGCCCGCTTGTAGGATTTGCTGGGCGTGAGGTCGTAGAAAACGCGCTGGACTTTCGGGCATTGCGCGAGGATGTGCGCCGTTACGCGCTCCAGCAAATCCGCCGTGAAGCGCGCCGTGTTTCCAGCTGCGCCCTCCGCCGTCTGAACTGCCCGCAGCGTTACGACATAGCCGCCGTCGGGGAAGGGCGAAAGCGCCAACGCCGCGAAATACTGCCATAGGCGCTTGTTCTGGTTGCTGTCCTCAACGTCGTGGCGGAAAATGTCGTCCGCCTCGCGCAGAATGTCAAGGCGCTCGGCGGTCACATCTGCCATAATGCGCGACGCTAAGCCGCTGCCGGGGAAGGGCTGCCGATTGACCAGCACGGCGGGCATCCCCAGCTCCTGCCCGACCTGCCGGATTTCGTCCTTGAACAGCTCGCGAACAGGCTCGATAATCGGCAGACCGTCGATGGTGCTGCCCGTGTGCGGGCGGTAGAGCGTGTCGGTGACGTTTGTGCCTTGAATGACAAGGCGGATGTCGTCAATTGCGGCGGCCTCGCGGCTCAGGATGGACATCAGGCGTTCGGTGACGATGCGCTCCTTTTCCGCCGGGTCGCTGACACCGGCAAGCGCAGTCAGGAACTCCTCGCGTGCGTCGATTCGCCGCAGATTCAGCCCCAGATTGTCGTGATAATACGCCATCACCTGCTCAGACTCATTCTTGCGCAGCAATCCGGTGTCGATGAAAATGCAGTGGAGCTTGTGTCCGATGGCAAGGTTGCCCAGCACGGCGCATACGCCGCTGTCAATGCCGCCGGACAAGCTGCACAGCGCGCTGCCGCCATTCGCCGCGCGGTCGATTTCCTCGCGGGCGCGATCAATCAGCGCCTGATTCGTCCACCACGCCGTGCAGCCGCAGATGTTCTGGCAGAAGCTGACGAGCAGATGACTCGAAAAGGGGTCGTTCCGCTCCAGTTGGAAGGAGAAGCCCCACACGTCGCGGCGGCTGGCGTGGAAGCCGAGCATCCCGCCGTCTGTTGTGGCAATCGGCGTCGCCTGCGCGCCGTCCAGCGACATAAACCGCGCGGTCGGCTGATAGCGGTCGGTGTCCTCCATGCCGTCCAGCAGGGCATCGGATGCGTCCAGATGAATCTGCATCGCGCCGTCCTGCGGCACGGGTTCGCTCAATGCGCCGCCCAGCGTCTGGCATAGCGACAGCGCCGAATCGCCCACGCAGAGCATTGGCAGCCCGGTTTGCAGATAATCCATCAGGAACGGCACATCCGCCGCCTCGCCGCTGACGCCTGCCGCCAGCACAATGCCGCGCGCGCCCATGCGCTGGATATCTTCCGCAGCACAGGCGGACGACACAATCCGGCAGTAAAAATGCTCCGCGCGGAGCTTCTGCGCCATCATCCGGCACGCGCTGCCGTTCAGATTGACAACGACCACCAAATCCTGCATGAATCTTTCCTCCCCAATGCCGAAAAATCCTGAAGCGTTCCCCGTAATGTTGTATGTACCCGGCGGCTTTTGGTGCCGGATTCCTTCAAGCGGAGAAATTCGCAAGGGACAGAACGCGCGGTTCAGCAGAATCCGCTTTGATTGCTTCTATCCTTCACGAGAAAAACTCTTTCTATTCATTCGCTCCCCAAGTGGCAAAATCCTTTTTTTACGCGTGAGAATTTTGTGTTTTCTCAAAGAATATAGCGAAAACGCAGGAGAGCGAAAAAAGTTGCAGAAAAATTTGATTTTGGTGTTTCACTTTGCCTCAAAGCGGGGTATACTGTTTTCAGGCGGAAACGCCGGACAAAATGAATGGAAAATCGGCTGAAAAGCCAGAATAAATTGAGGAGGAACATCAATATGAAGTGGGTTTGCAGCGTGTGCGGTTATGTTTACGAAGGCGAGAAGGCGCCGGAGCAGTGCCCGGTTTGCAAGGCGCCGGCGAGCAAGTTCATCAAGCAGGAAGCCGAAATGGCATGGGCGGCGGAGCACGTCGTGGGCGTTGCGAAGGGCGCGCCGGAGGAAATCATTCAGGGCCTGCGCGAGAACTTCCAGGGCGAATGCACCGAGGTCGGCATGTATCTGGCGATGGCGCGCGTGGCGCACCGCGAGGGCTACCCGGAAATTGGCCTGTACTGGGAGAAGGCTGCCTTTGAGGAAGCGGAACATGCCGCGAAGTTCGCTGAGATGCTGGGCGAAGTGGTGACGGACAGCACGAAGAAGAACCTGCAAATGCGCGTGGAAGCCGAGAACGGCGCGACGATGGGCAAGACCGAGCTGGCGAAGCTGGCAAAGGCGCTGAACCTCGACGCGATTCACGACACCGTGCACGAGATGGCGCGCGACGAAGCCCGTCACGGCAAGGCGTTCGCGGGTCTGCTGAAGCGGTACTTCGGGGCGTAAGAAAAATAGGGGGACGCAGCGGATGCGCCCCCGTTTTTTGATATGGGAAAAGGGATGCTCGCATGGGGCATCCCTTCTTTCAATCCGGGAATTCACGAATTCCGTTTGATTTCAATCGTCGAAGCAAAGATGGCAGGCAGAGACTCTTTCAGCTTCTCGCAGAATTTCGCGACGAAGCAGCCGTCCTCGGAATTTTCGCCCCAAAGCGCTTCCAATTCCCGAAAACGTCCGCGCGCGTCTTCGTCCATACTTCTGCAAGCGTATAGGTCGTCGAAAATGACTTTCGCGCCGGAGATTGTCTGCACGGAAACAGTTGGCAGCTCATGCGCCGAGACAACAATCGTGACGGGGCAGTTTTGATCGTCGGCAGAAGCGCATTCTGCAAGAAACTCGCAGAAGCAGGTGACGCATTCCTGCGACGATTCTTCTGTATCGTCATGAGTTTCCGGCATCTTCATTGGCGTATCGGGAAAGAACACGGCGCGGAGTTCCGCGGAATGCGCCTGAAAGCTGTCCGCAAACGCTCGTGGAGCGGTGTTTTTGTCCTGCGCCATTGCGGTGAGTTCGTCCATCACGGCTTTGATGTTCTGTTTCGACATGGCGTATCCTCTTTTCTCAAACGGGCAATTATCCCGCTTACATTCGCCGGAAATGGTTCCTCTGCGGATGCCGCTTGCAAAGCCTGTATTCAGTCCGGCATCCTCACTGCGCAACCACAATGATTTTATCCTCCGGGTCAATGTAGGGAATATAGTTCAGCAGCCAGCCATCGTCGGAAAGAAGTTCCTCGTTGCTGACCCAAAAGAGCGTCTCCACCGTGAAATCCTTCGTCGAATAGCGGACGATGAAAACACCCTCCTGCACAAGGAAAGCATCTTCGGGAAAGACGGAGTAAGGCGAAGGGGAGACAGCGGAAGTATATGCACGAACGTCGCGTTCAGGCATACCAACCGTAACATACTGTTCAAATTCCGCTTTCGTCTTGAAACGATCCACACGAATGAAATTCCAAAGCGCATCCTTTTCATTGAAGAATGCGAATCCCTGCGTGCTGTCGTCAGCCAGCACGAGCGCATACGAGCCCTGAATCGTCTCCCGCACCGCTGCATCGGGGAAGGCTTGCAGAAACTCATCCTGCGTCAGGGAATCATCCTTGACAGCAGCTTGGCAGAGCGACAAGTACCACGCGGGATACACCTGCGCGCTGGTTGTGCCGCTGACGGTCTCGATGGTTGCGGTTTGATGATAACCGGGCAGAATCAGCATCAAACTCAAGAGAAGAAGCAGCTTTTTCATGGGATAACCTCACTTTCTTGTCGTATTGCGCACGGCGGATTCGTTTTGCCGCCGTTCGATTGATTATATTCGACAAAAAACGGTTTTCCTGCCGAATGAAGGAAGATTTACAAACTATTCAAAAGCCCCAGTGTGCCAGCGTCTCTTTTTCTACTTCTTCTACTTTTTCGCACAACCCAGCCGTTGTCAGCGCCTCAAACGCCGCCTCCACCTGCTCTTCGCTCTGCGCCAGCAGTGCATACCCGTCCCCGTCATACGCATAAAACGCCATTGTAAACCTGCGGGCGCAGAAGTCCTCGCAGCTGCTCGGCGGCGTATCAGGCGCATCGTGCGGCAGGGCGTAAATCGTGAACAGTTCCGCGTGCTCATCCGGCGTTAAGGCGTCCACTGCGCGCCGCATTTCCTGCGCGGTGAATCGCCTCTCCGGCAAGCCGTTTCCGAAGGTGCACACCCAGTATTCGCGGACGAGAAAATCCACATCCGCAGTGGAAAAAATCGGCAGAACCGCTTGCAGCACCGTCCGAACGGGCGCATCAGCGGCAAAGCGAATGCCGACCACCATCACCAGTTCACGTCCTTCATCATCCGCATTTCGAGTTCCTGATTTTTGACCGACACGCGCATTCCAGGGGCAATCGAGTGCGTGATGAACGCGTTGCCGCCGATGACCGCGTCATGCCCGATGACGGTGTCGCCGCCCAAGACCGACGCGCCGGAGTAAATCGTCACGCGGTCGCCGATGGTCGGGTGACGGCGGTGGCCGCGCAGGCTCTGTCCGCCGCGGGTCGAGAGTGCGCCCAGCGTCACGCCCTGATACAGCTTCACCGAATCGCCGATGACGGTCGTTTCGCCGACGACGATGCCCGTGCCGTGGTCGATGAAGAAGTACTTGCCGATGGTTGCGCCGGGATGAATATCAATCCCCGTGCGGCCGTGCGCGTACTCGGTCATGATGCGCGGAATCAGCGGCACTTTGAGCAGAAACAGCTCGTGCGCCAAGCGGTTGACCGTGATGGCGAGCAGCCCCGGATAGGCAATGATGATTTCATCCAGACTTGTCGCTGCCGGGTCGCCGTCGTAGAAGGCTTGCAGGTCGGTCGCCAGCAGTGCGCGCACGTCGGGAATCTTCTCCAGAAAGCGGACGGTCATCTCCTGCGCCTGCCGGTCAATGTCGGCGGCGGCCTCCTGCGTCACACTGCTGCCGCAGCGCAAGGCAATCGCAATCTGCTTCTGCAGCAGGTACGCCGTGTCCTCGATGAGGGCGGACAGGGAGTGCGCCGCGCTGTACACATGGTAGGCGGGGTCGCGGAAATAGCCCGGAAAGACGATGCGCCGCAGCTTGCCAATCAGGGCGATAATCACGTCGCGATCGGGCTGGTTGAACGGTTCAATGCGGTCAATGGGGCGGCCGGCGGTATAATCCGCGAGAATATTCTGCGTCAGGTCGTGGATGCTGCCTGCCAAGGTGTCCGGCGTCATCAAAATCCCTCCTTTACCTTATCTGATATTCAAGTTTTGCACCTGTCTATTCTACACCGAAAACGTTCTCCCTGTCAATTCCCTTGCGAAAATCGTCCATTCGTGCTATAATTTCGCTGGATACAGTCGATTCCACTCGTGAACGGGCGGAATCAGGAAAGGAAGAAGATTTTTATGCGACAGCAGTTATCGGAGCTTCGCCGCGCCATGCAGGCGCACGGCATCGACCTCTATATCATCCCCACGGATGATTTCCACGCGTCGGAGTACGTCGGCGCGCACTTCCGCGGGCGGCACTATGTTTCCGGCTTCACGGGCAGCGCAGGTACGCTGGTGGTGACGGCGGACTGGGCGGGTCTGTGGACGGATGGCCGCTATTTCCTGCAGGCGGGGCAGCAGCTGGAAGGCAGCGGCATCGAGCTGTGCAAGATGGGCGAGCCGGGTGTCCCGACGATTCCGGAGTACATCGAAAAGACGCTTGAAGCCGGTCAGACGCTGGGTTTTGACGGCAGAGTCGTCACGGCGCGGCAGTACGAGGGTTATCAGCGCATTGCGGAAAAGAAGCAGGGCAAAATTGTTTCTGATGTTGATTTGCTGGATGAAATCTGGGCGGAGCGCCCGGCACTGTCGGCAGAACCCGCGTGGGAACTGCCTGTGTCGCTGACGGGACGCAGCCGTCAGGAGAAGCTGCATCAGGTGCGCCGCGAAATGGAAAGCCTTGGCGCGGATACGCTTGTCCTGTCTTCGCTGATGGACGTGTGCTGGCTGATGAACCTGCGCGGCAACGATGTGGACTGCACGCCCGTCATGCTGTCCTTTGCGGCCGTGACGATGACCGACGCGGTGCTGTTCGTCAACCCCGCCATCCTCAGCACGGAGATTCAGGCGCATCTTAAGGAGGACGGCGTGACCATCCGCCCCTACGCCTGTGTTTATGAATATACGAAGAAACTGCCGGAAGATTCCACGGTGATGATGAACCTGAATGTCGTCAACAGCCTGATTCGGGCGTGCGTGCCTGCGTCGGTGCGCGTGATTGACCACGTTGACCCCACCGAGCTGCCCAAGGCGGTCAAGAATGCCACCGAGGTGGAGGGCTTCCGCAAGGCGCATGTGCAGGACGGCGTGGCGGTGACGCGCCTGATGTACTGGCTGAAGCACAATGTCGGCAAAATCCCGATGGACGAATTGAGCGTCGCGGAAAAACTGGAAGAGTTCCGCCGCGAGCGCCCGGATTACATCGGCCCGTCCTTCGCGCCGATTATCGCCTACGGTGCGCACGGCGCCATCGTCCACTATTCGCCCACCAAGGAATCCAACATCCCCGTTGAGCCGCGCTCCCTGCTGCTGGCGGACACAGGCGGGCACTACCTGCAGGGCACGACCGATATCACCCGTACCTTTGCCATGGGCGAAACGACCGATGAAGAGAAGAAGTTCTTCACCCTCGTGCTGAAAGGACACCTGCATCTGGGCAACGCGCGCTGGAAGTACGGCTGCACGGGCGCGAATCTGGACTACCTCGCCCGCGAACCCCTCTGGCAGGAGAACATGGACTACAACCACGGCACGGGTCACGGCGTGGGCTATGTGCTGAGCGTCCACGAAGGCCCGCAGCGCATCCACTGGCGCGGCGCACCCATCCCGCTGGAACCCGGCATGGTGACGAGCGACGAACCCGGCTTCTATCTGGAGGGCAAGTTCGGTATCCGCCACGAAAACCTGACGGTCGTCTGCGAGGGCGAAACGAATGCGTATGGTCGTTTCCTGCATTTCGACTACCTGACGATGGTGCCGTTCGATCTGGACGCGGTGGATGCACGGTATTTGAATGAGGATGATAAGAAGCTGCTGAATGCCTATCATGCCAAGGTGCGGGAGACGATTCTGCCGTATCTGGCGGGGGACGAGGCGGAATGGCTGCTGCACGCGACGCGGGCAATCTAATACTATTTCCAGATTCACCTGCGCCATCTGCTTGCGCCTTTTCCCTTCTGGCGTCCGCTCATTCCACTTAGCGTAGCGCTGCTACGCTGCGTTTCATTCACGTTAGCCAGAATGAAAAATTCGCGGCGCATCTTGGCGCATTCTTATCTGGAAATAGTATAAGGCAGTTCTGCGTGAAACTTTCTTGTGAATCCGACAATGATCAGGAGGATTTGTCATGCTGTTTACCAATACAGATTGCCTTTGTTTCGCCAAGGATCCGGCTGTTGTCCGCTATCGCAGCCGTTACTGGCTCTATTATTCCCTGAAGCATGAGGATGGAAGGTTCGGCATCGGCATTGCGGAATCTGCCGATATGGAGCATTGGACACCCTGCGGCGAAATAGAGCAGGATGCGCTGTGCGAGACGAACGGCATTGCCGCACCAGGAGCCATTGTGCTGAATGACCAAATTCATTTGTTCTATCAGACCTATGGCAATTGGGAGAAGGATGCAATCTGCCATGCGTGGTCGCAGGATGGTATTCACTTCACGAAGAATCCAGAGAACCCTGTGTTTCATCCGGCGGCAACCTGGTGCTGTGGGCGCGCTATTGATGCCGATGTGTGCGTGTTCGGCGGAAAAATACACCTGTATTTTGCAACGCGCGACCATGCCATGCGCATCCAGAAAATTGGCGGCGCATGGGCAAAAATCGATTCTGACTTTGGGCGGAATGCGTGGCATCCGCTGGCAGAACAGAGTCTGCTTATGCCAGAACTTGCATGGGAAGGCGATTGCGTCGAAGCACCCGCAACGGTCGTAGAGGACGGGAAAATATACCTGTTCTACGGCGGCTCCTATAATTGCACGCCACAGCAAATCGGCTGTGCAGTATCCGAGGATGGCATCTTCTTCCGCCGCGTATCGAATGAGCCGCTAATCCCATGCGGCGCGCCGGGCACATGGAACAGCAGTGAATCCGGACATCCTTATGCTTTCCGTGATGATGATGGACGCGTATTTCTCTTCTATCAAGGCAGCTCTGACAATGGAAAAACGTGGTATATTTCCAGAAAAGAAGTTCAGTTTGGCAGTAGCGTGAGAATCCTAACCAGTGAAGTAGATGCAAGGGAATCAAAATGATCCCTTGATGACCGTGCAAGATTCGACGAAAATAAACAACACGACGAGAAGAGAGGAACATCGCCATGCAGAAGCTCCATCTGGGTGCAGCCCAATGCGCCCTTGACCTCGGCGACGGCAGCGAACGCGCGGAGTACGTCAATCAGGACTACATCCTGCATAAGCTCGGACGTCCGCACCGCGCCATAGGCATCATGTATACCTACTACCCGCACGATAAGCAGTGGCCGCAGCGCATTTCCAAGGCGTGCAAGGATATGAACATCACCTTCCAGTGGGACTATCCTTATGATGATTATTTCCCCTTCAATGCCGACGGTCAGCCGTGGGAACAGATGCGGGATATTCGCCGCCACGGGCAGGATGTTGCCCTCACGCTGACGCTCGACTGCTCCCTCTCTGACGACGAACTCCGCGAGGTCGCCCGGATGCTTCGCCCCTATGGGCGCATGACCATCCGCATCAACCATGAGTGCGGCGGAACGTGGTTCACGCATAATAAGCGCTTCACCTACGAGCAGGTCGGCAAGTTCTTCGCGCATTTCTCCGATATCATCCATCAGGAAGCCCCGAACGTCCGCACGGTGTTCTGCGCGGGCTTCGCACAGGCGGACGGCAAGCTGGAGAAGGAGGACGAGTTTGCGGTGGCGTACCGCGCGGCGGACGTCTGGTCGGCGGACTGCTACCTCGCGCTCCATTACGGCTGGCCGTATGACGTGGCGGAAATCGGCGGCGGACAGTATAAGGCGGATTCCGTCGGCATGTACTACGACATGTTCCGCCGCACCTACGAGCGCGCATCGTCGCAGTTCGGCGCAAAGCCGCTGGTGACGGCGGAGTTCAACACCGACGGCGACGTGACGGGTCCGCGCCATCAGGGCGAGAGCGTCATCCGCTTTGCCGAAACTTTCCGCGACCATAAAGCCGACTGGTTCAAGGCTATCAGCCTCTATCAGTTCCGCGACCGCGGGCGTCTGGGGCTGGAAATCGAAGACCCGAACAACCCGGCAGTCGGCATTGAACAGCCGATGCTGGCGCAGTACCGCGAGCTGCTCAAAGACCCGTACTTCCAGCCGAGCATGACGGAGATGGGCGAAGCGACCTTCCCGGCGGAACTGCGCTGGGGCGGCGCGGAGGATGCCGACGGGCTGGCGATTCCGCTGCACTTCGAGGGCAATCCGGAATTCTGCGAAATGACTGTGGAGCAGGAAATCGGGCTGATGGTGGAATTGCACGGCAAGTGGTTCTACAAAGCGCCGCACGTCAAGACGATTGACCTGATGAGCGCGTTCTTTGACGCTCCGCTGGATACTCCCGCGGATTTGAAGCTGAATCTCTTCGCGCCGCCCGCGGATGGCGTGAATGTCGAGGATGGTCACGCGGATTGGATGACAAACTACTACGCCACCTTGCAGGAAGCGCCGAAGATGCGCATCCGCTATGAAGTGCCGGGTGTGGTTGGGTAATCAGGGTTCTTTGCAGCATGGGAAATAAACGCCCATGCTGTTTTTTGTGCGCAAATTTTCCAATTCGTGAAAACATGCCGTGATAAAACAACCGCTCACGTCCACAAGCATGGGCGAAAACGGAAAAAATGCGACCAGATGGTGATGAAAATAACATATTAGGACTTTACAAGACAAGCTGAATGTGGTATGATAAAAACAATCAGAGATGCAGAACAGCATCTCGAAAGAGGAGGCGTTCCTATAATGAAGAAACTCGTATCTATGCTGCTGGCATTGGCGATGGTGCTGACGCTGGCGGGCAGCGCGATGGCGGAAACGAAGGATTATTCCGGCTATACCATCCGCATCTACTCCAACTCCAACTCCACCGAGCGC
>ERZ827150.5079-NODE-5079-length-10908-cov-3.096747_pt1 | contig 10908 bp, 7 predicted proteins | sample MGYA00519779_ERZ827150 | MGnify/ENA primary metagenome ERZ827150 (study PRJEB31778, sample SAMEA3449267) | human gut metagenome | biome: human gut; feature: human-associated habitat; material: faeces | place: United Kingdom | collected 2010/2012 ...
TATGTATACCCAGCACGTAAGAAATAAGAATTCATAGATCAAGCGTCATAATTAGAGGTAGGTATACCAGGTATTGTCCCAACACCTATATTTTCAAATCCATAAAAATTATTTGAAAAACCTTTAGATGTTGATGTACTAGTCCTATATATTCTTTCTTGCCAAGAAAGACCTCCCATTAAATTCAATCTATGCTTGTTTATTGTATTTTGATATGTCACAAAAGTCTCTTCTTGCCAATATAGAGATTCAGAATTCACCAAATTAACTTGCCCTAAAGGAAATCCATCCGAACCTCTTAAATCAGGAGGAAGAAAATCTCTATTTCTATTATTATGAGAATCTATACCAATTTGCGTTTTCAAATCCAAACCAGGTAATAAATGGAATGTTAACGAAGCATTCCCAAAAACCTGAGTTCTATACCTCATTTGCTTTGTTGAATTAAGAGCATATACAGGATTCGAAATATTTTCTATACGAATATTATCTGAGATGGTAGTCGAACTAGACCATGTTCCATCTTCAAATTGCATTGGCATCCAAGGCATCATCTCTATCATCGTTCTTCTTGGCTGCTTATTTCCCCCATCTTCTTTTGTCGTATTCCCCCATGAATGATTTACAAGTAAATTCACAGAAGTAGACAACCAAGTCGTAGGTTCCGCATCAAATGTTATTTTAGCGTTCAAGCGCTTCATATAATTATTTAACAGCAACCCTTGTTGATCTGTATAATTCAAAAAAGCGCCTGTTGATGTCTTATTTCCACCGTATTGAATACTTAATTGATGATTGTGAGACCATGTTGTTCTTGTCGCCTCTCTCTGCCAGTCCGTATCATACAAAGGATTTCCGTTTGAATCAAACAATCTAGGATCCTTAAAATAATCAGCTCTATTTGTAGAAACATTTGCTCCGTACCATTTATTCGCATTTTCCATACTCGTTTCAAAAGCTTGCATCCATTCTTCTGAATTGAGAAGATCCATATAACGGGACATAGTACCAACACTCAATGATCCATCATAAGAAATTACAGCTCCTTTGTCTTTACGTCCCCTTTTTGTTGTAACTAAGATTACACCATTTGCACCTCTTGAACCATAAATAGCAGCAGAAGAAGCATCTTTTAGCACCTCCATACTTTCTATATCATTCGGATTTAAATACTTAAAATTTTCCATCACAACCCCATCAACTACATACAATGGATCAGAAGAAGAATTTATAGATCCAACTCCTCGAATCACAACACGCATACCTCCACCCGGTTGTCCTGAATTAGAAAAGACATTTACACCTGAAGCTTTTCCTTTTAAGCCATCTAAAGCACTGAATGGTTGATTTTTTAACAAATCATCAGATTTAGTAACAGATATAGAACCTGTTAAATCACTTTTCTTCATCGTTCCATAGCCTACGACTACAACCTCGTCAAGTTTCTGCGTATCCTCCTTTATGACAACCGAAACCTTATCACCCGTAACTTTTACCATCTGAGTTAAAAACCCAATATAACTCACTTCCAATTCTGTACCTTCTGGAATTTGCAAGCTGAACTTACCATCCATATCCGTCACCGTCCCGTTCGTTGTGCCTTTTACCATGACATTAGCTCCAATAACCGGTTCTCCTTTCTCATCGAGGACAATTCCCGATACCTTTTTATCGGTTTTGGGAAAAGAGTTTCCTTCATTTTCCTTGATGGATAAGATAATACTCTTGTCCAATACCTTATAGGTTACGTCCGTACCATCAAAGAGCTTATTTAAGATGGAAAATACATTTTGGTTCTTCGTGTTGATAGACACCAAACGGTCTACGTTCACTTGCTTGTTATTGTAGAAAAAGCTAAACTCAGACTGAGCCTCTATCTTATCCAATACTTGCTGGACAGTCTCGTTCCTAGCTTCTAACGTCAACGAGGTTATCTGCCCATACGTACCCGTGGCTCGCAATAGGCCTACCGAGAGAAATAACATGAATACCATAAGTTTCATACGCAACGGAATTTTTTTCAGAATAGCAAATAAAAATTTCACCACCCTTATTTGTTGGATGCTTAAATTATTTATCATAGATTTGTCATGATTTATTGTTTATAAAAAAATAGTATCTAGGCTTGTCGCCAAACAAGCTTGCCGAAGATTTTCACACGAGAGAATACGCCAATATTTTCTCGTGTGTTTTTTATATCATTTATGGTGAACGTATTTTCATAAGCATTCGTATTAAAAGTTAACAAACTAAAGGACATCGCTAAAACAACACGACTCGATCCTTTCCTATCTTACCACTATCTCTTTCTGCCTTTTCCTCAAACCTATAATTTATTTTAGATGATATTTTCAAATGATCCAATATGCGAACCAAGCTCTGATCATCAAATGTTCCCGTGAAAGAATTATCCTTCAAGGATTCTTTCTCAATCACGAACTCAACATTAAATCGCTTACCCAACATCCACAACACATCCGACAAGGAGGTATTTCTCAATATGATACGACCATCTTTCCAAGAGACATCTTTCAATACATATACATTATCATTGGTCTCGACAGAGTGGCTACGTTTATCATAAATCACTTTTTGGGCGGGCTTCATCAGTAAAGACTTCTCCTTGCCTTCTTGATCGTAAAGCAGTTTGACCGCACCTTTCACCAAGGTAGTCGAGATAAAGTCGTTCTCACTATAGGCATCCATATTAAACTCCGTACCCAAGACCTCTACTTTTATCTTATTCGATGTATTCACGATAAACCTCTCTTTCTCGTCACTTCGTACCGAGAAAAAGGCTTCTCCATCTAAAAAGACTTCCCGCTTTCCTCCCGTAAACCTTACCGGATATTTTAAATAGGAGCCCGAATTCATCCAAACCTTGCTTCCATCCGGTAAATCGACAGAGCTAATCATCCCATGATGAGAGCGCACTTCCATGTATTGCGGCGTATCTTCTTTTATTTCATTATAAATAACGGAAAGCAATAACGGGATAAAAAGAATCGCAGCAGCGCGTTGAAACCATCCCAAAACAGATACCCACCTTTGTTTAGCCATTCTTCGATGGACGATCGACAAATCCTTTTCTGCATCAATTTCCCGGATCGTACATACCGTATCGATCGCCGAATAAATATAGCCAACATCCTTGGCTAATTTCTCATGCTCCTCCGACTCATTGATCCAAGAACTCACCTGCTTTTTCTCCAGAGGGTCCAGATCCCCCGAAAAATAACGTAGTAACTTAGACTCATCAATACAACTATTTTCCATAATAAAACCTCTCTTTATAATTAAGACTAACATCAAAGAGAATCTCCTAAATGATTTCTGATTTTATTTCATCCATATCGAATATTTGATTATGTTTGTATCATGCAAAAGGAGATAAACATAGAGGACAATCAACTATTTCAAGCTGTTAAAGGGGGAGACAGGAAGGCTTTTGATATTCTTTTCCTACGATATTACCCGATTTTATGCGCTTACGCCAAGCAATTTGTGGATTTAGAAGACGGCAAGGAGATCGTACAAGATGTCATGGTCTGGTTTTGGGAAAATAAGGAGATGCAGACGTTCGATACCTCCCTAAAAAATTATTTATTTAAATCGGTGAGGAATCGATGTCTTACCCTCATCAACCGGAACGAGATAAAGAAACGAATCCATGAAAAGATACAAGTATATATGGAGCAACTACATGAAGATCCCGACTTTTACATCGTTGAGGAATTAGCCGGAAAAATCGAGACTGCCATATCACGCCTACCGGAAAGTTACAAGGAAGCGTTTAAGTTAAACCGATTCCAGAACATGACCTATAATGAGATCGCCCAAAAACTAGGGGTATCCCCAAAAACCGTGGATTATAAGATACAGCAAGCCCTAAAAATACTTCGTCACGAATTGAAGGAATATCTGCCGTTGCTGGCATTCCTGTTCTCTCCGATAACACCTATTTAGAGGGCCTGCCGCAGACTAAATTATCGTTTTAAAGAATTCTCAAACGCATTTCTCATCGCTTGCAACTCCTTCACTTTCTCTGGATACTGATCCGCAAGATTCGTGCTCTCCGTATTGTCTTTTTCCAAGTTAGACAGGAATAGCCCTTTCCTCGCTACTCTTTGTTTCGGTGTAACATCCTCCGGATTCGCTATCAATTTCCAGTTTCCACAATGAACCGCCCACTGATCTCCAAAATCAAAATGAAGTACTTTGTGAGGAGAGGACTTAGAACCATCCTTTATAACAGGAACCAAGCTCTTTCCATCCACATCCATCCCTTCCGCTGAAAGACCGCATAATTCGACCAAGGTAGGAAACCAATCGATATTCATCGCTACCTGATCACGCACCTCGCCTTGCGGCAGCTCCTTGGGCCAGCAGATGATAGCCGGAACCCGGATACCTCCCTCAAACAAAGAGAACTTTCCGGCCCGGTAAGGACCGCTATAGCCTCCTCCTCTAAAAGTACGTTCCTCCATGCTATGCCCGTTATCCGATTGGAAGATCAAGATGGTATTATCGGCCAACCCCTCGGCAGCCAAGAAGGTACGTAACTCCCCTAAATAATCATCGAAAGTAGAGACAAACGCCGCATACATTCTTCTGGGATTAGGTAGGTCCGCATAATAATCCAGCCATTTCTCGCTGGGCTGCAATGGGTAATGAGGGATATTTACCGCCCAATAGATAAAGAACGGTTTCTCTTTATCTTCCGTAGCGAACTTCTTGATCTCTTTCAGGTTCTCTGCGGCGAAAAAGTTGCCCGGAGAATAGATCTCCCTCTCATTCTGCCACAAATCATGCCGATTCGGGCCACCCCAATAATAGAAATGGGAATAATTATCCACACATCCTCCTCGTATTCCCCAAAAGTAATCGAAACCCTGTGCATTCGGTCCCCATTCCATGCGTTCTCCCAGATGCCACTTCCCGATCAAGGCCGTACGATATCCGTTCGCTTTCATACGCTCGGCGATCGTCTCCTTCTCCGGAGGAAGATGGCTATTACCTCCTGCGTTTACGGTCAGTCCCGCACGTTTGGCGAATTGTCCCGTCAATAAGGAAGCCCTCGACACCGAGCTAACCGCCGCCCCATAAAACTGGGTAAAGCGAACGCCTTGATTTGCCAAGGCATCCATATGGGGAGTACATAAATCTTTCGCCCCAAAGCAGTTCACGTCCAGTGATCCATGATCGTCCGTATAGATCAAGATCACGTTCGGATGAGCCGACTGAGCCTCAACGATACCAGCGAGCAGAAGCCCGCTGGTAGTTAAAATGAGTTGTTTTATATCCATGATTTATTTATTGAATATCATTTTTAGATGCATTACTTCCAAATATTCCACCAATCTTGCCAATCCACATGATCTTCAATCTTTCCTTTCTCGAAAGATTGTCTGTAATCCTCCACATTCTCTTTCAAGCACTTTTCTAATCGTTCCATTTTCTCGGGATAAGCCGCCGAAATATCATTTTTCTCACTCGGATCTTTCGCTATATTATATAATTCATATTTTCCTTTTGTATAATAAAGTTTATAATCCATATCAATCACGGCCCCTTGATAACCAGAGCAAAAGACTAAAGGCTTCATCCTTTTAGTTTCGTGCTTCATAAGTTTAGGCCACAAAGACTCACCATCCAATACAAGTTTTTTACTATTAGACACATTCGCTATATCCAATAATGTCGGCATATAATCCACGGTAGAGCAAGGGACTCCCAGTTTACTACCTTTCGCTAATTTCGCCGGCCAACACATAAGCGATGGAACCCGTATCCCTCCTTCGTAAAGAGAACGTTTTTTACCCCGGAAATTCCCGGGAGAACCCGGAGTCTCCAATTCTGGGCCATTATCACTACAAAAGAGAATTATGCTATTCTCATATATATTTTTTGCCTTTAAATAATCCACTAAACGTCCTATCTGTTCGTCTAAAGCCGTAATACAACCATAATAATTTCGTTGTTGCAAATCTAAGTCCTTATATAAAGCAACCTGTTGAGGACCAGCTACACACGGTAAATGAGGAGCATGAAACCAAATCACACTAAAAAAAGGTATACCTTCTTGAATAGAACGCTCCATAAAAGGCAATGCCCTATCCATTATAATTTTGGAATCATCCCCTTTGAGATCTTCAGTGACCTTTGTGCCCTCCTTATCCCAATAGGCGGTTCCATAAGCCAGACTAGGTTCTCCCTCACGAATATAGTCCCAAAAACAACCATCATTCTGAATCGGCTGTATCATCGGATCAAACGTCGGAACTTTTGATTCCGTAATAAAAGACTCCTCAAATCCATGCCAAGAGGGTGGGTTATACAAATGTTTATTATCCACACTCCCACGATTCGCATCCTTTTCCTTATATGTCAACGTTCCTAAATGCCACTTTCCAAAAAGCCCTGTCGTATATCCGTTCTCTCTCAATAACTCAGGAAGCGTGACCTCCCTTTTTCTGAGTATTCCAACATTCGCTGAGAACACACCGGTTCGGAAAGGATGCCTTCCAGTCAATACACTTGCCCGTGTCGGGGATGAGAGAGGAGCGGCAGAATAAAATCGCTCCATAATCACTCCATCTGAAGCCAAAGCATCCAAATGAGGAGTTTTAATTATGGTATTCCCATTGAATCCAACATCTCCCCAGCCCATATCATCTGCCATGATTACAATAATATTTGGACGCTCACTTGCTAGCACGCCAAAAACATTTGATGTAATCAAACACAAACCACATAAAGCAATCTTATTCATAACTCTAAAATATTAAAGATTCAATTAGAGGGTGAACACATCAGCCCACCCTCTAACTTCAACTAATCCCAGTTTGGATTTTGCTCCAAATTTGGATTCAAGACTGTTTGGTTATAAGGGATCGGCCATAAATAATCTCGTTTCGGATTAAAAGAACGTTTCACGACTTCTATTCCATCATAATTATGCATCATACCATTATTCTCTTTCTCGGCGGTTTTCCAACGCAAGATATCCGAATAGTAGAGTCCTTCAAAGGTCAACTCGATACGGCGTTCACGGCGGATTACCTCACGCATCTGATCTTTCGTCAAACCTTTTGGTACTTCCGGCATATTGATATCCGGACGCCTACGCAATTGGTTGATGGCATCATAAACTGACTGATCAGGACCACTCGCCTCATTCTGCGCCTCGGCATACGTCAACAGAACTTCCGCATAACGAATTAAAATGAAATTGAAAGCCGAACGTTCTACTAAAGGAATCGTTACATCATCCTCATAAGAAGTGTATTTCTTCACACCGAAACCCGTAGTCGCCACATCTTCTTTTGTGATCGTCTTTCCTAAATACGGATAACCGATGCAAACGATCGATTTCAATAAACGAGGATCTCTGTTCTCATACGGACGAGTCGGATCATAAAGCGGTGACTCTTCTATCGTCTTCCCGTCAATACAGAGATATGTATCAACCAGTTCCTTCAAGGGAGCCGGACGATTCAAGCGCCAGATATTCTGATCATAATCCGTTGGATACTCTGGCAATTTCGCTTCTATATCAAAGATTACCTCACAATTATATTTATTATCTTCGCTAAAGAAATGACGATAATCATTGAATAATTGATAAACGCCAGACTCCATTACCTGCTTAGCGGCTTGGGCCGCCTCCGCCCAACGAGAATTATATAATAAAGTACGGGCTTTTAACGCTAATGCGGCACCTTTTGTCGCACGTCCCAAGTCTGAGCTAGCATAGGTGTCCGGTAGCACGGCAGCGGCCTCCTCCAAATCCTTGACAATCTGATTCACTACCTCTTCCTTGGAATTGCGAGGTAATTCAGCTTGCTCATCCGCATTGGGAGCATCTATAATCAGCGGTACACCTCCGAATTTATCGACCAGACTTAAATAATAGAAAGCTCGTAAGAACTTGGCATCTTCGCCTTCTCCGACTCATCCATATCAACACCTCCGACATTAGCGATGAAAGTATTCGTACGGCCAATACCAACGTAACAGTTCTTCCATAAACTTCCGATTAGAGCCGTAGTAGACAAATGTTCCCCCTTTCCAATCGCTTGCGTACCATTCGCCTCGTTATAAGGCATCGCATTCGCTGTCAGCATATCGAATTCCATCGTATGCAATGAACGCCAAGGTTTCAATGCGTTGTAACATCCCATTATACCGGCGCTCGCATGCTCTTTTGTCTTCCAGAATGTTTCCGTGGAATATTGATCGGAAGGATCTACATCCAACCAGCTATCGCAAGCGGTTAAACTCATACAAGCGACAGCGACACATATCATCTTATATATTTTACGTCTCATATTATTATTCCTTATTATTTAAAATGTGACATTAACACCTGCCGTATAAGTCCGTACAGACGGATAGGCATACCAGTTGCTTCCCTTCAAGTTCTTCTCCGGATCAAAATCCTTCATCGGAGAGAACGTGAATAAGTTTTGCGCATTGACAAAGACCTTTAATCTCTTAACCACACCGCTTTTCAAGAAAGAGGCCGGTACGTTATAAGAAAGTTGCAAGTTCTTCAAACGTAAATAAGAGGCATTTCTCAACCAGAAATCATTTGTACGGAAATTCTCGTTCAAGCATCCTTCATACGTAGTCAAGATAGGCAATGTAGCGCTGGTTCCCCGCTCGGGAGTCCAAGCATCCGTCAACCATTGTTCCGGCAAACCACAACCAAACCATAAAGGAGTAGCACCAATGCGGTCTCCATATGTATAGACATCAGTTACACCTTGGAAGAAAGCGCCCAGATCCCAATCCTTATATCCTAAGTTGATATTGAATCCATAAGTTATCTTAGGAATCACACCACCACGTATCTGGCGGTCATCTTCAGTAATTTTCCCATCTCCATTCGTATCCTCAAACTTCAGATATCCCGGTTTAGTAGCCGCGGTTTGATACGGACTATTCTTGATTTCCTCCTCAGATTGGAAAATACCGATAGCATGAAGCATATAATAAGAATCGATAGGCTTTCCTTCTTCCAAGATAAACATTCCATCAATGATTGTTTGCCCCTTCAAGCTAACGATCTTATTCTTGATAAAGGTCATATTTCCATTTACCTCGTAACGGAAGTCCCCGATATTGTTCCGATACCCCATATTCAACTCGAAACCTTTATTGCTCACCTCGCCGATATTACGGATCGGCCCATCCAGACCACCTACTTGATCCGGCAAAGTAACCTTACGCAAGATGTCGGAAGTACGTTTATCAAAGAACTCGAAAGAGAAATCTAAGTTTCCGTTTAACAAGCTAGCGTCAATACCGACATTCGTCATGGTCGTTGTCTCCCATGTGATGTTCGGATCGTTATAGGCGGTAATAGCCGCTCCGGATTGCATCGCTCCATTCAACGGGTAGTTATAATCCGTAATTGAACCATCATTTTTTATCACCTTCAAGTTCATTAGGTCCACGTAACGGAACAAATCGATACGCTCGTTACCCAATTGTCCCCAAGAAGCTCTCAATTTCAGATTATATATCCAAGGAATATCTTTCATAAACTCTTCCTCGCTCAAACGCCATCCGGCAGAGAATGATGGGAAAATACCCCAACGATTTCCTTTGGCAAAACGAGACGAACCATCATAACGAAAGTTACCCTCAAATAAATAACGATCCTTATAACCATAATTCACCCTACCAAAGTAAGACATCAAGACTGATCTCGAGGAAGTACCCGCTACACTCGGATTACTAGAACCTGCGTTTAATTCGTGCAACTCGTTCCCTAAGAAACCTTCTACCTTAGCGGAAAACTCAGTCTTATCATCGCTCTCAAAACTATAGCCAGCCAATACTTTTACGTCATGGGCATCATTGAACTTCTTGCCCCAAGATAAAGTATTGAATACTGTAACTGCCAAGTCATTCTTATCACCTTTATAGGCATGGCGTGTATTCTGACCGTCATAAACCACTCGTTTCTCCTCATTGGTCTTCAACTGATATTCGTATACATCAGGCGCAAAACGAGATTGCAGATAATCATATTTGTTTAAACCGACATTCAAGTTATAAACGATATCAAACGGAAGCTTATATTCCGCAGACAAATTCGCCAACATACGCAAGGACTTATGCTTGTTCTCGCCCTCATCGGCCAACGCCAACGGATGGCGATAGATATTATGCCCAGGAGTACGGATAAAGGTATCCGCATAGCGACCATCGGCCGTATAAGTCGGGTGGAAAGCCTGCGCTTTATAAGTCATCTCCACTAAGTTTGCCACACCCGCTACCGGCTCATTATAGATCTGATAATGCGCATTGATATTAGCGCCGATCTTCAAACGGCTATTTACCTGAGCAGTCGTATTCACAGCTAAGGTATATTTATTGGAATCCGTTCCACGCAATACTCCATTTTGATCACCATAGCCTAAAGATACGGAATACGTATATTTATCATCACCTCCGGAGAAACGCATGTTATGCTCCATAATAAAGGCATTATTATACATGATATCCAACCAATTATTCTGCGGATACATAATCGGGTCTGTTAACATGCCTTGTTTGTACTCCTCGATTAACGCGTCAGAATAATCCACCGTTAGTTTACCTTCGTTCCGTTGCGCTTGGTTTCTCATTTCCATAAACACGACCGGATCATATACGAAGTTAGGCAGATAGGTAGCCTGCTGCACTCCGAAATAGTTATTATAATCGACGGTAAACTTACCTTTCTTTCCCCCCTTTGTCTTTACCAAGACAACGCCATTCGCCGCACGAGAACCGTAGATAGCGGAAGAAGCCGCATCTTTCAATACTGTCATCGAAGATATATCATCAGGATTGATAGAGTTCACACTACCGTCGAACGGAACACCGTCCACCACATAAAGCGGAGCACTGGAT
>ERZ827150.5085-NODE-5085-length-10895-cov-32.144557_pt1 | contig 10895 bp, 10 predicted proteins | sample MGYA00519779_ERZ827150 | MGnify/ENA primary metagenome ERZ827150 (study PRJEB31778, sample SAMEA3449267) | human gut metagenome | biome: human gut; feature: human-associated habitat; material: faeces | place: United Kingdom | collected 2010/2012 ...
CGCTTTCAGCGTTGACTTAATAGGATGCGTCTTTGTAACTGCCATATCTGCTCCATCCTCTCCCGGATCTCCTCCATGTCGGCCTGGTAGGCAGGGCCGCCGGCGTTCAACCGCTTGGCCATCTGGTTGATGTTCCGACCGATGGTGGAGAGGGCGCGGGTCATCTCCTTGATGTCGGTGGTGTCCACCTGTATGATGTACCCATCAATCGCCATTTTGCGGAGATATGCGCCGCTCCGCTTTGTGTGGAGCTGGGCCATTTTCTCCTCAATGAGCCGCTTTTCCTCCTCTGTCACCCAAAACTTCATCTGGATATTCCGCTTTCGGTTTGCCATGCTGCGCCGCCTCCGTTTCCATAAGGGTCTGGGACTATCCCAGCAAGCAATTTTTCGATTTAGGGGCAAGGGTCCCCCTAAATCAAAAATCCGCCAGTGGGTACTCACTGGCTGTGCTTGCTATCGTAACCCTTCCCTCGTTTTCCCCCTCTATCAATACTACAATTCTTGTGCTTCCAAATGGCAGAAGGGAAATTAAATAATTCAAAAAAGCTGTTGCAGGTCAGATAACTCTGCAACAGCTTAACTTTACTTTGATAAAGGAACATAAATCCGACATTTTCAAATCGTTGAACGGAATACTTATAGTTCTCCCGGTGTAATTCCATATCTTTTCCTAAACGCCTCTATGAAGTGACTTGTATTGCTGTAACCTACCATCCATACAACGTCTTTCACCTTGTATCTCTCTTTCTGCAACAGCCTGTAAGCCATCTCCATACGTTTTTCCACGATATATTCATAGACGGTGCAGTTAAAGCAGGTTTTGAATCCCTGCTTTAAGTTTGTTTCGCTCAAAAAACACTCCTGGGCGATCTGCTGGATGGTAAGGGGATGGAGAAAATGATGGTCGATCATTTCCCTTGCTTTCTGTAGGCAACGATAATCTTCTCTTGAGATTTCTTTATCCCCACTCTGTTTCCCAACGACTTCATCGCAGAACAGGGACAAAAGTTCCAAAACTTTTCCTTCCAAGTATATTTTCCTCAATTTCCGTTCCGGAGGGCAATCGACAAGATGTTGCAGCACCAATCGAATCTCGGATGTAGTAGGAAACACATGGGAACAGATTTTCTGTTCCGGGCAAATCAAATGGCTTGTCTCCAGATGTTCCATCAATTCCGAAAACCGATTCCTTTCCATGACAATGCCAAGGGTACGGTATACCTCTCCCGGCTTAAAGTAGCTGGAGCACTTGGAAAAACGCCCACACTGGAGACTGCACTCGGTGGGGGAAATTTCATAATGTCCACCTTTACCCGCTTCAAAATCCCACTCCATGCAACCATTCAAGCAAAAGGAAAGCTGAAAGACTCCACTTTCGGGATATTCTTCACGCAGTTCTGTCTCCCGGTTGAATGTCATCTCCGAGTGGAGCAAAAACAGCCCTGGAGACAGTTCCTGCGTATCTACACGCTGGCTTGCACCCTTTCTGCATCGTCCCGAGCCTTTTTCGGGCAATGCGGATGCTTCTTTCCAGACACTCTCTGAGATTGGAAGGTCATGCTGTATACAAATCGGCGTATGTACAGTTGAAGGCATGTCATGCGCCTCCTTTCACTTTTACAGGTTAGCGGTGTCTAACCGTTTTTAATATTACCATAGCGAATGTAAAAAATCAAGGTGCGAGAATAATCCGCCGGATTGGGGTATGGAATTGTCGGATTCGGTTACAAAAGCCAAAAACATTCTGATACACTAATCACGTATTTGAAAGATTGCCATTCTTACAAGGAAAGTCAGGTGAAATGATATGAAGAAAGAGAAAGTGAAGCGTGAATCTCCCTACAAAGGGATTTTCCGCTTTGCCAGTGCAAAAAAGCAGCAACTAACATTTTCCGTTATTCTGTCTGTTCTATCTTCTATATTCGGAATTGTTCCATATATTGCGGTAGCGGTGTTGCTTCAATTTGCTTTGGAAAGCAAACTGACGATGGAATGGGCGGTGCTACTTCCTGTAATTGCCCTGTGCGGATTTTTCTTAAAACATTGGCTCTATGCCAAATCCACCTTGTGCTCCCACAAAGTTGCCTATGAAATTATTAAAAATATCCGTATTGCTGTTATGCGAAAGATGTCCAGAGTATCTATGGGTACGGTGCAGAGTAAATCTTCCGGTGAATTTAAGCAGCTTATCATGGACGATGCAGATCGTTTGGAAGTACCTATTGCCCATGCGATTCCTGAGATGATCGCAAGTACATTGGTGCCTGTCCTTGTCATTTTATATCTGCTTTTGATTGATTGGCGCATGGCTCTGGCGGCTCTTGCCACCGGCGTTATTGGCAATGTGATTTATTACTGTATGCTGATTGGCCGGGGCGAAATGATGAAGGAGTACATGGCTTCCAATGCCAATATGAACGCCACAATAGTGGAATATGTGAACGGTATGGAAGTCATCAAAGCATTTAACCAAACGGCCTCATCCATGGATCGGTTTCAATCCTCTGTTTTGAAAGTACGGGATGTAACAACAAAATGGTACAGACACTGCTGGCCTTTTATGAGTATCAGTCAGGCCGTTTTACCATCCTCTATCGCTTTTGTCCTGCCGGTTGGCATGGCGCTTTTTTCTGGCGGTGCAGTTAGCCTATCCGAACTCATTTTGTGCATTTTGCTTTCTATGGCTATTGTAGGTTCCTTACAGACCTTTTTGGATTTCTGGGAAAGTACTGCTGTTGTTGCAGAGGTACAACCCCGTATCCAAGCGCTTCTTGATATGGAGGAACTGCCAGAGCCGACACAGCCAAAACATAGTACCGGAGCGAATGTGGAGCTGAAAGATGTTCATTTCGGATATGGAGACAGTGAGGTCATTCATGGCGTTTCCTTTGCAGCAAAGGCGGGAACGGTCACAGCTTTGGTGGGGCCATCCGGTTCAGGCAAATCTACGCTTGCCAAGCTGATCGCCCGTTTCTGGGATGTCGATGCAGGTGCGGTTTTGGTAGGCGGCACGGATGTCCGGGAACTTTCCCTTTCCGATTTGACAGAGAAAATCAGTTTTGTATCTCAGGACAATTTCTTATTTAATATGAGCTTGCGTGACAACATTCGTATTGGAAAACCGGACGCTACTGACAAGGAAGTGGAGTGGGCGGCTGCACAGGCCGGATGTGACGAATTTATTGCACGTTTCCCCAAAGGTTACGATACGAATGCCGGTGACGCCGGGGCAAGGCTTTCCGGTGGTGAGCGCCAGCGTCTTGCCATAGCAAGGGCGATCTTGAAAAATGCACCTATCGTGATTCTGGACGAGGCGACTGCCTTCACAGACCCGGAAAATGAAGATAAATTGCAGCATTCCATTGATAAGCTGACAAAAGGTAAAACGCTGATCGTTATCGCCCACAGGCTTTCTACTATCATGTATGCAGATCAGATTTTGGTTCTTGAAGATGGTCAGATTACTTCACGAGGCACACATGAGCAGCTTCTTACCAGTTCGGAAACCTACTTGGATATGTGGAAAGCTCATATCAGCACAATGGACTGGAGTATGAATCAGGAGGTGAGCAAATCATGCTGAAAATCATCCGTCGCGTATTGCGTTTGAGCGGCAACCTGTCAAAACGGATTTGGGGCAGCTTTTTCTGCGGCTTTTGGGAATCCATGTTTGGCCTGCTGCCAATCGTTGCCGTATTTTTCGTATTAAACCAATTACAAAGTGGCCTTGAAATTACCGGCCAGACTTGGGGTATCGTTCTTATCCTGATTATAGGAGGACTTGTGCTGCGCAGCATTTTCAAATATCTCGTGTATCGCCTGCAAAGTACCGCAGGATTTGAATTTGTGGCACGGGAACGAATCTCCTTGGGCGACCGGCTCCGCAATGTACCGATGGGCTTTTTTCACGACCACAGCATGGGCGAGCTGACCGCCACCATGACCTCTGACCTGAATTATCTGGAGAACTACTCCATGCATATTCTGGACAAAGTGACATCTGGCGTTTTGACCATGATTGTTATGGCAATTTGCGTTCTGACCTTCGACTGGCGCATTGGAATTGTATTCCTGCTGGGGATTTTTCTCTCTTTCCCAGTCTACAACCATATGCAGAAAAAGGGAAAGGATCTGTCCGAAAAACGGCAAACAATTCAGGCGGATGCGATTGCGGCCACTCTGGAATATGTGCAGGGGATTTCGGTGGTTAAATCCTTTAATATGTGTGAAAAGAATGTCAGCGAGATTGAAAACGATTACGAAAAAAATGCGGATTCTGCCTATGAAGTAGAAAGCGTGTTTACACCGCTGAACATGAGCTACTCTTTGGTGTTTCGCATTTGCGCCTGCATTATGATGTTCTGTGCAGGACTCTTGGCTATTGGCGGTGAACTCATCTTTGCAAGACTTTCCGTTATTCTGCTCGCCTCGTTTACCATCTTCAATCCCCTTGAGGTCATGGGACAGATGACTACGTTAATTCGTATGATGGATTCCACGCTTGACCGGGTAGAACGTATCAAGCAGGCAAAGAGAATTGATGAAAATGGCAAAGACATCTCTTTGGATTCCTTTGATATTGCCTTTGACCATGTTTCCTTTGCCTATGAAAATGGTAATCCGATTTTGAATGACGTGAGTTTTTCCATTCCGCAGGGAAGCATGACTGCGATTGTCGGCCCTTCTGGCAGCGGAAAAACCACGATTACGCGATTGATTGCCAGGTTTTGGGATGTACAGGACGGCAGTATTACCGTTGGCGGCCACGATGTCAAAGAGTTTACCTGCGACAGCCTATTAAAGAATATGAGCATGGTGTTTCAGAATGTCTATCTATTCCGCGATACCATCGAGAATAATATCAAGTTCGGATTCCCGGAAGCAACACATGAACAAGTTGTGGAGGCCGCGAAAAAAGCCTGCTGCCACGATTTTATCTCTGCTCTGCCACAAGGATATGACACGGTAATTGGCGAAGGCGGCTCCACCCTGTCCGGTGGAGAAAAGCAGCGGATCTCCATCGCCCGCGCCATGCTCAAGGACGCGCCGATTATCCTGCTTGACGAGGCAACCGCCAGCGTTGACCCGGAAAACGAGGTGCATTTGCAACAGGCCATCAGCGCTTTGGTAAAAAATAAGACGCTGATTGTCATTGCACACCGGCTGTCCACGATTCGGGATGCCGATCAGATTTTGGTGGTGGATAACGGAAAAATTGTAGAAAAAGGCGTTCACGTTGAACTGATACAACAAAAAGGAATCTATCAAAAATTCTGGAATATCCGGCAGAAAGCGCGGAACTGGAAACTTGCACAGTAATTTATGCACTGCGGCGGGCGATATGCCGCCTGCCGCAGTTACTTCGACACAATGGTTAGCTTTGATTAACCGGAAAGGAGGGAAACGGTGAAATCTCATTGGATAAAACGAATCGTGCGGCTGCTGGTTCTGCTCTTTGGCGTAAGCATCCTGTGCTTTATCCTGACTGCATTATCCAGTACAGACCCAGCCACTTATCTTGTGCGCCGTGGAAATCTCTCTCCTACACCGGAAGTGATTGAACAGGTACGCGCGGAACTTGGTTTGGATCAGCCGCTTCCGATTCGGTATTTGAACTGGATCGGCGGTGTCTTTCGCGGCGACTTTGGGGAATCTATTTTTTCAACAAACGAGGTGGCTGCGGATTTGGCAGCCTACTTCCCGCAAACGCTGCAATTAGTTTTTCTGTCGTTAGCTGAAATTATCGTGTTTTCAATTCTGCTTGGCGTTTTATGCGCGGCCAAAAAGAACAAGCTGACGGACCATATCATGCGGATTGTTTCGCTGTTTGGAATTTGTGTTCCTCCGTTCTGGCTCGGTTTTTTGCTGTTGATTGGCTTCGCTGTGGAAATCCCGATTTTCAGCGTAACGCCTGCATCGGGGATTATGGGATTGATATTGCCATCCATTACCTTATCTTTTCCTGTGATTTGCTCGACTGTACGGGTATTTCGCGCTTCACTGCTGGAAGAAATGCACCGTGATTATGTGAGCTTTGCCCGTGCCAACGGGATGACGGTAAACAGGATCCTCTGGAAGAAGGTATTCCGCAATGCCCTGCCGCCCGTCATCACCCTGTTCTGCCAGTATGTAGGCTATCTGATTGCTGGAAGCGCCGTAGTGGAAAAGGTCTTTTCTATCAAAGGTGTGGGCAACTACCTGATGAACTGTATTATGGCTGCTGATGCCAACGCGATTGGCGCTTGTATGCTGATTATCGCCGCGCTGTATCTTCTGGCCGAACTGTTTGGCGAAATACTCAACCACTTGCTATGCCCGTGGAGAAAGGAGGAAAGCGATGCTGCGTAAAATATGGAGAAATCCGCAGGCGGTCATCGGGCTTGGCCTGATTGTGCTGATCTGCGCCGTTGCAATTCTCGCACCGCTTTTGGCTCCCCATGCGCCGGACGAGGTGAATCCACTGATGAAATATCAAGCGCCGAGCGCCGATTATCCCCTTGGAACCGATCAGCTTGGGCGGTGTGAATTATCCCGCTTGCTTTATGGTGCAAGAGCATCCCTTGGGCTGGCGCTTCCCATTTTGATTCTGTTGGGAGGGATTGGTTTAATCCTTGGAATGATGACAGCGTGTATCGGCGGCTGGTTTGACCGTGTTGTGACAGGAATCAGCCAGGTATTTATCGCTTTCCCCACGCTCATTATCGCAGTGGCGATTATCGGCGTTTTGGGAAATGGCCTGCAAAATATTATTTGGGCGGTTGTCATCTCCATGTGGGCGCGGTTTATGCAGCTTATTCGCACCTATGCCAAAACGGAACTTGGGCGGGATTACATTGTCGCCGCGAGGGTGTCCGGCTGTGGAATGTGGCAGCTTATTGTTCACCATTTAATTCCCAATATCCTTCCGCAGTTTTTGGTGTATTTTTCAACGGGCGTAGCTTCGGCCATCCTCACGGTTTCCAGCTTTTCGTTTCTCGGCCTTGGTCTGCCCAGCGGAACGGCTGAATGGGGCGCAATGCTGGAGGAAGCGCAGGTGGCGTTGTATTCCCACCCGGAACTGCTCATTTACCCCGGTATCTGCATTTTCATTGCCGCCGCAGGCTTCAATCTGTTTGGCGAGGCGCTTAGGGACATTCTTCAGCCGCAGGAGGATGTGCTATGAGCAAAAAGCTGTTACAGGTAGAACATCTTAGCATTGCGCTTAAAAATCCATATCAGGATTTGGTGAAGGACATCAGTTTTTCGTTGGAGGAAGCGGGTGCAGTTATCCTTTTAGGCCAATCAGGAAGCGGAAAAACGATGACCTGCCGGGCAATTTTGGGGCTGCTTAACAGCAGCGCCTTCCAAGTGAATGGCGAAATCTTTTTTGATAACAGATCGCTTTTACAGCTAAAGGAAAAAGAACGGGCGCTGTACTACGGCAATAAAATCGCTTTTATCCCGCAAAATCCGATGACGGCGCTCGACCCTTCCAGAAAAATTGGTGCTCAAATGGCCGAATTTCTTAACCTGCATCAAGATTTGAAGAAAAAGGAAGCCTTGTCTCTTTATGAACAGGCGTTGTCTCGGGCAGGGCTTACAGACACCAAAAGGATTTTAAGCAGCAGGCCGTATCAGCTTTCGGGTGGTATGCTCCAGCGCTGCCTCATTGCCCTTGCGATTGCCGGTAACGCAAAGCTGGTGGTTGCCGATGAACCGACTACCGCTTTAGACGCGATTCACAGGGACAAAGCGGTGGAGCAATTCCTGCATCTACAGGAGCAGGGCTGCGCACTGCTTTTAGTCACCCATGACTTTGATGTTGCACGGCATGTCGGAGGCCATGTACTGATTTTGAAAGAAGGACAGATGGTAGAACAAGGCTGCGCCCAAGAGGTCTTACAGAATCCAATAGCTGATTATACCAAGGAACTGATTGAGGCGATCCACTTGGGATGGGGGTGAGTACATGCTGGAGGTGAAAAATGTAAGCAAACAATACAAAGGCGAAGATAAGTTGCTGTTTGATGCGGTTTCTGATGTGAGCCTGCCTATGGAAGATCATCATATCTACGCTTTGGTGGGAGAAAGCGGCTGCGGAAAAAGCACCTTGTCACGGTTGATTTTGGGGCTGGAATCACCTTCGTCCGGTCAAATCCTGCTGGACGGAAAACCGATTTCCCGCAAAGGAAAAAGAAACCGGAAAGAAACGGCAAAAGCAATCCAACTGGTATTGCAGGACGGAAAAAGCGCCCTTGACCCCCATTTTACGGTTTATCAGGCGATTGCCGAGCCAATCCGAAACCTGCTGAATATACCTAAAGAGAAAGAACGGGCAAGAATTTTTGAATTGCTTGACCGTATGGGGATGCCGAAGGAAACAGCGAACAAGAAAACGGGCGAACTCTCCGGCGGGCAGCAAAAGCGCGTAGGGATTGCCCGTGCTCTGGCTGTTTCCCCGCGCTATATCGTCTTTGACGAATCCATCAGCGGTTTGGATGTCATTCTGCGCAAAAGTATTTTGGAATTGCTAAAAAGAGTTCAGGAGGAAGAACAATGCTGTTATCTTTTCATTACCCATGAGATTGACGCGGCGCTTTATCTTGCGGACGAAATTCATGTGATGCAAAACGGGAAACTGATCGAAAGCCGTCAATGGAATGGGGATCTGAAGATATTTCAAAACCCCTATACCAAACAGCTTTTGCGCGCTTCCCACTTGATTTGAAATAGGTATATACGCTCCTTGGGGCGTGATATATACAAAAAACGAAAGGACGGTTTGATTTATGAAACTAAAATCACTTGCTGCACTGATGATGGCGGGCGTTATGGTGCTTGGTCTCTGCGCCTGCAACAGTACAACACCCGATACTTCCGGTTCTGATTCTACTCCGGTAAGTATCACAACAACAGAAAGCTGGGATTTTTCCACCGGCTTCTATCCAGCGATGTCCCCTGCCACTTCCAATGGTACTTACGGTTTCACCTACTATGCCCGTAACTGCTACGATACACTCGTCGTTCGGGAAAATGGTGAATTTAAGGCTGGGCTGGCCGAAACGTGGGACATCAGCGATGATGGACTGACCTACACTTTCCATCTCAAAGAAGGCGTGAAGTTTTCGGATGGTGCTGACCTCAATGCGGAAGCAGTAAAAACCAGCTTAGAGGCGGCATTCTCCAATTTGGGAGCATATATTGCATCCTTTGGTAAGATTGGAACACTCACGGAGTCGATTGAAGTGGTGGACGAACATACCGTGGCAATTCATCTTACCACTCCTTATTATGGTGTTTTGAACGACCTCGCCATGTGCAACCCAATGGGAATCGTATCGCCCAATGCGTTTAATGAGGATTTGACAACTAAAGAAGAACTGCTGACCCAGACAATGGGGACTGGCCCCTATATGTATGCCGGGGACGGTGACGGAACCTCTTATACTTTCGTCCGCAATCCCAATTATTGGGGAGAACAGCCTGATGTGGACGAATTTACCGTAAAAGTGATCGCGGATCCCGATGCTGCAATTCTCGCTCTGCGCAATGGCGAAGTGGATCTGCTTGCGGGTACATCCCGTTTGAGCTTTGCTGGTTATACCGAACTTTCCTCTGCGGATGGAATTGGCACCGCATTGGATGACAGCATTTCCAACAGCCGTTTTATCGGCTTCAATACACAGGAGGCTCCGTTTAACGATGCCGCTGTCCGGCAGGCGGTGGCCTATGCGATTGATAAGGAAACGATCAGCGACAGTGTATTCTCCGGTCTTGAAACAGCTTCGGAACAGTTGCTGGATACCTCTCTACCGTATTGCGATGTAGAAGCCACTACATACAGCTACAATGCAGATAAAGCAAAAGAATTGCTGGAAAGCGCCGGTTGGGTAGACAGTGATGGCGATGGCATCCGCGAAAAAGATGGCGCAAAATTGAGTGTTACGCTGGATTATATCACCAATCAGGGAACAATGGACGATGCGGCGCTTGTAATTGCTCAGGAATTGGGTGAAGTAGGGTTTGAAGTAACGCCTCGCGGTTCGGATAATATGACGTGGTTTACGCAGGTTTCTACCGATTTTGATTTCTCGCTCCACACAACCTACGGCGGTTACTATGACCCGTTCCTCACCATGACGAATATGAACCCGGAAATGATGTCCGACCCGATTTTGTGGCAGGTTGCCCTTACTATGGAAAATGGCACGGACACCATTAAAGAGCTGGACAGCACCGCTGATTTGGACCGTGTGCAGGAAATCTATAGCGAGGTGCTTACCTTTGCGGCAGATCAAGCCGTACTGGTTCCGTTTACCTCTGCGCATCAGTATGCCGCCTTTAACAGCGACAAGATTGATTCGTTCAGCTTTGGCAGTGACCAGCTTTTCATTGAGATCGCCAATGTAAAGGCAAAATAACGGTAGCTAATACCCAAAATACTTTGGATGGGAGGTGTGCCAATGGCTTTGACATCAGCAATGGAGGACTATCTGGAGGCAGTCTTGATGATGCAGAAAAGACATGGTTATGTCCGCTGTGTGGATGTGGCAGAGCATTTAGGAGTAAAAAAGCCCTCTGTAAGCCGGGCTGTCAAGGAGTTGTCCAAATCCGGGCATCTTGTAAAAAATGCCGACGGCACACTCTCCCTGACAGAATTGGGATTACAGTTTGCCGAACAGATTTATGAAAAGCACCAGTTTTTCACCCAGCAGTTGCTTGAAGTAGGAATTTCCCCCGAGTTAGCTGAACTTGATGCGTGCCGGATGGAGCATGTCATCAGCCAGGAGTCCTTCGAACATCTGAAAAATGCCTACAAAACAAAAAAAGGAATAAACTGCCCGCATAGCAACGGGTAAAACAGTAACGCGGCCGGGCACATCGAACCCGACCGCGTTACTCGTCTTTCTGGAA
>ERZ827150.5086-NODE-5086-length-10895-cov-11.140775_pt1 | contig 10895 bp, 8 predicted proteins | sample MGYA00519779_ERZ827150 | MGnify/ENA primary metagenome ERZ827150 (study PRJEB31778, sample SAMEA3449267) | human gut metagenome | biome: human gut; feature: human-associated habitat; material: faeces | place: United Kingdom | collected 2010/2012 ...
ACCGACACAACCGTGTCGTTCTCGCCGAGAACGCCCTGCTCGCAGAGCTTTTTCACGCCCGCCGCGCCGGTGACGCCCGCAGGCTCGCCGAAGACGCCGCAGGTCATGCCCAACAGCTTCTGCGCCGCCATGATCTCCTCGTCCGTCACGTTCACCACGATGCCATTCGACTCACGGATCGCCATGAGCGCCTTATCCGCGTTGCGCGGCACGCCAACGGCGATAGAGTCCGCCAGCGTGTTTTCCTCCATCGGTTCCCAGGGCTTATCCTCCGCGATGGCGCGGTTGATGGGGTGGCAGCCCTCCGCCTGCGCGGAGATCAGGCGCGGGAGTTTATCGATCAACCCAACGGCGTAGAGATCCTTGAATCCTTTCCACACGCCCGCGATGGTGCAGCCGTCACCGACGGAAATGGCGAGATAGTCCGGCATTTTCCACTCAAGCTGCTCGGCGATCTCGAGCGAAACGGTCTTCTTTCCCTCGGAGAGGTAGGGGTTGATGGCGGCGTTGCGGTTGTACCAGCCCCACTTGTCGATGGCCTTTTTTGAAAGTTCGAAGGTCTCTTCGTAGTTGCCCTTGACGGAAATGACGTTCGCGCCGAAGGTCATCAGCTGTGCAACCTTTCCCTTGGGCGCGCGCTCGGGGACAAAGATGAAGGTCTTGAGACCGGCGGCAGCGGCGTTGCCCGCAAGGGACGAAGCCGCATTGCCCGTCGACGAGCAGGCGATGATCTTTGCTCCCGCCTCCCCCGCCTTGGCGACCGCCATGGCGGAGGCGCGGTCTTTTAAGGATGCGGTCGGGTTCTGGCCGTCGTCCTTGACCCAGAGCTTTTTAAGCCCAAGTATCTTGGCAAGGCGCGGCTCTTCATAGAGCGGGCTCCAGCCCACGCGCAGCGGCGTATCCGGCGTTGTTTCCTCCACGGGCAGCAGCTCGCGGTAGCGCCACATGGTATGCGGGCGGGACTTGAGCGTTTCCTTGGTCAGATTTTTCTTAATGTAGTCGTAATCGTAGATGATGTCGAGAATGCCGCCGCATTCGCAAGTTGTAAGATTCGGCATCGCCTCGTATTCCCTGCCGCACTTGACGCAGCGCGCGCATTTGACATTTTTGAGCATAATGGTCCTCCTTTGCCTGTCAAAAAGGGGCAGGTCGCCCTGCCCCTTTTCATTTTTTGAGATCTTAGAGCGCCTTCAAAAGGCCCGTTGCTTCGTTGAACTCGTTGATGAGCTCGTCGAGCTCCTTCGCCTGCGCGTGGACGGCGTCCCACGTGCCCTTGGTGTCGTACCAGAGGGCGTTGAGGTCCTTGACGTCGCGTGCCTGCTGCTCGACCCAAGTGTAGTACTTGAGGTTGTGGATGCGCTTGCGGTCGTTGTACGTCAGCTCGAGCATGCTGTCGGTCTTGAGGCCGAGCATGTGAAGGTTGTGGTCGAGGCGGGCCTCCTCGGCGTTATACGCGCCGTGCATCTCGTTGAGCTCCTCGATGCGGGACTGATACATCACGGCAGAGTCGGTCAGGACGGTGCAGACAACGTCGTCCTCGCCCAGCTCATAGTATTTGGCCATCTTGATGCAGCAGAGGACATTTGCAATGCCGGAGATACCGAGCCACGTGAGCTTTTCGATGAGCTCGTCGGAGAGCTTCAGCTCTTCCTTGAGATACTTCTGTCCCTCGGCCGTATTGAAGAGGCGCAGCAGGCGCTGGGAATCCTCGTCGTCGATGGCGATGGCCATGTCGGTGTTCTTCACGTTGTGGATCCACGGAATGTGCTTGTCGCCGATGCCCTCGATGCGGTGGCCGCCGAAACCGTTGTTGAGAATGGTCGGGCACTGAAGCGCCTCGCCAACGCCGAGCTTCATGCCGGGATAGCGCTCCTTCAAAAGGTCACCCGCCGACATCGTACCGGCGGAGCCGGAGGTGAAGCACGCGCCGGCAAGCTTCTGCCCGGGCTTCTTGACTGCCTCAAAGAGGTCGGCAAGAGCATAGCCGGTGACATTGTAGTGCCACAGCGGGTTGCCCATCTCTTCAAACTGGTTGAAGATCATCATGCTGGGGTCCTGCTTGAGCTCCCAGGTCTTGTCGAAAATCTCCTTGACGTTGGACTCGCAGCCCGGCGTTGCGATGACCTGACCGGCGATCTTGCTGAGCCACTCAAAGCGCTCCTTGCTCATCTCGGCGGGGAGAATGGCAACGGAGTCGACCGCCAAGAGCTTGGAGTTGAACGCGCCGCCGCGGCAGTAGTTGCCCGTGGAGGGCCACACGGCGTGATGATACGTCGCGTCGAACTGGCCGGTGACGAGGCGCGGGGCGAGGCAGCCGAACGAAGCGCCGACCTTGTGGCAGCCCGTGGGGAACCACTTGCCCGCCATGGCGAGGATGCGGCAAGGAACGCCGGAGAGCTCGGACGGGATCTCGACATAGTTCGGCACCTCCTGGAAGAGACCGCCGGACTCCTTGGCCTCGTTCTTCCACGTGATGCGGAAGAGGTTCAGCGGGTTGACGTCCCAAAGGCCGACAGTCTTGAGCTTTTCCTGAATTTTCTCAGGGATGGTCTCAGGATGCTGCATCTGCGCGATGGTCGGGATGATAACGTTGTTTTCCTTGGCCTTCTCAATGTTGTGCTGCAGGCCGGTCTTGTTGATGGTCAAATCGATCTTGCCCATGGTTCACTTCTCCTCCTGTTGTTTGTCAATATAAGAATATAGCGTATATTTGGATATGCCGAAGTATTTTGCGATCTTGTCGCCGGACTTTGTGACGAGGAACGCTCCGTTCTGGCTCAAAAAGCCGATGGCACGCATCTTATCTTCCTTGTTCATCAGCGCGACGGGTTTACCGACAAGCGCGACCGACTGGGCGATCAGCTCGTCAAGCAGGTCATTGACGTTGACGATCTTTTCCGGCTCGCTCTGCGCCTCGTCCTTGGTGTCGATCAGCTCGTGTACTGCACCCTCGACCATCAGAAGTGAGGAAATATCGTAGTTGATGCCAAGGATCGCAACCACCTTGCCGCTCCTGCCGCGGATATACATGGTAGAGGACTTGAGGATCTTCCCGTCCGGCGTTTTGGTGAGATAGCTCAAGTGGTCGCTCGGCTGCGCATCAGCCTGACGCACCTGCTCGAGCACAACATGCGACGCGCCGTCGCCCACCTTTCTGCCCGTCACATGGCCGTTTTCGATGGCGACAATGGAATGCTCCGGATGCTTGGCGCCCACGTCGTGGATCACCACCTCACAGTGGCTGCCAAACGTCGCCGCAATCCCCTTTGCGACCTGTTCGAGTGTTTTCAGCGTTGCGGCTTCTATGGTCTATCCCTCCTCTGCCTGCCGACGGCAATTTGCTGTGCATCTTGCACATCTTTCCAGCACCGTCAGCGTGATCTTTCATTCCTATGATACCATAAATCAACTGAATTGCAATCATTTTCTTAAAATAATTTTGAAACGCAAATTTTTTGTTTGACAACCATGGTTCTTATGCTATGATAAGGATAGTGTAACAGAAAATTGACCTCGACTGACAGAAAATACTATTACATTTAACGGAGGTTTCCCATGGATTTTGAAGCCATCAAAAAAGCCGCACAGACCTACAGCCCCGATATGACCCGTTTTCTGCGCGATATGATCGCCATTCCCAGCGAGAGCTGCGAGGAAAAGGGCGTTGTCATGCGCATCAAGGAAGAGATGGAAAAACTCGGCTACGACAAGGTTGAGATCGACGCGCTCGGCAATGTCATCGGCTGGATGGGCACGGGCGACAAAATCATCGCCATCGACTCCCACATCGACACCGTCGGCATCGGCAACCGCGAGAACTGGACGCACGACCCGTATGCGGGCTACGAAGATGACAAGATCATCTATGGCCGCGGCGGCAGCGACCAGGAGGGCGGCATGGCAGCTGCTGCTTACGGCGCAAAGATCATGAAGGATCTTGATCTCATTCCCGAGGGCTACAAGATCATGGTCGTCGGCTCCGTGCAGGAGGAGGACTGCGACGGTATGTGCTGGCAGTCCATCGTCAACGAATACTTCAAAGGCCCCGAGGACGCAAGAAGCAAGATCGAATTCGTCATTTCGACCGAGCCGACCGACGGCGGCATCTACCGCGGGCATCGCGGCCGCATGGAGATCCGCGTCGACATGCACGGCGTTTCCTGCCACGGTTCCGCACCCGAGCGCGGCGACAATGCCATTCATAAGATGGCTGAGGTTATCCTGAATGTGCGCGATTTGAACGAAAATGACGCCGGGGACGATAAAAAAATTAAAGGTCTTGCCAAGATGCTCGATCCGAAGTATAATCCTGAACATTGGGAGGATGCGCGTTTCCTCGGCCGCGGCACTTGCACCACGAGCCAGATCTTCTACACCTCCCCCTCCCGCTGCGCCGTGGCGGACTCCTGCGCCATTTCCATCGACCGCCGCATGACCGCGGGCGAAACGTATCAGTCCTGCCTCAAGGAGATCGAAGATCTCCCTGCGTGCAAAAAGTACGCAAAGGACGTCAAGGTCAGTATGTACATGTATGACCGTCCGGCGTGGACGGGTCACGTTTACGAAACGGAATGCTTCTTCCCCACCTGGATCAACAAGGAGAGCGCCCCCCACGTGCAGGCACTTGTCGACGCGCACCACGCCCTCTGGGGCAAAGAACGCATCGGCGCGGACGAAAAGGCCATGTCCACGCGCGCCGGCCGTCCGCTGACGGATAAGTGGACATTCTCGACGAACGGCGTTTCCATTCAGGGCCGCTACGGGATCCCCTGCGTCGGCTTCGGCCCGGGCGCGGAATCGCAGGCGCACGCGCCCAACGAGATCACGTGGAAGCAGGATCTCGTCACCTGCGCGGCGCTCTATGCCGCCGTTCCCGGCCTCTACAAGCCCGGCGACAAAAAAGAATCCGCCACGAGCTTCCGTCAGGAGCTGACGGGCAACGACATTAAATAAATGCGGGTGCTTGAACCCATACTATGTGATAAAGGAGAAAATCACCTATGAGCAAGACTGTTGAACTGGCGCGCCATCTCGAGACGCTGCACATCAATAATATGTACAAGACCGACTTCTACTGGACGTGGGATAAGACCGACGAGGAGATCGACGCAGTCTTCACCGTGGCCGACGCGCTGCGCGACCTGCGCGAGCGCAACAAGAACACGAAGATCTTCAATTCCGGCCTCGGCATTTCCATCTTCCGCGACAACTCCACGCGCACGCGCTTCTCGTTCGCCTCCGCGTGCAACCTGCTGGGTCTTGAGGAGCAGGTACTTGATGAAAAGAAATCCCAGATCGCACACGGCGAGACCGTGCGCGAAACGGCAAACATGGTCTCCTTCATGGCCGACGTCATCGGCATTCGCGACGATATGTTCATCGGCGAGGGTCACAAGTATCAGAAGACCTTCATGGACGCGCTCGAAGAGGGCTACCGCGACGGCATTCTCGAGCAGCGCCCGACGCTTGTGAACCTCCAGTGCGACGTCGATCACCCGACGCAGTGTATGGCGGATATGCTTCACATCATCCACCACTTCGGCGGTGTGGAGAATCTCAAGGGGAAGAAGGTCGCCATGACCTGGGCCTATTCCCCGAGCTACGGCAAGCCCCTCTCCGTCCCGCAGGGCGTTATCGGCCTCTTCACCCGCTTCGGCATGGACGTCACCCTCGCTCACCCCGAAGGCTACGAGGTCATGCCCGAGGTCGAGGAGATCGCAAAAAAGAATGCGGCAGCCACCGGCGGCAGCTTCAAGAAGTGCAACGACATGAAGGAAGCCTTCAAGGACGCCGACATCGTCTATCCCAAGTCCTGGGCGCCGTTCAAGGCCATGGAGGAGCGCACGAAGCTCTATCAGGCCGGCGACAAGGACGGCATCGACGAGCTGGAGAAAAAGCTGCTCGCGCAGAACGCCGAGCACAAGGATTGGGCCTGCACCGAGGAGATGATGAAGCTCACAAAGGACGGCAAGGCGCTCTATCTCCACTGCCTGCCCGCCGACATTACCGGCCTTTCCTGCCCCGAGGGCGAGGTCGACAACAGCGTGTTCGACCGCTATATCGTCCCCCTGTACAAGCAGGCTTCCTACAAGCCCTATATCATCGCTGCAATGATGTTCCTCGCACAGGTCAAGGATCCCGTCCGCGCCCTGATGGAGATGGACAAGAGCGGCGAAGAGCGCAAGATGTTCTAAAGCGCACCGATCATGTAAAAAGGCGGCACAGCCGCTTTTGAGAGAAGAGAGTTTTTAAAAAATCAAGGAGAGATAGTCATCATGAGCAAGAGAATCGTCATCGCCCTCGGCGGCAACGCCCTCGGCAACACCCCCTACGAGCAGCTCGCCCTCGTCACCGAGACCGCCAAGCCCATCGTCGATCTGATCGCGCAGGGCAACGAGGTCATCATCGCCCACGGCAACGGCCCGCAGGTCGGCATGATCAACCTCGGTATGTCCACTGCCGCTGAGGCCAAGGCCATCAAGTCCGATATGCCCTTCCCCGAGTGCGGCGCGATGAGCCAGGGCTACATCGGCTATCATCTGCAGAACGCCATCGGCAACGAGCTTACGAGCCGCAAGATGGACAAGGACGTTGCCACGGTCGTGACGCAGGTGCTCGTCGATGAGGCTGACCCCGCCTTCCAGCACCCCACCAAGCCCGTCGGCGCGTTCTACGACAAGGAGACTGCCGACCGCATCGCTGCCGAGAAGGGCTACACCATGGTCGAGGATGCCGGCCGCGGCTACCGTCAGGTCGTTCCCTCCCCCAAGCCGATCGACGTCATCGAAAAGAACACCGTCAAGGCGCTCGTTGACAACGGCACCGTTGTCATCACCGTCGGCGGCGGCGGTATCCCCGTTGTGCGCCGTGACGGCAAGCTTGTCGGCACCCCCGCGGTCATCGACAAGGACTTTGCCTCCGCCAAGCTCGCCGAGCTCCTTGACGCGGATATGCTCGTCATCCTGACGGCGGTTGAGAAGGTCGCCATCAACTTTGGCAAGCCCGACCAGAAGGGTCTCGACACCCTGACGCCGGACGAGGCGCGCAAGTATATCGACGAGAAGCAGTTTGCCCCCGGCTCCATGCTGCCGAAGGTGCAGGCCGCCATGTCGTTTGCCGAGAGCAAGCCCGGCCGCGTTGCGCTCATCACCCTTCTTGAGAAGGCTGCTGAGGGCATCGAGGGCAAGACCGGTACCCGCGTGCAGATGTAATCTTTGCTTTAAAAGCCCCGCTCATCGAGCGGGGCTTTTTTCGTTTTCTTCACGCAATATTTGCTTCTTTCTCCGCTATGGCTAAAAGAACCAATTCTTTTTTGGTCAAGTTTGATCGATGATTTTCGTTTTTCCTGTTGATAAATTTCCCCTTTTTATGTATCATGGTGATAACGGTATTCAAATCTTTTGATTGCCGTAAAATTTAAGGAGGATTTACCGAAATGAAGAAGTTCCTTGCACTGCTCCTGAGTCTCGTCATGGTCCTCGCCCTCGTCGCCTGCGGCGATAAGAAGGACGATACCAACACCGACGATCAGGACAACAACGAAGTCACCGATTTCAAGGTCGGCTTCATCATGCTCCACGACGAAAACTCCACCTACGACCTCAACTTCATCAACGCTGCGAAAGAGGCCAGCGAGAAGCTCGGTGTCGAATACACCATCGTGACCAACGTTCCCGAGGGTCAGGAGTGCTACGACAAGGCCGCTGAGCTGGCCGACGCCGGCTGCAACATCATCTTCGCCGACTCCTTCGGTCACGAGGACTACATGATTCAGGCCGCTAAGGACTTCCCCGACGTGCAGTTCTGCCACTCCACCGGCACCAAGGCGCACACCGAGGGTCTTGCCAACTACCACAACGCCTTCGCTTCCATCTATGAGGGCCGTTACCTCGCCGGTATCGCTGCCGGTATGAAGCTCAACGAGATGATCGCCAACGGTGAGTTCTCCGCGGACGATGCCAAGATCGGCTACGTCGGCGCCTTCACCTATGCCGAGGTTATCTCCGGCTACACCTCCTTCTTCCTGGGCGCTCGCTCCGTCTGCCCCACTGCCACCATGGAAGTGACCTTCACCGGCAGCTGGTACGATGAGACCGCCGAGAAGGAAGGCGCCGAGAAGCTGATCCAGAACGGCTGCGTCCTGATCAGCCAGCACGCTGACTCCATGGGCGCCCCCACCGCCTGCGAGAAGGCCGGTGTGCCCAACGTGTCCTACAACGGCTCCACCGTTTCCGTTGGCCCCAACACCTACATCATCTCCTCCCGCATTGACTGGGCTCCCTACTATGTCTACGCCATCCAGGCTGCTATGGACGGCAAGACCATCGACGCTGACTGGACCGGCACCCTGGCCACCAAGTCCGTGGTTCTGTCCGACCTGAACACCAACGTGGCCGCCGATGGCACCCAGGCCGCCATTGACGAGGCCATGAAGAAGCTGGAGAGCGGCGAGCTGCACGTCTTTGACGTGTCCACCTTCACCGTCACCGGCGAGAATGTCACCGCTGACATGAAGACCGACGCCGAGGGCCACCTGACCTCCTACATGGCCGACGTGGATAACGACGCCAACATGGAGCATGACACCGAGGTCGTCCACGATGGTTACTTTGCCGAGTCCGAGAAGCGCTCCGCTCCTTACTTCGACATCGCCATCGACGGCATCGTCCGCCTGGACGTGAACTTCGGCTAAGTCACGGCTGAACCCGAAAGTGCGAACATAAGAATCCCGGCTGCTTTCGCAGCCGGGATTCTTTTATATTATGCTGTGGGTGCGCCGCAGGCCAGGTCGCAGATGGCTGCGGCGGCGTTGCGGGGGAACTCCTCCTCCCGGCGGCGCAGCATGGCCGTGGGATCAATGGCCCCGCTGATGACACCGGACAGCAGCGGCGTCATCTCCTCGTCGCTCTCCACCGCCAGGGCATAGCCCCGGCTCGTCATGAAGTCGATGTTGCGGCTTTCGCAGCCGGGCACCGCGTTGAGATACAGCAGCGGCGTCCGGGAGGCCACCGCTTCGGCGGTGGTAAGGCCCCCGGCCTTGGAGATCAGCAGGTCCGACGCCTGCATATAGGCACACATCTGTTCCGTGAAGCCCAGAACCCGGACCCGGGGATTGTCCACAAAGTCGTCGATCATCTGGCGGTGCATCCGCTGGTTGCTGCCGCACACCGCCACCAGCCGGTCCTCCGGCCCCAGCAGCCCCGCGATGCAGGCGGCGGTGGAGCGCAGGGGCCCGGCCCCCATACTGCCGCAGGCCAGGGTGAACACATGGCGGCAGCCCTCCAGCTCCAGCTGCCGCCGGGCGGCGTCCCGGTCCGGGGGCTGGCAGAACTGCCGCCGGATGGGGATCCCCGTGGGGAAGATGCGCTGGGCGGGCAGGCCCGCCGCCTGAAACTCCGGCGTCAGGGCCGGATGAGGGATGCAGATGCCGTCCAGCTGCAGCTCACCCACCCCGGGAGAGCAGGTGAAGTCCGTGGCCACGAACCAGGTGGGCATCCGCAGACCGTAGCCGCAGCGCAGCTCCGTCATCATCATGGCCGGGAACACGTGGACGCAGATGGCCGCGTCCGCTCCCAGGTCCACCAGCGCCTCATACAGGGGGCCGATGCCCCGGATGCTGTTTTCATACAGCAGCGGCGAGGGGCGCTTCTCCTCCATGCGATAGCCCGCGCCGTACAGCTTGGGGGCATAGCGATAGGCAAAGTCGTGGCCCCGGCTGATCAGGTCCGCCGCCCCCTTGGGCAGAAAGTCCAGGGTGTTATAGGTCCTGCTCTCGTGTCCCCGGGCGGACAGCTCCTCCGCCAGGGCGGCGGCTGCGGCGTTGTGCCCGCCGCCGGTGTTGCAGGAGAGAATGGCAATTTTCATAGACGTTTTTTGTTCTCCTTCTCCGCCAGACGAAGCAGGCGGGGCCTGTTATAGCGCTGGATCAGGATGAAGCTGACGTTGCCCAGCAGGTTGTATACCAGCCACAGCACCCATGACCACACGCTTTTCCACAAAAAAAGCATACCCACGGACAGCACCACCAGCCAGCAGTGGACGCACTCGGCCACGCAGGTCTCCTGCACCAGGGACATGGGGTCCGCCGCCGCCAGCTTCTTTTTCACCATGTCCGGCATCAGGCGGCTCATGTCCGGCAGGCGGTCCTTCCAGCGGCGGATGTGCAGCTTGTTGTATACCCGGCCGCCCTGCTCCCAGTCCCGGCAGCGATAGGGGGCCTGATAGGGGTCAAACCAGCGGCGGGGCAGAGCCTGTCCCACCGGGTGGGCCAGAATGCCCAGGGCCGCCGCGTACAGGGCGGCCCGCCAAAAACCGTGCATATGCGGTCCTCCGTTCGTGTATTACTGCCTATCATACCAGACCGGACCATAAGAATCAAGCGGTGAAAAGTAAATTTTGTAATATTTTATATTAGATGCATGACCCCCCCGGCCCGCCGAGGGCAGCGGGCCCTACGGACCCGGCTCTCCCTCTGGGAGAGCTGTCACCGAAGGTGACTGAGAGGGCCTGTAGGGCGGCGCTTTGGCGATTTCCATGTGCCCTGCCCTACAAAAATAAACGGGACGCGCCCCGATGGGCGCGTCCCGTTTGTGTGGATTTGAAGTTTTACCGTTCTTCTCGGAAATAACTCAAACCTAAGCTCGCCGGAGGCTGCTTTTCCATGTTGTTGCGCAGGCTGGAGATCACCAGCACCACCACGGTGACCACATACGGCAGCATCTTGTACAGCTCCTTCACGGCCATCTGGCTGCCGGTGGGGATGTACAGATACAGGATGTACAGGCCGCCGAACAGGATGGAGGCCAGGACGCTGACATTGGGACGCCAGATGGTGAAGATCACCAGGGCGATGGCCAGCCAGCCGCGGTCGCCGAAGGCGTTGTTGGACCACACGC
>ERZ827150.5095-NODE-5095-length-10870-cov-4.353860_pt1 | contig 10870 bp, 8 predicted proteins | sample MGYA00519779_ERZ827150 | MGnify/ENA primary metagenome ERZ827150 (study PRJEB31778, sample SAMEA3449267) | human gut metagenome | biome: human gut; feature: human-associated habitat; material: faeces | place: United Kingdom | collected 2010/2012 ...
TCGAGCCCTAAAACATACGAAATTGCCGGTATCGAGGTCACCGGTATTGGTGAGCAGTACGATCCTGAAACATTGATTCTGGCTACCGGTCTCCGTGTGGGGTCCGAGGTGAAAATACCGGGGGATGCGATAACGAAAGCGATACGCCGTTTGTATGGCCAGGGATTGTTTTCCGATGTGACGATCTCTGTCGACCGGGTAGAAGGACAGAAAGTATTCCTGATTATTAATCTGGCAGAACGTCACCGTTTGTCTGCGATTAACTATATCGGACTCAAAAAATCGGAAGAAAGTAAAATTAAAGAGAAAATCAATCAGTTACCCGGAAGCCAGGTAACCGATAATATGATCGCCGGTGTACAGCGCATCATCGAAAAATATTTTAAAGAAAAAGGATACTACAATATCTCTGTGAAGGTTTTACAGCGGGATGACCCTGAAAGACCGAATTTTGTGTATTTGGATGCGACAGTCGAACGGAAGAATAAAATCAAGATCAGCGATGTGTTTATCACCGGAAACGAAAAAGTGCGTGACAGCAAGCTGAAGGGAGCGATGAAGAAAACCAAAGAAAAGTCGTTGAGGAATTTCTTTAAATCGGCAAAATATATTCAGGAGAGTTATGAAGACGATAAATATAACCTGCTCGATAAATATAACGAACTCGGTTACCGGGATGCCGCTATTATCGCCGACAGCGTTGTACAGGAAAGTCCGAAACGGGTGAAAATCTATATCGACGTCGAAGAAGGAAACAAGTATTATTATAATGATATTACATGGGTCGGAAATACGGTGGTCGATGCCGATAAATTATCCCGATTGTTGAATATTAAGAAAGGTGATGTCTATAATAAGAGTTATTTCGATAAGCGTTTGAATTCGGATGAAGATGCTGTAGCCAATTACTTCTACCTGAACAACGGTTACCTGTTTTTCCGGGCGATGCCGGTAGAGACTGTTGTGGGGAACGATTCGATCAATGTCGAGATTCGTATGGTGGAAGGACCACAGGCGACGATCGATCGGGTAATTATCAAAGGAAACGATCGTACTCACGAGCATGTAATCCGGCGTGAATTGTATACTTATCCGGGAGAATTGTTCAGCCGGGAAGATGTTATCCGGAGTGTACGGGAATTGGCTAATCTGGGACATTTCGATCCCGAAAAAATCAATCCGACTCCACTACCGAACCAGGAAGCCGGAACGGTAGACCTGGAATACAAAGTAGAGGAAAAAGCAAATGATAAGATCGAGATCTCCGGAGGTTGGGGGGCCGGTATGATTATCGGTTCTGTCGGATTGACTTTCACCAATTTCTCTATGAGGAATATTTTTAATTGGGAGTCATATCGTCCTTTGCCTCAGGGTGATGGCCAGACTTTGAGTTTGAAAGCACAGACCAATGGAAAATATTATACCTCTTTCAGTGTTTCTTTCCGGGAGCCCTGGCTGGGAGGTAAAAAACCGAATTCATTGAGTGTGTCGGCTTATTATTCCCGTCAGACCGGTTATAGCCGTAGTTATTATAACTCCTATTATGCCGGAAATAGTGCCAAAGACATGTATGATACCGATCAGTTGATGACCACTTTCGGGTTGAGTGCCGGATTGGGACGACGGATTACCTGGCCGGATGATTTCTTTACCTTATATACCGAGGCTTCCTATCAGCGGTATACCTTGAAAAACTGGCCTTATTATATTTTTTCCGAAGGAAATTCGAACAACCTGTCTTTTGCAGTACAATTGAGAAGAAGCTCTATCGATAATCCGTTGTATACCCGTGAAGGTTCTGACTTTACCCTCGGATTGACGTTTACGCCGCCTTATTCCTGGTTTACCGATAAGAATTATGCCAGTCCGAATATTAAAGATAAAGATAAATACCGTTGGATCGAGTTCCACAAATGGAAATTTCAGGGAAAAGTATTTATGCCTCTGGATAAAAATAAAAAATTTGTGTTGTATACAGGGGTACAGTACGGTTACCTCGGTCACTTCGACAAAAACAAGCGTTCGCCGTTCGAAGGATTCGAAATGGGGGGTGACGGTATGTCGGGATATAGCCTTTACGGACGTGAATATATCGGTTTGAGAGGATATGAAAACGGTTCTCTGACAAATGCAGGCTCTAGCTTTATCGCTCCGAATGCTTCCGATGCCAGCTTGTATTCCAAGCTGACCATGGAGTTGCGTTATCCGATTTCGCTGGCACAGTCGGCGACGATCTATGCGCTGGCGTTTATGGAAGCCGGTAACTCATGGTATGAACTGAAAGATTTCGAACCGTTCAACCTGTATCGGTCTGCCGGTGTCGGTCTGCGTGTATTCCTGCCGATGTTCGGGTTGTTAGGTATCGACTGGGGGTATGGATTCGACTCTGTACCGGGACGTCCGGGAGCTGCCGGTTCACAGATCCACTTCGTATTAGGACAGGAATTCTAAAATGGATTTGCGGTTTACGATTTATGATAGGACATTTTAAATTGAAAAACGGATTTATTTTATTATTTTTGTCTTGCATATGGAGTACTGCACAGGCGCAAAGCGGAACACGCTATGCTTTCGTGAATATGGAATATATTTTCAGCTGTATCCCCGATTATGCAAAAGCCCAGCAGGAACTGGACGATTATTCGCAGAAGTTGCAGGCCGATATCGATGCGGTATACGCGGAAATAGCAGAAATGCAATCCAGATATAATGCCGATAAAGTGTTTCTGACTCCTTCGATGCGCGAAGACCGGGAGAAAGAAATTGCAGCGAAAGAGAATAAAGCCCGTTTGTTGCAGCAACAATATTTCGGCACCGACGGTTATCTGTTCGCAAAGCGCGAAGAACTGGTGAAACCTTTGCAGGACGAAGTTTTAGCGGTCATTAAAGATGTCGCTAAAGAAGGAAATTTTGGTATGATTATCGATGTTGCCGCCGATAATTCAGTTGTCTATTTCGACCCGAAACTCGATAAAAGCAATGTCGTATTGCGGAAATTGGGGTATAGCGTCAAAAAGAAAGAAGAATAAACCGGTCGTCTGAATGAAACAGATCCGGAAGAGTTAGATAATTTAATGATAATATTTATAAACCAGAAAAATGATGAAAAATACCATTAAAGTGTTTGTACTTGTAGCTTTGACATTGGCTGCAATGAGTGTTTCTGCACAGGTAAAACTGGGCCACATTGAAACTCAGAAGTTGATTCAGGCAATGCCGGAATGGACTGCCGCTCAAAAGACTTTCGAAGAGGAACAGAAAAAAGTAAATACAGAGTTGAATGGTTTGAGAGAACAATTCCAGACTAAATTAGCCGAATATTCTGAAAAAATGAAGACTTATTCAGAGGCTATGCGGGCTACAACAGAAGAAGAATTGCAAGGATTGCAGCAAAGAATCCAACGTTTTCAGGAAACGGCTATGGCTCAACTGGAAAAAACACAAAATGATCTGATGCAGCCTGTAATGGAAAAAGCATTGAACGCGATCAAGGAAGTAGGTAAAGAAAATGGGTTTACTTATATCTTCGACATGAATGCCGGTATCCTGTATGCCGCTGAAAATTCACAGGATGTCCTGCCGTTGGTAAAGAAAAAATTAGGATTGCAATAAGGAGTGTAAAAGGATAAAAAGCCGCCTGGGATAGGCGGCTTTTGTCGTTTCTGATTCAAGGATATGGAGCAACACAAAGAGAGTATCGGCGTATTTGATTCCGGCTACGGAGGGCTGACTATTTTAAAAGAAATTGTCCGGAAATTACCGGAGTATAATTATGTGTATCTGGGGGATAATGCCAGGGCCCCTTACGGTGCCCGTTCTTTTGAGGTGGTCTACGAATATACGCGGGAGGCTGTTCATAAACTTTTCGGAATGGGGTGCCGCTTGGTGATCCTGGCTTGTAATACGGCATCGGCAAAGGCGTTGCGGACTATACAGCAAGTGGACTTACCGCAATGGGATCCCGAAAAACGGGTATTGGGGGTTATCCGTCCCAGCGTAGAAGCGCTGAATACCTATTCGCAAAACGGGCATGTCGGGATTCTGGCTACTCGGGGAACCGTAGCATCCGGATCTTATCCGATAGAAGTCGGGAAATTATATGGTGAAGAGAGGTTCCGGATTACCCAGCTGGCGTGTCCGATGTGGGTACCGTTAGTTGAAAATAACGAACTGGATGGAGAAGGGGCGATCTATTTTGTCCGGAAATACATTCAGGAACTGTTGGGTACCGATCCTGAAATCGATACGATTATCCTGGGATGTACACATTATCCGTTATTACGGCCGCTGATCGCCCGTTTTGTTCCTTCACGGGTGAAAATTATCGGACAGGGACAAATCGTTGCCGGGAGTCTGGCCGACTATTTGAAACGGCATCCTGAGATCGACCGGAGATTGGGTAAGGACAGCAGGCGAAGTTATTTAACCACTGAAAAAACAGAATTGTTCGATCGGATGGCCGGTTTATTTTTGAAGGAAGAAATTAGTTCACAAAGAATTTTTATGTGTTAAGTTGAAATCTTTTAGCAGTATCTCAATTATTTTTTTATATCTTTGGATAAGATAGGATGCGGCTCGGTAAAATCATCAAACAAGTTTGTTGTTTTTGCTCTTGCCTTTCACTATCTTTGACAAGGTATCGGTTGGAAGATTAAATGTCGTGCAAAACAATTAGTATCGTTGTCGGAGGCAGCTAATATCTATGACAGAACAAGAACAGATTAAAGAAGCTTTTGAAGATTTATTGAAATCGTTACGAAAAGAGACTTCTAAAGAGAACAGACAAAAAATCAAAGAAGCTTTCGAATTTGCCAATGAAGCTCATAAAGGTGTGAAGAGAAGGTCCGGTGAACCTTATATTCTTCATCCTTTGGCTGTTGCTAAAATTGCTGTGAAAGAGATCGGTTTGGGGACGACTTCTGTCATCTCTGCTTTGTTGCATGATGTGGTGGAAGATACCGATTATACAGTTGAAGATATCGCTAATTTATTCGGGCCGAAAGTGGCTTCTATAGTCGATGGCCTGACCAAAATTAGTGGGGTCATGGGATCGGATACCAGCCGGCAGGCCGAGAGTTTCCGAAAGATGATCCTGACGCTGGCCGACGATGTCCGGGTGATCCTGATCAAGATTGCCGACCGTTTGCACAATATGCGTACGCTGGCTTCTATGCCCGAGCATAAGCAAGTGAAGATTGCGAGCGAGACCCTGTATATCTATGCCCCTTTGGCTCACCGCATGGGATTACATGCCATCAAAACCGAGCTCGAAGACCTCAGTATGAAATACGAACATCCCGAAGAATATGAGGTTATCGATAAAAAGATCGAAGCTTACGAGAAACAATTTTCGGCACTCTTTGAAGAATTTATCAAGCCGATACGTAAAAGTCTGAGCGAGAACCACTACGAATATACCATCACCGCCCGTACGAAGAGTGTGTATTCGGTCTGGCTGAAAATGCAGAGACGGAATATCAGTTTCGATGAAATCTACGACCTGCTGGCCGTACGGATTGTGTTTAAACCCAAAGCAGATCAGCCTGAAAAATGGCAGTGCTGGAATATTTATTCTTTGATTACAGACATTTATAGTCCCAAGCCCGAGCGGATTCGCGACTGGGTGAGTGTGCCTAAAGCCAATGGATACGAAGCTTTGCACTTGACGGTTATGGGACCTGAAGGACAATGGTTCGAAGTGCAGATCCGTTCGGAACGTATGGATGAGATTGCAGAGAAAGGGTTAGCTGCCCATTGGAAATATAAAAATGAAGGCGAAAGTTCGGAGTTGGATAAATGGCTGGCGGGAATTAAGGAGATTCTCGATCAGCCGGATGCCAGTGCGCTGGAGTTCCTCGACGAATTTAAACTGAACTTATTCGCAAAGGAAATCCGGGTATTTACGCCTAAAGGATATATGCGTACCTTGCCTAAGGGAGCTACGGCACTTGATTTTGCTTATGATATCCATACTGAAATCGGAAATACCTGTATCGGAGCGAAAGTGAATCATAAGCTGGTGCCGATGAGCCATAAACTGACGAGTGGAGACCAGGTGGAGATTTTGACGAGCGATAAACAGAAACCTCAAAGGGAGTGGCTGGATTTTGTGGTGACGGCGAAAGCCCGGACGCATATCAACGCCACCTTTAAGAAGTATAGGAAAGAACAGATCCGGACCGGTATCACGATCTTCGAGGCTGTTGTGAAAAAATTGGATTTACCGCCTACCTCCGAGCCATTGAAGAAAGTTCTGACCGATTACAACCTGACCAATAAGGACGATTTGTATGTCGAGCTCGCTAAAAATATCATTACGGAAGGAGATCTTGAAAAAGTACTCAAGAAGAAAGCGGAAAATAAATTTATAAAATACTGGAAACTCCAGTTCTTATGGAATGGGAAAGACGGAGAGGAAAAAAAGAAGAACGACAACGATGTCCAGCTGGATGTCAATTCGGATTTCGTGATCGCTCCTTGCTGTAATCCGATTCCGGGAGACGACGTGGTTGGTATGAATATTGCAGGTACGAAGGTTACGGTTCACAAGCGTTCTTGTCCCGAAGCGATCCGCTTGATGGCCAGCTTTGGAGATAAGATTGTCCCGATTAAATGGGTGAGCCATAAATTGATGTCTTTCCTGACAGTGATAAAAATGACAGGAATCGATAAACCGGGGATTGTCAGCGATATCACCGCCCTGATCGCAAAAGAAGGGAAGGTGAATATGCGAATGATTCATTTCGATACCCGGGACGGTATTTTTGAAGGATTCATTCATCTGTATGTACATAATACAGCCGACTTGAATAATATAGTTTCCCGTATATCCCAGATACAAGGGGTAGAAAGCGTGATGAGGGTGGAGAATGAGGAAAGATAAGAGATGATAGATGGAAGGAGGAGAGAAAAAGAGAGGTGAAGATTAGAGTGAGAAATAGATAGGAAGAGAGAAAAAAGAATGAGGATGGAAAAGATGGTTGACGAAAGTTGTTCAAATATGGAGAAAATAAAAGAAACTGTAAAAGAGATTTTTACAACTTATTTGCAACAAAAAGGACACCGGAAGACTCCGGAAAGATATGCTATCCTGGATGAGATTTATTCGCATACAGGACATTTCGATATCGAATCCCTGTATGTTTTTATGAAGAATAAAAATTATCGGGTGAGTCGGGCTACTTTATACAATACCATAGAGTTGCTTTTGGATTGTAAGTTGGTGATCAAACATCAGTTCGGGAATAATATCGCCCAGTTTGAGAAAGCTTTTAACAACCGTTACCACGAACATCTGATTTGTCAGAAATGTGGTAAAGTGGAGGAGTTTGCCGATTCCCGGATCAACGAGGTCGTCGAACATATTGAAGATAAATACCAATTTTCTGTGCATCACCACCTTTTGTATATTTATGGATTGTGTAAGGCCTGTCGGGAGAGTGAGTGATTTTAGCGGTTTTTTCTGTTTACAATAGAAAAAAATGTTTACTTTTGCACGTTTGTGTTTCCCGAAATCCGACGGGAAGTTTTGGAGAAAGAATTACTGTAAACGAATAAATAAAGATACAGATGAAAGTTGATGTTTTACTTGGATTGCAATGGGGAGATGAAGGGAAAGGAAAAGTGGTTGATGTATTAACACCGAAATATGATGTCGTGACCCGTTTTCAGGGCGGTCCGAATGCCGGACATACCTTAGAATTCGAAGGGCAAAAATATGTATTGCGTTCTATCCCTTCCGGGATATTTCAGGGTGGGAAAAAGAATATTATCGGGAATGGAGTTGTACTGGATCCGGTTCTGTTTCGTCAGGAGGCTGAGAGTTTAGCTGCCAGTGGACATGATCTGACCAAACAATTGTGTATATCCAAGAAAGCACATCTGATCCTGCCTACTCACCGGGTGCTGGATGCTGCTTATGAAGCTGCTAAAGGAGATGCGAAAATCGGAACGACCGGTAAGGGGATCGGGCCGACTTATACGGATAAAGTGAGCCGTAATGGGTTGAGAGTAGGGGATGTGTTGTATCATTTTGAAGACAAGTATGCGGCTGCTAAGAAAAAGCATGAAGCCATTCTGAAAGCCTTGAATTATCGATACGATATCACGGAACTGGAAAAAGAATGGTTCGAAGCGATTGCCTACCTGAAGCGTTTTCAGCTGATCGATAGTGAGCACGTTATCAATAATTTGCTGGAAGAGGGTAAATCCGTACTTGCCGAAGGGGCACAAGGAACGATGCTGGATGTGGATTTCGGCTCTTATCCTTTTGTGACTTCGTCGAATACTATTTGTGCCGGAGCTTGTACCGGTTTGGGAGTCGCTCCGGGAAATATCGGTGAAGTTTACGGAATTTTCAAAGCCTATTGTACCCGTGTGGGTGCCGGTCCTTTCCCGACAGAATTATTCGACGAAACCGGAGAGAAGTTGTGTGCTTTGGGACACGAGTTCGGAGCTGTTACCGGCCGGAAACGCCGTTGTGGCTGGATCGATCTCGTGGCTTTGAAATATGCTGTGATGATCAATGGGGTTAGTCAGTTGATCATGATGAAGAGTGATGTATTGGACAGCTTCGATACGATTAAAGCTTGTGTCGCTTATAAAATAAATGGAGAGGAGACCGATGAATTTCCGTTCGATATTTGTGACGGAGTCGAACCTGTATACGTGGAAATACCGGGATGGAAAACAGATATGACCCAAATGACTTCGGAAGATGAATTTCCGGAAGAATTCAATGCTTATGTCAGCTTTTTAGAAGAGGAGCTGGGAGTACCGGTGAAGATTGTCTCGGTAGGTCCCGACCGTGAGCAGACGATTATCAGATATGAAGATTAAAAAGGGATATTCAGTAAATGTCCCTAAAAAGTAAGATGGCATATAAAGTTGATAGAGTATAATCACTTTATATGCCATTATTATTGCCCTTTTTCTGTGTTTTTTCATATAATCCTATCTGTTGGACATGATGTTCCGGAAGAAGTCTGATAACCTCTTCTGCTCCTGTCTGTAAATTCATGTCATGCCGCTTTAACTGTTCTGCTCGTGACCTTGTCTACCATCAGCACGGCATTTGCCGTATGTATTCCGAAGAAAATCCAAAGGATTTCGGTCTTCCTGTTCCTGGCCTTTATTCTTGCGAGTGAGTAGTGTTGCTTTTGAGTACCGAAGCTTCCTTCAAGCCTGGTAGCTCTCTGCTTTGAAAGTTCACTTCTGAGAACCTTTCTCAAGGGTTCATCCTTTGCCGCCCTTCCCTTGCGTACAAAGGAAGTGGATATACCATATTTTGTACAGAACCTTCTGTTTGCATTATTGGCATATATGGAATCTCCAGCCGCACATCTAACCCTGACTTTCATGAGTTTCTGTTGCATACGGATACAGTCCTTCAGTCGTATTCCCTCATTGAATGCCTTGAACGAGAGGTGTTCGATAAACGATATACCGTCTATCTGTATGTTGTTAACCTTTGCACCGAATTCAACAGACTTTGTTTCCTTGCCTCTTACGATAGGACGTACGTAATGACGGTCGATGCTGACGATGCGGTCATTGACCTTCCTGCCTTCAAACAGTTCCTTCTCCTGTACAAGAACCTTTCTGATTATGGAAAGGCGTTTCTGATAATCCTGTGTATATCTGAGTGATCTCCCGTACTCCTTATGAATCTCATCCCTCTGTACGATGAGCTTTTCAAGGAGTCTGATCATACGGCACTTGAGCATCCGTGTTCTTGAGGCCTTCCTCTTTCTTTTCTTGCAGTATGAAAGATAGGACTCTGACACATCCGCATATTTGTTACGGGGACGTCTTATCCCAAGATCCATACAATGCCGACAGATATGTCTGTAAAGCCATTCAATACTTTCCCAAAGCAGTTTCATGTCTGTAGGAAAACGCATGTGACTTTCATAACACGTGGCATCAGTCATGCACACGTGAAGGTTCTCAAGATATGGTTTCCAGTGGGAGGCCAGTATCTCCTGAAGGGAGTCAATATCAAGACGGGATGCTATCTCATTGCGGATGGCACTGACTATCTTGTAGTTGGTTATGGGAAAGGCCGGATCTATCATGATTCCGCAGAACATCTGGTAGTGGAAGTTGCCGTTGAGATGTTCCACCAGCTGTCTGTCGGAGAATCCGGTGTAGGCTTTCAGGACCATAAGGGCAATCTTTACCAGAGGGCTAAAAATGTTCCTGTGTCCAAGACGCTGTTCCGACAAGCCTATGGCTTTTGCCATACGGTCAAACGGGAAAACTGAGTGAAGCCTGCCCAGTTCACTCTCATGAAAACTCTTGCGATATTTTTCCAGAACATCAAATTCTGTAAAGCCCAAAGTAGGCTGTATTTCCGAAATATTTTGTATCTTAGCCATATCTTTGTTGGGGTATTTCCCCCGTTTTGGCTGCCAAACCTTATTTTCGGGGGAATATCTAAAGATACAAAAAAGCTAACTAATTCGCAATGCATTGTGTATGAATTAGTTGGCTAATTTTATACTATTTACTGAGTATCCCTTCCTAGGGAAAACAAACCAGTCATCAGCGTGAGAAAGTTCATTCCACTGTAGATAACCACTTAACACTTCCTTATATCATTTCTCAAAAGTATTACCGTTTAAATAATAATAGTTATTAAGCGAACAGGAGATTGGCTTCGTCGGCATACACTTCTTAAAAAAGCCGCAAATGCTTTTAATTAGCGAATATTTTCTGACTTAATATCATCATAAGGAAAAGTGAAATACTTACTTGTATACAGGTCCAGCCAGTGGCGATGTCAAACTATTAAATTGATAACCTTGTCATGAATTCACTACTGTCCCGTAAAAGTGGATAAATAGTTCTTTGAAATTATTGAAATATA
>ERZ827150.5099-NODE-5099-length-10863-cov-2.678571_pt1 | contig 10863 bp, 10 predicted proteins | sample MGYA00519779_ERZ827150 | MGnify/ENA primary metagenome ERZ827150 (study PRJEB31778, sample SAMEA3449267) | human gut metagenome | biome: human gut; feature: human-associated habitat; material: faeces | place: United Kingdom | collected 2010/2012 ...
ATTCATTAGGAAGCCCAGATAAACAATATTGCACAACTGCATCATAATCAGATTTTTTCATTCGAATAATCATGCTCATCCTCCAATAAAAAATATCACTTTCATACTTATCCAGCGTAAGCCCCGCGCACACACTGGAAGAGAAAACATATATAAGCAGAATAATGAGATAACCATGTGCAGCGCACTTTGGAGTCACCGGCACTTAGCAAGCCAACGCCTTCGGCGTCGGCGAGCTTAGTACCGCTGTGAACGACAAGTAGCGAAAGCGTGCCTGCACATGATTATCCCATTATTCTGCCATCACATATATTTTCTCTTATTACTTATGCATATCACATTCAGCCTGTTCATAATCAATAAGCTCATGAATTGTAGGATTATCTCCGCATATAGCACAATGATGGTCCTTTGGAAGCTTAATTGTATGGAATTCCATCTTTAAAGCATCATATGTAAGAAGTCTTCCTGTAAGAAGATCACCCTGTCCGATGATATACTTGATCGCTTCCATTGCCTGAAGGCTTCCGATCACGCCGCCCATGGCTCCGATCACGCCAGCCTGCTTACAGGTCGGTACGGCGTCCTTTGGCGGCGGGCTCTGGAATGCACATCTGTAGCATGGTCCCTGTCCCGGGACGTAGGTCATCAGCTGTCCCTGGAAACGGATGATACCTGCATGTGAAAACGGTTTCTCAGCCATTACACAGGCATCGTTGATAAGGAATTTTGCAGGGAAGTTGTCTGTTCCGTCAAGAATGAAATCGTAATCTTTGATCAGATCCATGATGTTGCTGGAATCTACAAAGGTATGATATGTATTTACAGTAACGTCCGGGTTGATTGCTTTCATGGTCTCAGCCGCAGACTCTACCTTCAGTTTGCCGACATCTGCAGTTGTGTGGATAACCTGTCGCTGAAGATTGGAAAGATCTACCTCATCTGCATCCGCGATCCCGATGGTTCCCACACCTGCTGCTGCAAGGTAAAGGGCTGCCGGTGCTCCAAGTCCGCCGGCTCCGATGATCAGAACCTTGGCATTCAGAAGCTTTTTCTGACCTTTTACTCCAACCTCTTTCAGGATGATATGGCGGGAGTACCGCTCAAGCTGCTCATTTGTAAAAGCCATTATCTTGCGCCTCCTCCCATGTAGTACAGGAACTCAACAACGTCGCCGTCCTTTACCTCTGTTTCCGGAACGTCTGCCTTGCTGATGAATTCATCGTTGATAGTTACGGTTACATACTCAGGACTTTCAATATCCTCTTTCTCAATAAGCTCTGTAAGCTTCAGTCCGTCTTCGTACTCTTTTTTATTTCCTGCAACTGTGATTGTCATTTCTCTGTTCTCCTATTCTTCAACTTTTCTTACGATCAGTGTATAAGTTCCGTCTTCGTTGTCTTCGAGCTTCAGGATCTGATGTCCTTCTTCCTTCACGCTTCTCGGCACATTCTGTACCGGCTCGCCATCGTTCATTTTGATCGCCAGGATCTGTCCGTCATCCAGCTCCTCAAGTGCTACCTTTGCTTTTACAAAGGTTACCGGGCAGACCACATCGGTAATATCTACGGTATCATCAATCTTAATATCAGCCATTGTATGCTCCTTTCAAAACTTCCTGAAGTTTTTCAGCGCCTACCCGGTCGATGGTAAATTTAAAACGCTCTCCCGGATTTGCATGATCATCAAAGAACTGGATCGCTGCATCGGTCACTCTGAAAAGCTGCTCCTCAGAGGTGATCAGTGGAAGGAATTCCTGTCCCTTGCTGATGTGATTTCCAAACGTTCCGCCAAAGGAAACGATATATGCTTCGTTTACATCCCATGCATCCACCGGACAGGATTTTGCACATCTGCCGCAGTAGTTGCATTTCTCTGTGTCGATCACCAGCTTGTCATCCTCAAAGGAGATAGCGTTTTCTCTGCAGGCCTTTTCGCAGACACCACAGTGGATACATGCGTCCTCTTTCCAGCTGACCTCAACTGCGCCCTTGATCCCTACATCATTCTCCTCTGCCTTCAGACAGTTGTTCTGGCATCCGGTAACACCGAATTTGAATTTATGAGGAAGCTCTCTTCCGAAATATCTTTCATTTAATTTCACTGCAATGTCATAGCTGTTGATATTTCCGCTTGGACAGACAGCGTTGCCCTGGCAAGCTGTAACTGTACGGACTCTCGGTCCGCAGACACCAGGCTTGCATCCGCCTTTTGCAAGATCATCCTTTACATCATCAATATCATCTAATTTAATGAACGGGATCTCAACTCCCTGTCTGGAAGTAAGATGTACATATCCGTCACCGTATTTCTCAGCTACCTCTGCGATCTTCTTAAGGTTTTCTGCGGTAAGTGTACCGCCTACACAGGCAAGACGAAGAGAAAAATTATTTTTCTGCTTCTGTCTCATGAAACCACCTTTTTTTAATGTAGCGTAATCTACTTTTGCCATAACGAACTCTCCATTTCTCTGCTGGTGCAGCTCTTAGATTTTATCGGTTATTTTCTATCGCTTGTTTGAAATCTTCTTTTAAATCTTCAATATCTTCAATTCCCACACTGATACGGATCAGATCCTCGAATACTCCGGACTGCAGCTTCTCTTCGTCGGAGATGTGTGCCGCGATGGTGGATTCCGGATGGATCACCAGAGTCTTCGTATCTCCGATATTGGAGATGATCAGCGGGATCATCTCCAATATCGGAGATCTTCAATGAATTAATAATGGAAAAAGCCTTCTCCTTGCTTCCGGTTCTTACGGTTACGATAGCTCCGTAGCCATTCCTGAACTGCTTTTCCACAATTTCGTGATAAGGGCTTTCTTCCAGTCCCGGATAATTTACTTCAATGTCACCACCCAGGCCCTGTAAAAATCTCGCAAGCTCCAGTGCATTGTCACACTGTCTCTGCATTCGAAGTCCCAGGGTTTCCAGTCCCAGGTTATTAAGGAAAGCATTCTGCGGAGCAAGACACGCGCCAGTGTTCCGGAAAAGTCCGTTTCTAAGCTTGGCGATGTATGCGAATGGTCCGAATTTCCGGTATGGAGCAAGTCCCGGATATCGGTCAGGGTCCCATTTCAGACCCTTACCACAGACAAGAATACCGCTGATGGCATCGCTGCTTCCATTGATATATTTGGAAGAGGAATGAACCACAATGTCAGCTCCAAGCTTCAGTGGCTGGATCAGATACGGGGTTGCCACCGTGTTGTCTACGATCAGCGGTACGTCATGCTTATGTGCCACTTCCGCAACTGCCTGGATATCGGTAATATCCAGCTTGGGGTTGCCAATGGTCTCCGCAAAAACAAGTCGCGTCTTCTCTGTGATCTCTGCCTCAAAAGCTTCCGGCTTATTCTCTTTCACATATTTTACGGAAATCCCGAAAGGCTTCAGATCATCGAACAATTCCACGGTTCCGCCGTACAGTCCGCAGGCTGCCACGATCTCATCTCCCGCCTGAAGAATGTTCAGAAACGCATTGGTCAGCGCTGCCATTCCGGATGCACAAGCCACACTGCCGATCCCATCCTCCAGCATAGTCACTCGCTTCTCAAAGGACTCTACCGTAGGATTGTTGATCCTTGTATAGGAGAAGCCCATTTTTTTATTGTCAAAAATTTTCTCCAGGTCTTCCGCGCTGTCATGTCGGAATGCGCTGCTCTGATAGATTGGAACCTGTGTTGCACCCTGTGGATATTTCTCGTTGGTGCCGTGGAGCAGCCCTGTATTAAAGCCGTATTCATTCATAGCCTCTTCCCTTTCTTTTGTTGACACTTATATTAACCTACTATTCATAGTATGTCAATAGGAAAACGGGATTAAATGTATTTTTTTGTGTACACAACTATACGACAGCATGATACAATTATAACAGTTACGATAATTACAGCACCAAAAGAAAGATGCCCGCAGGCATACAAACCTACATGAAGAACAGGAGGTGATCCCTATCAATATAAACCCGAAGCTCCGGAATATTTTTCACTCTTTATTCAGTCCCACCCTTGATTTCCGCGTCCGGCTGTTCAACATCCTCGCCTTGGGAGGTACTGTGATCAGCCTGATCATGACCTTTCTCAGTCTCGGGACCGGTTCCTGGGGAAATGTACTGATCAATTTTGCGCTGGTTGCAATCTCCGGAGGGCTTTTTCTTTATTCCTATTACAGTGGAAAATATCAGCGCTGCTACCTGATCACCATTGTCGTGATCTTTCTGATCGTTTTTCCGGTGATGTTTTTTACCAGCGGCGGTTATCGTGGCGGCATGCCGGCATTCTTTGTGTTTGCTATTATTTTTACCGTGCTGATGCTGGAAAAAAGACGCGCTCTGATCGTTTCCCTGCTGGAGATCCTCCTTTATATGGGACTGTGTCTGATTGCATACCATTTCCCGGACACTGTAACTCCTTTTGCCACGGAAGCAGACCGGCTGGCAGATATCCTTCTGGCGTTTGTCTCTGTAAGTATTGTCTGCGGCAGTGTTCTCTATTTTCATCTGAAGGAATATAACCAGCAGCAGCTCCTTCTGGAGGAACAGAATCTGCGGTTGCGCTCCCTTGATAATGCCAAATCCACCTTCCTGACCACCGTTGCCCATGAGATCAAAAATCCTCTGAGTTCCATTTCCCTCCACGCCCGGGACACCTCCGAGCTCCTTGAGGAAGAGCCTCTGGATTTCTCTCTTATGCAGGAAAATCTCCGCACTATTGAACAGTCGGTAATGCGGATTGACCGGATCGTGCTGGATCTGATGGATACGGTTTCCATTGAGCAGGGACGGCTTGCCCTTTCCCTTGTCCCATCAGATCTGTCCGGTCTTTTGTATTCTGTAAAAAAAGACTACTGCAGTCATCCAAGCCCAAAGAACAATCAGCTGGTCCTTACGACACAATCCGGACTCCCGGAAATCTCTGCTGATCCGGAACGGCTGATCCAGGTTGTCACCAATCTGATCTCCAATGCAGAGCGTCACACCCAAAACGGAACCATCACCATTTCTCTTACCGGCGAACCGGGCTGGCAGACCATCTGCGTCTCCGACACCGGAACCGGCATGTCAGAAGAAATGCGAAAAAACGCACTCAAGGGTTATGTTTCCGCTGATAAGGATTACTGGCGGCACGGCATAGGCCTCTATGTCTGTCATCAGATCATCACTGCCCATGGCGGCAAAATATGGCTGAAAAGTAAAGAAGGCGAGGGAACTCAGGTGTTCTTCTCACTTCCGGAGGAGGAATCATAAATGAATGAAAAGAAATCACTTATCCTTATGGTCGAGGATGAAGAACAGGTGCTGAATACCAACTGCCGGATGCTGCGGCGCCGTGGCTACGATGTCCGCACTGCACAGACAGCCGCCGAAGCCTGTCATCAGCTTGAAGAACAGCTGCCGGATCTTCTTATCCTGGACATTATGCTTCCGGACGGAAACGGTCTGGATATCTGCCGCCGCTTCCGCGAAAAAAACATGAATCCGGTTCTTTTTCTCACCGGAAAAAGTGATATCCGGGATCGGGTAGAAGGACTTCAGCAGGGAGGCGACTATTATCTCACCAAACCTTATAATTTCGATGAATTTCTGGCCGTGATCCAGATGCTTCTGGATCGCCAGAAAAGAATTGAAGAAAAAATAAAAGAAAAATATCAGGCTTCCCGCCAGATCACCATCGGAAGCCTGCGGCTGGATCTTTCGGACGGCCATGCATATCTCAATAATGCCGACACAGGCCTTACCCGGACCGAATTCTCTCTGCTGCGTCTCCTTGCAGAAAACCAGGAGAAGATTTTTTCTGCAAAGGAGCTCTACGAAGCGGTATGGGGCAGCTGTGCAGGAACAGATACCAGCACGGTACGGCGGCATATCTTTAACCTCCGGACCAAGATCGGTGCCGAAGATACCGATGAGTATGACATTGTCTCGGTTTATGGGAAGGGATATCTTTTTACCTGCCGGTAAGCCGGCCTTTTCACGATCGGATAACATATTTCCAGACCTGTACGCAGCTTTCCGTAAATGTCTCTTTTTCTTCACATTTCCGGATATCGGGATCTGTCTGTTACAATGTACTTAACAGACAGATCTTTTTTATTTGTAAAAATTTATGATCAAAGAATAGTAAGCAGCTAACTGCTGCGCAATTTATCAGGAGGTGCCTATGCATAAAAAAATCTTAGTTCTTTTAACAGGCGCGATCGCTCTTTCCATATCTGCAATCCCGGTCCTCGCTTCTGACCCTCCAACCGATGACGGTCAGTACATCTGGCAGGATGAAAACGGAGATTACTGGTACCGCAATGGTTCCGAGGATGAATATATCGGGGAAGGTAATTATGCCCCTGACCCGGATTCCGGTGAACTGATGGAAGGCAACGATGCCGGCTGGACCGAACAGGACGGTTATTTTGAGCCTCATTATTATTATGAGGACGGCAGTGTGTGGCTGGAAGATGCCACCGGAACCACATATATTGGCTCCAGAGATAAATATTATATTGATGACTACGGCAATCTTCAGGAATATTCCGATTCTGAAACTGATTCCTCCTCCGGAAATTCTTCAGAAGAATCCTCCGATACCAGTGGAAACTCCTCCTCGCAGGATTCCGATTCTTCATACCCAAATTCCTCTTCCGATACAAACACGGAAGATTCCTCTGAATCGGAAAAGCGCGGCGAGCTTCATATGCGGGTTGGATTCCCTGCCGATGATACGATCAGAGAATCCATGCCCGAAAAAGAAGGTTATTTCGAGCAGCGTTCCGTAAATGGCGGAAAAAGCACTGCCTTTGTTTTAAAAGTACCGAATTCCTCTCTGGAGGATTCTTCCCTGAAGGGTTTTCTGGCAGAATACTATCCGGTAAAGGGTGAGATCATCACCAAAAAGGATCTTACCTTTGAATCTTATCCTGCCACGAAATATCAATACTTAACCGAAGTCAACGAAGAAGAAAAAAATGTAGATGCTCTTGTATGCCAGACTGACGATTATACATTCGGACTTTTTGTCCTGACTCCGTCAGACACCTATGATAAGGCCGCCGAAAAGGAAGCCACAGAGCTGATCAAATCCATAGATTTCGTTTACGCAGAGCGCGTGGATATGGCCATGACGGATTACTTCCAGGTCCTCACGCCGGAGCGCTGGAAATATCTCTGCCATTATGAAACAACCGAAACCGAAAATGGTGGATATAAACTGACTTATTACAATGAGGATGTTCCTGTACTGACTCTGGAAGCCAGATATTACGATGGCGAAGACCAGCCTCTGGACAGTGTATGGCAGGGCTATCTCGGCCGTATCGAAACCGTCGACGGCAAAAAATACGATCTTCTGTCCACCATCAGCCAGTACTCCAAGGACGCCTCTGATGAATGGAAGGAAATGTATGACACTTATCTGGATGTCATAAACGGGATCCGTATAATGGATGGCTGTTCCCTGACCGAAGGAAACCATGCCTGATCCCTTGTGATTCACAATATTTACATAAAAGAAGCTGCAGACTCTGTTTTTTCACTGTTCTGCAGCTTCTTTGTGTTATTGTGTCCAACTATATCTTCTGCTGTCTATCCTTCGTAAATCTGATCAAAAATCCCTCCATCTGAGAAATGTGTTTCCTGTGCCTTTTTCCATCCGCCGAAATCATCAATGGTGACAAGATTGATGTCCAGGTCAAACACATCGGAGTATTCCTTCAGAATATCCTGGTTTGACGGACGGTAATAATTATCACCGGCGATCCGCTGTGCTTCATCGGAATAGAGATAATTCAGATATTCCTCTGCCACATCTCTGGTGCCTCTTTTGTCTACGACTTTATCAACTACTGCTACAGATGGCTGTGCAAGGATGCTGATGCTTGGTGTTACGATCTCGTAGTCGTCCGGATAATCTTTTACGGAAAGATAGGCTTCATTTTCCCAGGCGATCAGTACATCACCCTGTCCGTTTTCCACGAAAGAGGTCGTTGCGCCTCTGGCTCCGGTGTCCAGGACAAGTACGTTTTTGTAAAGATCTCCGATGAATTCTTTAATTTTGTCCTCGTCTCCGTTATATTTATCTTTTGCATAGGCCCAGGCTGCCAGATAGTTCCATCTTGCTCCGCCGGAGGTTTTCGGGTTTGGTGTGATCACACCTACGTCTTTCTTTACCAGATCGTCCCAGTCTTTGATATTCTTCGGATTTCCTTTTCTCACAAGAAATACAATCGTCGAAGTATAGGGAGCGCTGTCCTCCGGAAATTCGTCCACCCATCCATCATCGATGAGTCCTGCATCCTGGATCGCATCCACATCATACTCCAGTGCCAGTGTCACCACATCTGCTTCCAGTCCGTTGGCAACCTCAAGTGCCTGCTTGCCGGAACCACCATGGGACTGAGTGATCTCCACATCCTGGCCTGTTTTTTCCTTCCAGTGTTCCTGGAAGCTCTTGTTGTACTGCTCGTAAAGCTCTCTGGTCGGATCATAAGATACATTGGTGATGCTGACACTGTCCGCCGCATAGGTGGTTACGCCTGTAAGACTTCCAATTGTTGCTATTGCTGCAAGAGCTGCTACTGCTGATTTCCATCTTCTTTTCATAATACTTACCTCCTGTGTTTTGCCTCGTGTTTTGTTGTTGGGGCTATTATAAACATGAGTAAGTACCTATGAAAACTATTAGATTGGAAACCGTTTTCAGTAGTTTTCGAAATCAGGGATATTTGGGCGGATTTTACAGGTTTTTATGTTTGATTTTTAGCTGTTATCCATAGATTTCGCACTCTTTTTTGCATATTCTTCATCACCGTTGAAAGATTTTGTGAAAACGCAATCAATCTTGTGAATTCAGCTCTTCCAGGAGTTTTTTGCGGTAAGCTTCATCTTTGACAGCACGTTTGAGATCTTCTTTGGTCAGTTCTTCTCCATGCAACTGCTTTTCTTTCATTCTGACAAAAACCTCATCTGCATTTTTCTCTTTAAGATAAACCGGGTTATATCCATTTTATCAGACCCGGACTGAAAAATTACTCTTGTTCTGACGACAAATTCTTCCAGCACTGTCCTCTGTTTGACAAAAATCTTTCTGCATTCATTCTTCCGAAACAGTTATCCACACTCACCCTGAAAAATCGCTCTTTCGGACGGATGGTTTTCCACATATTCCACAGAAGTTATCCTCGATAGTCTGTGCGATTCGATTTCGCCGCCTTCATCTCACAGATAAATATAATCATTCATCACCGGCTGCAGGCCGTGGTCTTTCAGGGCGTTGAAGACTTCGTCCACAGACCTTCCGTCGGAAATCTCAAACTGATCATCACCTTTATCCTCAATATCATCCACATGGCTTCCGATTCCTGTGCTGACACCTGCAGAGATCTTGGTTGCTGCGATATTTACCAGGTTGTCACGGACACGCTCACATTCTCTGGTGGATACAGTAATACTTGCAAACGGCATAAACAGACGATATGCACAAACTACCTGGAGAAGCTGCGGTTCGTGGACATCCTTCGGGTTGATCCTGTCGTTGTTGATGATCGGACGAAGTCTCGGGCAGGAAAAAGCGATCTCTGCATGTGGATATTTTCTCTGCAGAAGATATGCGTGGTATCCTGTCGCAAAAGCATCCTTGCGGAAATCATCCAGTCCCAGAAGAGCCGCAAAACCAACCCCTCGCATGCCACCCTTCAGTGCACGCTCCTGGGTATTCAGTCTGTATGGGAAAATCCTCTTATGTCCTGCCAGATGCAGAGTTTCATACTTGTCAGAATTATAAGTCTCCTGGAAAACCGTCACATAATCTGCGCCGCATTTATGAAGATATGCATATTCATCGGAATTCATCGGATAAACCTCAAGGCCGATCACCTTGAAATATTTTCGCGCGATCTCACAGGCTTTTCCGATGTACTCCACATTGGATTTGGTTTTGCTCTCGCCGGTAAGGATCAGGATCTCCTGCAGACCAGTCTCGGCGATCGCTGCCATTTCCTTCTCGATCTCTTCTTCGTTCAGCTGTGCACGGCGGATCTTATTGTGGCAGTTAAATCCACAGTAGATGCAGTAATTCTCACAGTAGTTTGCAATGTAGATCGGTGTGAACATACAGATGCTGTTTCCGAAATGTTTCCTTGTTTCGATCCGTGCAGCCTGTGCGATTTCTTCCAAAAGAGGCAGCGCTGCCGGTGAAAGCAGTGCTTTAAAATCCTCCGGTGTACGGTTGTCATGAGCAAGCGCTCTCCGTACATCCGCTTCTGTGTACTTATCATAATCATATGCGTTCATTGCGGAAATAACCTGATCCATTACATCAGTTTCTTCCAGCTGTTCCATATCCGGAAGGTACTTCATGTGATCGATACGGTTCTTTTTCATATCTTCCAGAATTTCTTCATTTACGATACTTTCATTAAAATGGCCGTCCTGCTGACTGGCCTGTACTGTTTCTGCCATTACTCTTATGTCGCTCCTCTCATATATTGCAGCAATACTCTGGTCCTCACTGCTGCATATCTGTAAACTCAATTTCGATTGAAACCAGACAATACCTGTGTTTCACTACACAGGCAGTGCCTGTCCCCCGCTTAGTGTTCTGCGTTCAATCATTCATTTATCAATTTTACTCATGAAGAAATCCGGTCAGTGGTGAGGATGCACTTGCACCTCTCTCCAGAGTTCTTCCCATACCGGAAAGATATGCACTTCTTCCTGCCTCAATAGCTTTCTTAAAGGCTTCCGCCATAACACGGACGTCTCCTGCAGTTGCAATAGCTGTATTTGCCATAACTGCTGCAGCACCCATTTCCATAGCCTCACATGCCTGAGACGGGCGGCCGATTCCTGCGTCCACGATGATCGGAAGGTCGATC
>ERZ827150.5101-NODE-5101-length-10859-cov-7.815716_pt1 | contig 10859 bp, 10 predicted proteins | sample MGYA00519779_ERZ827150 | MGnify/ENA primary metagenome ERZ827150 (study PRJEB31778, sample SAMEA3449267) | human gut metagenome | biome: human gut; feature: human-associated habitat; material: faeces | place: United Kingdom | collected 2010/2012 ...
AAATGACCTCGGTTAAACTTATAAATCACAGCAGTTCAACTGCTGATTGGAATTAATCGTTTAAAATGCTCTTTGTTTTGCAAATACTCCCACTGTTCTCTGGTACAGTAACATGGCAGACCAAGTTCCTGAAGATAACCACAAGCCGTCGAAATGACTGATTCACTCCCACCCATATAAACTCCGTCAATCCGTTTCTCCCGAATGAGTTGTTTCATAGCCTCTGTATTTGTGGAATCTACGTCATAGCACTCATCTGCAATTTCAAATATTCCAGCATTATGGTTATTCCCAGTAGCGATCAGTATAATTCCTTGCTCTTGGGCGAAATCCTGAATCGCTTTTTTCCATAGACTGCCGCCGAGCAGCAACAATCGTTTATTTGCCAGATTTTTCTTCATATATTTCTATTTTGATTTGTTTCATCGCTTGTTCACATGCCTCGATTGCCGCAGCAGCATCTCCCCTTTGAGCAATTACACATCCCATACGGTCGATACTACTATGAATATCTGTGACAAGATCTCCGATTTTTTTTGTACAGATGATATCGCATATACCCGCAATTTTTCGTGCAGCATTTATACCTTCAATAGAATAAATTTTCCCTGGACAAACTTGAAAATAACGAATGGCACTACCCTGTTCGAATTTGGGTTCAATATCGGGATACAATCCTAAGGAAATGTCAATAGTTGCCTTTACCATATCTATTCCCGTTGAAAGAGGTACAAGATGCGTCGTGATACAGTCCCCTCCCATTCGAGCTCCTAACTCGACCATCTTCGGCCCCTGAGCGGTAACAATCATTTCAACGTGAGCAGGTCCCATATTGATTCCGACACTTCGAATTGCTTTGACCGCTAAATCCTTGATAGTATCAATTGTTGTTTTGGATAATCGGGATGGTTGACTATGCCCCATTTCGACAAAATAGGGAGCTCCCGTAGTCAACTTGTCTGTAACAGCAAGAATATGAGGTATTCCGTCAACAGTCATCACCTCTACACTTACCTCCGGCCCCTGCATATACTCTTCAATGATTACGGTACCATGGCGGGATTGTTCCCGGCTGTATCGGTATGCTCTTGACAATTCTTCAACCGCATGAACCAATATGACTCCTCGACTACCGGCATTATCCGTAGGTTTGATAATGCATGGAAAACTTAACTCCGAAATAATGGATTTTAATACTGATTCATTTTCAACTATATGATACCAAGGTGAAGCTACGCCGTCAGCTTTGAAAGCTCGAATCATTTCACCTTTGTCAGTACAACGTAAAGCTGTTTGTACAGAAATGCCGGGTAGGCCAAATTTTTCGGCTACTGCCGCCAACGATCGCATTGGCATATCTGTTGCTAGAGTCATAATTCCATCAGGATGGAATGTTTTTGCAACTTGACAAATCGCCTCTATATCAATAGTACTAGCAGGGAAAAACTCGTCTGCAAAAAGAATCCCAATAGCTTGCGGATTATAATCGGCAACTGCAACATAATGCCCCATTTCTTTGGCTTTCAGAATTGCAGGGAGTTGCAAAGTGGATGCACCAAGAATTAATAGACGGCTCATTTTATTCAGCCTTTTTATCTTTTACAAAAACATTTTCTCGTTTTAACACCGAATATGCCGTGTGAAATAAGATTTTCAAATCGAAAAGGAGAGATACATGATCGGTATAATAACAATCCTGCAGAAATTTTTCCTCTTGACCAACAGAATTACGAAAATAGGCCTGGCTATATCCTGTAATACCGGGTCGTACGGTTAGGCGTTTGCGCCGAACGTCATCGTATTCGGCATAAGGTATGCCCGGTAATACAGGGCGGGGACCGACAAAACTCATATCACCAATCAAGACATTGAGAATCTGAGGAATTTCATCTATACTGGTTTTCCGTATAAAACGTCCTATACGAGTCACACGCGGATCATCACTGGAATTAAATGTAGACCCATCTGTATTACGTATATCGGGAGCATTCACTTTCATTGAACGGAATTTGAACATTTTGAATATTTTACCATTCAATCCAACACGTTGCGCATTATAAAAAGTCGGTCCTCGATCAGTCAGCCAAATCAATGGTACCATGATTAGAATAAGAAGCAGCACAAAGGGTAATGCAAACAAAGCAATTATCAGATCGAACAACCGCTTGAAGAAATGTTTGTACATAACTTTATCGGGAAATGATATCGACAAAATTTGAGATGACGAATTCCACATCTTCGTTGGTGAGACGGGTATGCAATGGAAGCGTTACTTCGTTGCGGTATTGATTGTAGGCATTCGGATAATTGGTAATATCGAACCCGAGAGCCTTGTAAGCAGTCATCATCGGAAGCGGTTTGTAATGAACGTTGCAGGCAATTCCGTGTTCTGCCATTTTGACAATAACTTCGTTGCGTTCTGCCACATCCATATCCAGCAGGCGCACGATATAAAGGTGGCCGCTCGACGAATGATCCGGATCGTAATGATTGAGGACTTGTACATTCGAATTCTTCAGCGCTTCGTCATAACGACCGATTATTTCCCGACGTCGGTGCAACATTTCCGGATAACGTTTTAACTGTGCTAATCCGATCCCTGCCATAATATCGGTCATGTTGCATTTGAAATTGGGGGCAATAATGTCATACTCCCAAGCTCCAAGTTGGGTTTTGGCCAAAGCATCCTTATTCTGACCATGTAATGAGAGTAACTGGAATTGCTTATACAACCACTCGTTATCAATACCAGAAATAGATCGCCATGTAAGCGCCCCGCCTTCAGCGGTCGTAAGGTTCTTCACAGCGTGAAATGAAAAGGAGGTAAAATCTGCAATCTCTCCGCACATCCGGCCATGCCACTGTGCTCCGAAGGCATGGGCGGCATCTGCCATTACGACTATGCGACCGAAAGCCTTTTGGATATCGTTGGCAGGATTAAAAAGGTGTTTGTAATTTTCTATGGCGGCAAAAATTTTATCGTAATCGCAAATGACACCACCTAAATCAACCGGAATAATAACCTTGGTTTTTTCGGTTATTGCTTGGGAGAGTTTGTCGTAATCCATTTCAAACGTCCCAGGAGCTGTATCGACTAAAACAACTTTGGCTCCGACGTGACAGATTACACTGGCTGAAGCTGTATAAGTGTAGGCTGACGTGATGACTTCGTCACCTGGTCCAACTCCAAGTACCCGGAGAATCAACTCCATACAAGCAGTTGCAGAATTCAGACAAACCGATTTCTCAGTCTGGCAACACATCGAGATCAGTCTTTCAAACTCTTTGGTTCGCGGGCCGGTAGTAATCCATCCTGAGCGAAGAGCATTCGCAACTTCTGTAATTTCCGCCTCGGTCATGTCTGGAGGCGAGAACGGTACGTTTCTCAATTTCATATTCATAATCGTATTCTATTCTTTTCTCCAGACCATTTTGTTTACGACAGTAGTGTAGGACTGAATGATCTTAACGACTTTCGTCGAGACGTTTTCATCGGTGTAATCCGGAACGGGGATTCCATAATTGCCCGCGTCGTTCATTCCGATCGCCGTTTCCACAGCCGGCAAAAGCGATTTTTCATCGATGCCTGCCAGGATGAAGTCGCCCTTGTCCAACGCCTCAGGACGCTCCGTCGAGGTGCGGATGCAGACGGCCGGGAAGGGATGGCCTACCGACAGGAAGAACGATGACTCCTCGGGCAGCGTCCCCGAGTCCGAAATCACCGCTGCGGCATTCATCTGAAGGCAGTTGTAGTCGTGGAAGCCCAACGGTTCATGACGAATTACCCGTTTGTCCAGTTCAAACCCTGACTGCTCCAGACGTTTCTTCGAGCGCGGGTGGCACGAGTAGAGAATCGGCATGTCGTATTTCTCAGCCAGCGCATTGATTGCGTTGAACAGACTCAGGAAATTCTTCTCTGTATCGATGTTCTCCTCGCGGTGGGCCGACAGCAGCAGGTACCTCCCCTTCTCCAGTCCAAGACGCCGGTGGATGTCCGAGGCCTCGATTTCCTTCAAATTCGCGTGCAGGACTTCAGCCATCGGGGAGCCCGTAACATAGGTGCGCTCTTTCGGAAGCCCGTTCTCAGCAAGATAGCGTCGTGCATGCTCCGAATAACACATATTCACGTCCGAGATGATATCCACAATCCGCCGGTTGGTCTCCTCCGGCAGGCATTCGTCCTTACAACGGTTACCCGCTTCCATATGGAAGATCGGAATATGGAGCCGTTTGGCGGCAATGGCCGATAGGCAGGAGTTCGTGTCGCCCAGGATCAGCAGTGCATCGGGCTTAATTGTGACCATCAGCTTGTAGGAACAGTTGATGATATTGCCAACCGTTGCACCCAGATCGTCGCCGACGGCATTCATATACACCTCCGGGTCTTCCAAGCTCAGGTCTTTGAAGAAAATCCCGTTCAGATTATAGTCATAGTTCTGCCCTGTATGCGCCAAAACCGTATTGAAATACCTGCGGCATTTCATGATGACCGCTGCCAGACGGATGATCTCCGGGCGTGTGCCTACGATGATCAGTAATTTGAGTTTGCCGTTATCCGCAAACTTTACGTCCGAATAGTCAAGTTTGATTGTATTCATTGTACTGTTGTTATTCTACCGGCTCGAAATAGGTGTCGGGCTTTGCAGGGTCGAAACACTCGTTACACCACATGAAAGTAACCAGATCCTCCGTATCGGAGAGGTTGACGATGTTGTGCGTATAACCCGGAATCATCTCCACGACCCGGATCTTTTCGCCACTTACCTCATAATTGACCACCGGGTAATCGTTGCCGTGTTCGTCTTTGCCCACCTTGCGCAGCTGGATCAATCCGTGTCCGTGCACCACCACGAACTTTTCGGTCTTCGTGTGATGCCAGTGCTGGCCCTTGGTGATACCCGGTTTGGAGACATTCACCGAGAACTGCCCCCTGTCAGCAGTGCGGATAATCTCCGTGAAGCTTCCCCGCGGATCCGTATTCATCTTCAGGTCGTAAGCGAACCGGTCGGCCGGAAGGTACGACAGATAGGTCGAATAGAGTTTCTTGGCAAAACCGTCTTTCGTCGTGTCGGGAATCTCCAGCGTTTCGGTCATTCGCCGGAACGAATGCAGCAGATCTACGATCCCACCCAATGTAATCCGGTGCGATGCGGGGACATAACAGAAATCCCCGTCACGGTGTTCATCGCCCGTAAGCGCTCCGATTAGTTCGTCCACCACGTCGTCGATATAGACCAGATGCAGTTCCACCGACGGATCGTTCACCGTGATCGGAAGGTCGTTGGCGATATTGTTGCAGAACGTCGCTACGGCCGAATTGTAATTCGGACGGCACCATTTGCCGAAAAGGTTCGGAAAGCGATAAACCAATACTTTGGCGCCGGTCTCCTTTGCATAGTCGAACAGCAGTTGTTCGCCGGCACGCTTGGACTCTCCGTAGGGGTTGTCCAGCGCCGCCTGGATCGACGATGAGATCATCACAGGGCACGTATTGCCGTGTTTTTTCAGTGTGTCGAGCAGCGTCGACGCGAAGCCGAAATTGCCCTTCATAAACTCCACAGGGTCCTGCGGACGGTTCACACCCGCAAGATTGAAAACGAAGTCCGCATTCTTGCAGTACAGGTCCAGTTCTTCCGGCGTACTGTCCAGATCGTATTCATAGAGCGTAAGATTTCCTTCTACGGCATAGTTCTTCGCCTTACCGTCGTGGATATTACGCAGTTGGGAAAGGAGGTTCTTTCCTATGAAGCCTTTGGCTCCCGTAACTAATATGTTCATTTTGTGTGGGGCGGCTGGTTGTCAGAAAGAAATGCCGCGAAGAAATGAGATGTAAGGATCGCAATCCGTTTTATGCCCGGACGCATGGCCTGTATTCTTATATAGAGAGGTTACTCCGAACGAATGTCACGCGGCTTGGCGCGGTCGATCATACCCAGATCCTCCTGAATAAAACGGAGGCGCAGTAATTGTTGCTTCATGCCCTCTATATCCAGACGATGCGTATTATGCGAGTGGTAATCCTCGATCTTCGAGATATCCTCGCTACCTTTGGTGAAGAACTTGTCATAATTCAGATCACGTGTATCGCACAGAATACGGTAGTAGTTGCCCATATCGATTGCCTTGGACATCTCTTCACGCGTGACGAGCGTTTCATAGAGTTTCTCGCCGTGCCGCGTACCGATAACCCTCACCTCCGTCTCACCGTATTTCGGGTTCACTTTTGCGTAGATCTGCTTCAGGGCTTCGGCAAGGGTACTCAATGTGGCAGCAGGGGCTTTCTGAACGAACAAATCCCCGTTATGGCCGTGTTGAAAGGCATAGACGACCAGATCCACGGCATCGTCCAGCGTCATCATGAAACGGGTCATGTTCGGATCGGTGATCGTGATCGGTTTACCCTCCATCATCTGCTCCACCCAAAGCGGGATAACGCTTCCCCGACTCGCCATCACGTTGCCGTAGCGCGTGCAGCAGATCGTCGTCGCGGCACCTTCCCCTAATTCACGGCCTTTGGAAATAGCCACTTTTTCCATCAGTGCCTTCGAGATACCCATCGCGTTGATCGGATAAGCGGCTTTGTCTGTAGAAAGGACTACGACGTTCTCCACACCGTGTTCAATGGCCGATTCCAGCACGTTACCCGTACCGATGACATTCGTACGTGTAGCCTCCATCGGGAAGAACTCGCACGACGGAACCTGCTTCAATGCTGCGGCTGCGAAAACATAATCGACGCCACGCATCGCAATATCCACCGATGACTTGTCGCGGACATTGCCGATGTAGAACTTCACTTTCGGGTTCTGTAACGCATGACGCATGTCATCCTGCTTCTTCTCATCCCGACTGAAAATGCGGATCTCCTTGATGTCGCTATTGAGGAAGCGACGTAGCACGGCGTTACCGAACGATCCCGTCCCTCCCGTGATTAATAGGACTTTTCCTGTAAAAATACTCATGTTTTTTTAATTAGTTCTAAAATTTTAGTGCATTGTATTGTTGCATTTTTGGTATCTAATATGAATTGTTGTGCCTTTTCCCCTAATTTTGTCCGTTCTTCTATAGATAGAGAAAGCACTTCATCTACTTTTTCGGCCAAAGCAGTTATCGATTGATCATTTAATGAATAACAATAATGGTAATATTCCTTGGGAATTCCTGGCAATTCATATAAAAGAGTAGGAGTTCCTGAGGCAAGATATTCCATTGTTTTAGATGGAAACGAATATTTTGTATATATACCTTCTGGAGTTCTTGGATTTACTAATAAAGATGCAGTCCGTTGTAGCTGTAATATTTCATCATGAGGTATAGATCCTAAATATTGTATTCGACGATCTTTCGTTGCCATATTTTTTACATATTCTTCTGAATCACCTCTGCCACATATAATCAGAGAATAATTTTCATTTTTTAATAAATTAAAAGCCAATAACAAATTTTTGATACCATATCTTTCTGCTAAGGTTCCAGAATATAGAATTCGACCGTCTATTTTAGGTTGAGGAATATTAACTAAGTTACAAGGAGAATAAATACCTTCAATGACTACGTAGTTTGCATGTTTCGGGAGATACTCAGACATATATTCACTCAAAATACCAAAACATGTTATTTTCCGCATACACGATTTTATTATTTTATTAGCAACCCATTTCATAATATGGTAAAAAATGGATCCATTTGTAGACATGTGCAATGGTAGATCTGTAATAATTACACATATTTTATTATGGTATTTTCGACAAGCTACCAATGTTGAAATAATTGCTGCAATATTCAATGAATATAAAATAATCACATCATTTCGTTGTAGCTTACTTCTTAATGATTTATAAAGAAAGAAATAGCATTCGATGAAATTTTTAATATAAGACCGAGGCTTGATTGATACATTTGGATATAATGAACACCAGGACTTATAAAATAGGCTATATTGAGAGTATAACTTCTTTGATACAACCTTGAATGAGTATGGAATTAATTCAATTCCACAATTGAAAAAACCCTTAATTAAAGATTCTTGATAGATATTTGCAGCTGGATCCGACATAGCATTCAATTGCTGCATCGTCGAGTCGTCAATAGAGTTAATATACGATCCAATTAAATAAAATGCCATAAATATTTATATGTGAAATCTTTGATAATATTGCAGCCGGCATGAAATAGCTCCGATAAAAAGACTAATAAGAAAAAACATCGGAACGCTAAACGATGGATTGAATATAAAACAATTCATGTTAGCTACTATAACAAAACAAATAAATGTAATAAAAGTTATCAAACCTAAATGATCATTATAATCAACTATGTTTTTATACATTTTCAACTTATATAGTATTATGATATATATAGTTAGATAAATAATCAATCCTATAAAACCTAATGAATGTAGAATCTGCAATATGTCCATATGCGCATCCATTCCAACTAAATGCGAGACCGAACTGAATCCTTTGCCTACTAATATGTCTTGTGTCGAATAATTACTAGATATATCAGTCCATATTTGAAAGTAAAGTGTATTCCTACCACTACCTCCGTCCTCACCGATACTTAGAAAACGATCTGATGTATTTGCAATAATATCCTTACTAAGCGGTGAAAATGAAAAAATAATAACAAAGAGGATCACTAATGCAAGAGACTCCTTACCTCTTTTTGTTTTGAGAAAAAATAATACGCCCGACAATATTGTTGCGATTAGAATGGTTCTTTGGTCGAAATGAATGCAATTGCTGCAAAAATGATATATAATATGTATTTCCATTTGGGAGATTTCAATAGAAAAATGTATGGTAAAAAAATTAGACAAATAAAAAAAGCATCTTTGGCAAACTCATCTGTATCGTATGTCAATGTAAAACTAAGAAAGACATTATAAACAAAAAATGGAACAATAAATGTAAGATAAACTCGTGCTATGGCAGATAGGTTCTCCGATGTATAGTTCTTATAACCAATAGTATAACCTAACACTGCAATAATTGGCCATACACAATTTGCAATAAGTCTTATTATTGGTGTATCATCATAAAAAAATGCATATCTTAAAATCAAGTATGCCAAAAATGAACATATCGTTTTTGTATATATATTATTTGCAAAAGCAATTCTCCAATGCGATAATATATAGATCACAGATAACACTCCGATAATTACATAAATAAAATTAGTATTATTGTGTGAGGTGGAATCTATATTAGCTAGACCTTGCATTGCTTTTATTGCTGCAAATCCCAATAGCCCTAGTACGAATAGGACAAAATATTTATTATTAATATGTATTTTACTTAACATATCTATATCTTAGATGTAGTAAAATTAGAAATATCCCATTCGCAATTAGTGAGATAAGTGCAAACCAATAAGCTTGACTTTCATTAATTTGTTGCAAAATAATGTAGGTGAGAATAAGAATGAACATATCGCGAACAAGGCGCGCTATGAAAACTATCCACGGTTTTCCCCGTGATATAAACTCATAACAATAAACTTCCGATAAACAGATGAAAAGAGCTGCTGCTGCTGAGATATTCAAAACTTTTGGTAACCCAACAAAACTCACACCGTAAAAAGAACTGATAAATCCAGAAAAAAGAATGACGATTGAAACGGGGAGTAATGAGGATAAAAAATTGACTAAAAGAAGTTTATTGATCAGAGACGAATGGTTATCTGAGCTTGATAAATAAGAAAACATCACGTTTTTTAACATTGCCGGTACAAAAATCACAACACTTTGCCATAATGCTGCAGCTGACGATAAACCGACTTCGCCATAATTGGCAAAATGAATCAGTAGGAGCAAACCTATCCAATGTACTATTGTGTACAAACTCTCCTGAAGGGCTACAGGAATTGAAAAACCTAACATAGAGTATATTTCTGATCTTGAAACTTTTTCATTTGAATTATACTGAGTCAGAGCGTGTCGGATAATTATTTGATTCAGTATAACTTGAACCACAAATGACAACATTAATGCTCCAAGAGCTCCGGTTAGTCCCCAAAACCATGTCATGATAATGCTACCAATAAATACGACAAAACCGGTGTAAATATTTATTTTTGCAGTTTCTTTAAATTTTTTAAATCCTGATAAAATAGCGATTTGGGTTGTTTGTAATCCATTCAGAATAATTAACAATGAAAAAAAACGCAGTTGAAATTCTAAATTTGGTGCATCAATGAATAGAGCAATAGAAGCGGCAAAAATTATTTGAACTAATGCTAATAACCCACTAAAAACTAAAGTAATTTTTAAAAAAGTCCAAACCAATGACTTTAATTTTTCGGGCTTTTCCGAAATATAGTCGGCAACGAATTTAGTTGCTGTATAGCCAAATCCAAAAGTGGAAACTATCGCAATATAGAACAGTGTGGTCCTAATGGTTCCATATTCGCCATATACTTCTTTGCCGAGAAATCGTGCTACGGCAATTCCTGCAAGTAAAGAAAGACCTTTACCCAAGGCACTACCAGCAAGGGCCCAAAACGAGTCCTTGAATAGATCACTACTTTTAAGACGTTCGCAAAATGTATGTAACGACACTCTATTTATCATACACCTCAAACCTTGAGTTCTTTGATTTGAACTCGGGAACTGTCTTTTTCATCAGTCTGACCATATCGGGAATCTCGATTTTCCGGGACAAAGTTTCCAGCTCTTCGGCTACCTCACATGCCTCCCGGTAATCATACTCCCGCACCTTAGCAATCCGGATGCGGTCATGTAACGTAGGCTCCGTATTCTCTTTTATTCGAAAGTACTTCCTCGTAAAGTTTCTCACCCGGCCGCAGACCCGTGTATTCGATCCTGATGTCCTTCTCCGGCTCGAAGCCCGCCAGGG
>ERZ827150.5114-NODE-5114-length-10836-cov-5.519247_pt1 | contig 10836 bp, 8 predicted proteins | sample MGYA00519779_ERZ827150 | MGnify/ENA primary metagenome ERZ827150 (study PRJEB31778, sample SAMEA3449267) | human gut metagenome | biome: human gut; feature: human-associated habitat; material: faeces | place: United Kingdom | collected 2010/2012 ...
AGTGAACCGAATTTATTTAATTTTTAACCTTGTCCATTTTTAGTGGACAGTAGTGTTATTTTAACAACAGAACACTTATTAGGAGTCTGTTCGTAATTTAACACATCTCAATTTTCTAATATAACATAGTCCACATAAGAGCAGACCTAATACAAATAATTTAATCACATTTCTTTTCATTGTTTTCTATCTTTTTTTACTTTTGTAACAAAAGTAAGGAAATTAACAACAGAGTATTCTGAGAGAAATCTGAGATTCTGACAGATCGTTTATATTCAGATATTTACATATATATTTCTCAGAAAACTTTCAGATTCAGCATACGGACAAATGAAACAAAGCAAGATAAAACTTATAGGAACAGCTGCAATATACCTGATTCTTATGCTCGGCATAGCATGGTTTTCTGCCATGAAAAACGAAGAAAGCATAAAGGACAAAAGCAAAATTGCATTTCTTACAGCAATCAAACAAGAAAAGGAATTGTTCATACCCCAGGTTATCATAAACTTTAATCCTTCTTCAACCAATCGCATTCCGGTTGAAGAAAAAATAGACTGGTCAGCCCAATTCTATCTGGCCATGGAAGATTCATGCAGACACAGATTTGACAGCATTTTCAGAGAAGAAATGAAAAAACAAGGGCTGAACCTGAATACGTCCATCTGTTACACGCACAACGGAAAAACCATCAGCACCATGAAAAAGAATGCTGACGGAGGCATAAAAATCATACATGAGAAAACATACAGAAAAAACAACAAGAAAGAAAATGACATCACATTAAGGGCATACGTATATTTACCTCTATATGTACTTGTCGGGCAACCCGCCTTATACACAATGATACTATTTACCCTCCTTGCAGTGGCCATGTATATCTACACCCGAAACAGGGAGAAAAAACAAATAACAACAACTTCAAGCCCTCTCGAAGCGGCTACAAGAACTACTGATAACGCCAGATGGATAATTATAAGCAAAGAAGTATGGTGGGACGAAAAGAACCATATTATAAAAAAAGGAGAAACTTCAATGATTCTGACGGGCGAATCATTGAAGTTTTTCAAACTGTTCTTAGAAAACAAATCCTTCTTTTTGAGCTATAAAACCATATATGAATCGTATGGACTGAAAGATGAAGCACCGGAATTCAAGGACAGAATTTACCAGTCAATCAAACTGTTGAGAAAAGATCTGATCGGTTTCGGAATAACCATAAGGTCTGTAAGAGGAAGAGGGTATGAATTAATCTTTCAGTGACGAACTGAAAGACAAGACACTACTCTCAGACAATCTTATTCAGAACTGCTGACAGATCATACGCAAACATCTTGTCATTATAGACATCAAAAACATAAAGTGTCTTATTCACCATATCTATATCAAAGGAATTGACAAACCGGGTAAGCTTTAACTCTGCCAGCGGCTTTCCGTCCCAGTCAAACAGCAAAATAGAAGGATATTTCTTTCTGCCCGTCTGAAAGGTCATCTTATCTTCATTTATCGAAACCACCCCCCAGAAATCCTTAAACAAACGTAAGTCAGCATAGGTATACATCCGGTTCCACTCTTTGCGATCCTCAATCTCGCTGATATCGTCAAGTTCATCTCCTACGCAGACCGTCCTGGCAAAGTCACCATTCAATGAATATATGTTGATATAGTTCAGACCTATAGGCATTTCAACAATCCGTTCGTTTACACGGCTCATCTTTGCAATGGTAGAAATAATGTTGATATCCTTGCTGTCGCTCACTTTCGCCTCGTTCAGACGTTCTATTACAGGAGGAAGCATTCCAGCTGTTTTTCCAGCCAGATATCTCTTCTGCTGTGTAAAGTCTGGAGAGCTCTCTTTACAGAAGAAAACACTGTCGCTTATCGAAATAAAGCTAAACAGACCAGAAGGCAAAGAATCACATAATACAGTCATTACGTTTTTATTTTGCTCCAAAGAAGCACGGATGTCACTTCTCGTCACCTTTCCTGTCTGAAAATCATATATGTTCGCATACAAATACCCCTTCTCATGGAATATATCCGTCTTAAAAGCCACACGAGGAGCCATAACAAATTCGCCAGGGCCAGTCCCTTTGGTAAAACATCTGCCTAACAGCCTGTTGTCATTCAAAGAGAAAAGACTCCACAAATAATCACCCCCACGCTGGGAAAAAAACATGATGGAATCCACTATACAGAAATCATTGATCCCTATCACATCAAATTCCGGTTCTTTGCTTTCTGTCAGTTCCACCACACAGGGAAATCCATCTACATAATCAACCGTATCGAATGTCATATATTGAGCAGATGAAGATTTCTGTACACATCCGCACATTCCTCCTAAAAGAACTGACGACAATAAAACGAAAATATGCTTTTTCATACTGATACAAATAATTTCATGAGAGTAAATCATTTCAGATCATAAACCACCAGATTCCGGCCGGAACAAGCCAGCCCTTCCACAACAGCCAGAGAATCTTCCGGAACAAACGATTCTGCAGAACAACTTAAAGATATCGGAACCGGAAACAGCTCTGACACACTTTCCGGCTTCTTCTCTGCTGTACACCCACACAAGAGAGCAAGCAGCACACTGACAAAAGGAATAAACGAAATTTTCATAAGGATCAGATTATGATTTAACAATACAATTTTCTAAATCCAAAATTAGAAAAAAATTCATTACCCGCAACTGAATAAAAACTGAGATTTTCAATACAAGCTGTATTTTAATACGTTACATTAAGATTTCTCAGAAAACTTTCAGATTCAGATCCTTCAGGGTCGTCTTATTCAGCATCCGGTTTCAAGTAAACTGCACCGGAAAGCTCTGCATGTATTATACGGATTCCAACAGGAAGCCGATCGATTTCCTTATGGAAGTCGATTGACTGTCTGCCGGAAATCAATTGATTTCCTATAGGAAGTTGATAAAAAGATCAAGAGTGTAATATGGGGATGCGGTCACAATAACTGTATCCGTTTATGAGAACCGCTTCAATTTAATGATTTCTCCCAGTTCGGGCAAAATAATGTCCTGACCGCGCTTCTTCGCTTCTGACTGAAACACATGGGGCGGATCGAATAAGGGTTCATCGGACAAATCGAAGGTGCCATAGTGCATGGGAATCGTTACATGGGCATGCATGTCGGCCGATGCAGTCAGTGCATCGTAAGGTGATATGTGATTGGGTTTCATAAACCAACGGGGTTTATAGGCACCAATACCGATCATGCAATAGTCGATATGGGGAAAGAGTTCCGGCAGTTCACGGAAATGATGGGCATAGCCTGTATCTCCACTGTTATAGATCGTAATGTGGTCGGCTTCAATCATAAAGGCTCCCCACAAACGCTCACCTCCGTCTCTTACACCGCGCTTGCTCCAATGCTGGGCAGGAAGAAACGTAAGACGCAGATCGCCGTCAGCATACTGCTGATACCAGGCCGCTTCAATTACCTGCAGACCGGGAAACCATCCTTGAATCAGCCTGCCTGTTCCAATGCCGCAGAACAGTTTCATCCGGGGATTGCCGGCAACCAGCTTTGCCACACTGGGCTTGTCGAGATGATCAAAATGGTCGTGACTGATCAGCAGATAGTCTATATCGCGAAAAATGGAAGGACTGGCAGGAAACTCACTCCGGCGCTTGACAAACGGAATGCTGCCATACACCGGATCAATCATGAAACGTTTTCCTCCCAGCTGAAGAAAAAAAGAATTGTGCCCCAGCCAGATCAGGCAGTTGCCCACTGCGGCATCCAGCGAACGCAGGTAATGAATCCGGGGATTCCATTTCACCTGACGCTTTTCCTTGCGCTGGGGATTCGGCGAGAAACGCCACTTCAGAACACTTCCCACCCCCGGACGCCAGCGGTGCTGACGGTTAAAGAACTTGCCCCCCACCGACGGATTGCCCCGCCACCGGGGATTAACCGTCCGAAGGTGTTCGTTTTTCCGAAAGGTGATGCGTTCATTCATACGGACTCAGGCTTATTTTTCCAACAGTTCCTTCAGGAAGGTATCCAGTTCCTCGTCAAGCCCTTTCAGCAGTTCGTCACTGAGCAGCATGGTCTCTTCTTCATCCATCAGCAGCAGTTCGGCTACGGTTTCCTTTTCATCGTCCACCAGCACGAAAGAATACGGCTTCAGCAGACAAAGCTTGTCGAGCGCACCTTCATCTTTCAGCGTCATGACAGCCGAACGAAGCAGCGGCTCCACCTGGGTATAGAAGTCGTCGCTCTCATAATCCACCCACTCATCAATAATGGTACGGGCCAGCTCTTCATCGTCATCGTCGAAGATAACCAGCTCGCCGCTGTCCTGCCGCGGCAGCAGATGAATATCTGTTATGACTGAATCTTTCTCCCCTGCGGCATAGTGTCCGATCGCTTCTTTCAGGGCGGAAACGATGGCCAGCTGTGACTGTTCACATATATCCATAGACTATTCTCCTTTATTTGTTCTCTCAAATGTACAAAAAAAATCGTTCGTACAAGGAAAAGTTTCAGAAATTGTTATCAAAACGGTGCATTTGGATGTTCAGCTGGGTCCATTGGCGCAGACGTTCCTGCAACTGACGGTCGTAGAAACTGACAAGTTGTGCATAGTCAGAGTCGGGCTTCACCAGACTTTTTGCCTTTTCCAGCCACGATACTGCCTGGTTCATATCGCCCAGCATTTCATAGGAAAGGGCCAGATTGAACGCAGATTTCATCTTGAGGTTTCCTTTCTTGCTGGCTTCATAGAGCTTTGTCCACAGTTCCTGGGCTGCTTTCCAGTCTCCCTCACGCACACTGACTCCGGCATCGCGCATGTCGGCACATCCGCCGTCGAAATAGATCCGGTCGGCCGATACCCAATGGGGCACGAGATGGCCGGTCAGGATGGAAGCGGCATACGAAGATACTTCCGGAATGACAGTCTTGTCGGAAACCGTAGGGTCGATCTCCCATCCCAGGCTGTCGGTCTTCACCAGGGTGAACAGGGGTTTGTCACGTCCGGGAACATAGACCTGCACCTGCGGGGTAAGCTTCACATGAGCCACTGACAGAACGGCACCAAACTCCGGATAGAAAACATCCTCCTTGCGGGTTTCAATCTGCACACGGTCGAAAGAAAAGATGGCATCGGCTCCCAGATCCCGCGTCAGCTGTTCCACCTGACGGGCTGACAGGCTTGAAGTGCCGGCACTACCTTCGGAACGGAGGGCAGAATCGCAAATGATCACCTGGTCAAAATAACGGGTATCGGCCAGCGACTCGGCCAGTGCTTCGGCTGAGGTCTTGCCGTCGCCTTCCAGATGTCCCAGGGTCAGCACTCCGGATTTGGGAGAAGGAATGGGAGGCATGTTATTGACCACGGCTACATTCCGCAACTGTTCGGGAAAACTGACATCGGCAGGACAAAGCTGGTCGAAAGAAAGAAACTGGACGGAACTGCAGGATGCCAGCACACATCCGGCTATTCCGATCAACAAAGAGGCATACTTTTTCATAATCATCGTTTTAACGGAACAAAATTAGCATATTCCCCATAAAGTATGAGTTAAATTTTGAAAATATACAAACGAAAACGTGCCGGAGCGTATGGATATTCACGCTCCGGCACGCCGGACACACGCCGGAGCGTGTGTAAAAGGGAACTGACGTTCAGCTCAGGATTATTCAGCCTGGTCGCGTCCGTGACAGTTCTTGTATTTCAGTCCGCTTCCGCAAGGACAGGGATCATTGCGTCCTACGGTCTTTTCAGCACGGTAGGGTTCCTGTTTCTGTTTCTCGCGGGTATCCTGTCCGGCTGCTTCCTGCTGGGATGCATCGGTCAGGCTGGCTTTTTCTTCCTTGTACTGCTGGCGCGGAGTGGAAGGTTCGGGAGCAGCTTCACGTACCTGCTGGGGTTCCTGAACCGGGATCTGTCCGCGCATCAGGACAGAAATGGTATTGTTGTTGATCTTGCTCACCATGTTGTCAAACAGAGTAACTGATTCCAGCTTGAAGATCAACAGCGGATCTTTCTGTTCGTAGCTGGCATTCTGTACAGAGTGCTTCAGTTCGTCCAGTTCGCGCAGGTTTTCTTTCCATGCATCGTCGATGGTATGCAGCAGGATAGCCTTTTCGAATGCTTTTACGATAGCCTTTGATTCGGTTTCGTATGCTTCCTTCAGGTTGACGGAAATGTTATACATGCGCTTGCCGTCGGTAATGGGGATCATGATGTTTTCATACATGTGTCCCTGGTTCTCATAAACCTGCTTGATAACCGGATTGGCAATCTGTGCCATGCGTTCGGTCTTGCGTTTGAAGAGTGCCATTGCTTCTTCGAAGGTCTTCTCAGCCAGCTCGTCTTTCCGGCGGTTGCGGAAGTCTTCTTCCGTGAAAGGAGCTTCCATAGCCAGTGTCTGGAGGATTTCCATCTTGGCATCTTCGTAAGTCGGCTGTTCCAGCGCATTGTAGCAACGGTCAACGATCATGTTCACGATATCCATACCGATACGTTCTCCCATCAGGGCGTGGCGGCGTTTGGTGTAAACCACGGTACGCTGCTTGTTCATCACGTCATCGTATTCCAACAGACGCTTACGGATACCGAAGTTGTTTTCTTCCACCTTCTTCTGGGCACGTTCAATGGATTTGGAAATCATGCTGTGTTCGATCATTTCGCCTTCCTTGAAGCCCAGCTTATCCATGACGCTGGCAATACGGTCGGATGAGAACAGACGCATCAGGTCATCTTCAAGAGATACGAAGAATACGGATGAACCCGGGTCTCCCTGACGGCCGGCACGACCACGCAGCTGACGGTCAACACGGCGGGATTCGTGACGTTCCGTACCGATGATGGCCAGACCACCTGCTGCCTTCACTTCCGGACTCAGCTTGATATCGGTACCACGACCGGCCATGTTGGTGGCAATGGTTACCGTACTGCTCTGACCGGCTTTGGCTACGATCTCAGCTTCTTTCTGGTGAAGTTTCGCATTCAATACGTTGTGAGGGATCTTACGCAGGGTAAGCATCTTGCTCAGCATTTCGGAGATTTCCACGGAAGTGGTACCTACCAGTACCGGACGTCCGGCCTGTACCATCTTCTCTACCTCTTCGATCACAGCTTTGTATTTTTCACGCTTGGTCTTGTAGACACGGTCGTTCATATCGATACGTGCAATCGGACGGTTGGTCGGGATCACTACGACATCCAGTTTATAGATATCCCAGAATTCGCCGGCTTCCGTTTCAGCAGTACCGGTCATACCGGACAGCTTGTGATACATACGGAAGTAGTTCTGAAGTGTAATCGTTGCAAAGGTCTGTGTGGCAGCTTCCACCTTCACACCTTCCTTGGCTTCCACAGCCTGATGGAGACCGTCGCTCCAGCGGCGTCCGTCCATGATACGGCCGGTCTGCTCGTCTACGATCTTCACCTGTCCGTCCATTACGACGTAGTCTGTATCTTTTTCGAACATGGTGTATGCCTTCAACAGCTGGTTGATGGTATGCACACGTTCTGACTTGATGGCATAATTGGTCAGCAGTTCGTCTTTCTTGGCCAGCTTTTCTTCATCGCTCAGTCCTTTCTGGTTTTCCAGTTCAGACAGTTGTGCAGCGATGTCGGGCAATACGAACAGAGTAGGATCCTGTGAGTTTCCGGTGATCAGGTCTACACCCTTATCAGTCAGATCCACGCTCTTGAGTTTTTCGTCGATCACGAAATACAACGGCTCAACGGCTTCCGGCATACGCTTGTTGTTGGCCTCCATATAGATTTCCTCGGTCTTCAGCATACCAGCCTTGATACCCGGCTCACTCAGGAACTTGATCAGCGGCTTGTTTTTCGGCAGAGCCTTGTGGCTGCGGAACAGAGAAAGGAAACCGGCTTCCACGTCTTCTTTCTTGTCGGAAGCAATCAGGCGCTTGGCATCGGCCAGATACTGGGTAGCCAGTTTGCGCTGTGCTTCAACCAGACGTTCTACCAGCGGACGCAACACTTCGAAAAGCTGCTGGTCGCCCTTGGGTACCGGACCTGAAATGATCAGCGGAGTACGGGCATCGTCGATCAATACAGAGTCGACCTCATCGACGATGGCGTAGTTGTGTTTGCGCTGTACCAGGTCGTTCGGGCTGATCGCCATATTGTCACGCAGATAGTCGAAACCGAATTCGTTGTTCGTACCGAATGTGATGTCGGCATTGTAAGCGGCACGGCGGGCATCAGAGTTCGGCTGGTGCTTGTCGATACAGTCTACCGACAGTCCGTGGAACATATATAACGGGCCCATCCATTCCGAGTCACGTTTTGACAGGTAGTCGTTCACGGTTACTACGTGTACACCGTTGCGGGTCAATGCGTTCAAGAATACCGGCAGAGTAGCCACCAATGTTTTACCTTCACCGGTCGCCATTTCGGCAATCTTGCCTTTGTGCAGTACGACACCACCGAACAACTGTACGTCGTAGTGGACCATATCCCAGGTGATTTCGTTGCCACCTGCCACCCAATGGTTGTGATAGATGGCCTTGTCGCCGTTGATTTCCACAAAGTCGTATTTGGTAGCCAGGTTACGGTCGAAGTCATTTGCCGTTACTTCGATCGTTTCGTTTTCAGAAAAACGGCGAGCCGTATCTTTCATGATAGAAAAGACTTCTGGAAGTACCTCTTCCAGTACCACTTCCATCTTTTCAGTGATATTCTTTTCGATCTTGTCAACTTCTGCCCAGATCGCTTCACGTTCTTCCAGTTCCTTGTTGTCGATGCCTTTGCGCAGTTCTTCCACTTTAGCGCGTTCATCGGCTACGTAATCCTGGATACGTTGTTTGATTTCATCAGTTTTTGCACGAAGCTCGTCATTCGAGAGCTTTTGGATTGACGGATATACGGCCTTGATCTTGTCCACATACGGGGTGATTTCTTTCAGGTCACGCTGCGACTTATTGCCGAACAGCTTCGTCATAAATTCATTAAATCCCATAACTTATTAAATTGACAATTGACAATTGACAATTGACAATGCAATTGACGATTTCAATTGGATGGTTACTAATTTTATTTGTTTGTATTTGTCAATGGATATTTATTTAGATGGAATTGTCAATTGTCCATTGCCAATTGTCAATTCTCTAAGTGGTAGACTGAGGGACGCATTGGGGGGTCTGATCCTCAGCACATGGGTTACCGTTGGGGCTACCTCTGTGGCTTTTACTTCGCGGTAGATATGTTCCGGCTTGATGCCATTGCCCATAAATACCAGCGGGGTTATAACTGCGTTATTTCGTATTACTTTTACTTTCGCTTTCGGATCGTCGTTGTTGATGGTCCATCCGGGCTGTAACTCGATGATCAGGTCGCCACGGCTTGAAAGGTGGGTGCCGTGCAGGTATTTGGAAGTCTTTTCATTCCAGTTGCCCGTACGAAGGACATTCTCGGTTGCAACGAATTGCACGCCGCTGAATTCGCGCAAGAATTCGGCCGCCTTTTCCTGTATGACCGTCAGTTCCAGCTTCGCGTCTTCTATCGCTTTGCGGTTCAGATAGATATGGTTGTTATAGAATCCTTTTACCCAATTCGTATGTTGGCCGTAGATCGCCATCAAGTACATATTGAGTAAGGCGACGCAACGTTTCGGATGGAATTCGCCATTTGTCAGCTGCATGCCGTCAGGATACTCTTCTTCACTCTTATAATATCCTGAACCGGTAAAGACGATCAGCGTGTTGTTCAGTCCGACCTTCTTGTCGATCTTGTCCAACAACTGCTCCAGATCCTTGTCCAACTGATAATAGGTGTCTTGTATCTCGCGGGTGTATTCCTTATGCATATTGCCGCGATAATTGCCTGCATAATAAGTGATGGCAAGCATATCCGGACAGGAACGTGTACCGAAAGCCCCGTATTCGAGGAACTGAAGCGCCAAGCGATTGATTTCCTTATTGATAAAAGGGGAGGTCTTCAAGTTGAAGAAACACTCGTTTGTATTTTCCTTGAATGTGTATTTGAATGGAATTTCATCTAACACGTACGGAAATGCATTGAACTTATCCAGTGACAGGGAGGGAGTCCAAGTCATCTGCTCCAAACGTGCCGACAGAGATTCCGGGCCGTTGTTGTAGCGGTCCACATACCAAGGAAGCCCTTTGTAGTAGGTCGTTGTTGCCCATTTGCCGTTGTAATCGTCCATCCAGAAAGCACCGTTTGCCGCATGTCCGGCGGAAAGGATCGCACTTTCGGGGTTGGGAGCAATGGCATATACGTCACTTCTGCCTTTGGAAGCGATTTTCAGTTCGTCTCCGATTGTGGAGCTGATCAGTTTCCGGGGAGAATAATGCTCTTTCGTATAATTGCCGATATAGTCCGGGTCATATAAGACCGAAACTTCCTTTTCCTTGTCAAAATCGTAAATGTTCTTTCCCGCTATTCCATTGAAATTAGGATTGCTTCCGGTGAATAGGGTGGCAAAGGCACTGGCTTCATCTATGTCTGAGAATTCGAACCGTATGTTGTTATACACCAGTCCTTCATTCATCAACCGCTTGAAACCACGCTCGCCGAATGTATTATAAAAGTATTCTATATAATCACCCCGCAATTGATCGACAGTGATGCACACGACCAATTTGGGAGTGCTTTGCTGAGCCTCCAGGTTGGTTGCTGCCAGAATTGCGATGAGCGATGTTAATATTTTTCGTACCCGATGTTCCATATTTTTCTGTAAACGCCATATCCCGAACGGAGCCAAAGGCTCATTACCAACGGGATAAATGCTGTATTTAAATGCTGCGGAATGAAATGCCAGCCAGCCAGCATCAGCGTAAGCGCCGCAAAGTTAATAAAATGAT
>ERZ827150.5119-NODE-5119-length-10828-cov-2.511185_pt1 | contig 10828 bp, 9 predicted proteins | sample MGYA00519779_ERZ827150 | MGnify/ENA primary metagenome ERZ827150 (study PRJEB31778, sample SAMEA3449267) | human gut metagenome | biome: human gut; feature: human-associated habitat; material: faeces | place: United Kingdom | collected 2010/2012 ...
GTATAGCCCGCCCGAGATCGGGCGGGAGAGGGAACTGGGAAGGGAAACCGTTCGTTTCCGATTTACCGCTCCGGCAGCTTCTCCGGCTCGGGATAGTCAACACCCTTGGTGTCCACGCGCACCTTGGCCATGCGCTGATCCTTCTTGGGCTTGTTGGTCATCATGTTGCGGGGCGTGGAAGCGATGGCATCCACCACGTCCATCCCCTCGATGACCATGCCGAAGGCGGCGTATTCACCATCCAGATGGGGCGCATCCTTATGCATGATGAAGAACTGGCTGCCAGCGCTGTCGGGGATCATGGTACGGGCCATGCTCAGCACGCCGCGGGTGTGCCGCAGGTCGTTGTTGAATCCGTTGGACTTGAACTCGCCCTTGATGCAGTAGCCGGGGCCGCCGGTGCCGTTGCCCAGCGGGCAGCCGCCCTGGATCATGAAGCCGTAGATGCAGCGGTGGAAGATCAGGCCGTCATAGTAGCCGCTGTTGGCCAGAGAGATGAAGTTATACACGCTCTGGGGCGCGATATTGGGGTACAGCTCCGCCTTGATGACGCCGCCGTCCTCCATTTCGATGGTGACAATGGGGTTATTTTCCATAGGATGCTCCTCCTTTGTATCATTAGTAGCGTTCCCGGCGGGCGCGATCCATTTCACGCTTGGCGTCCCGCTCGGCGATCGCCTGCCGTTTATCGTAGTTCTTCTTGCCCTTGCAGACGCCCAGCTCCACCTTTACAAGACCGTTCTTGAAGTAGACGCTGAGGGGGATCAGGGCGTAACCGTCCAGCTTTTGGGCCTCGTGAAGCTTGCGAATCTCCCGCTTGTGCATCAGAAGGCGCTTGGGCCGGTCGGGGTCGCGGTTGAAGATGTTGCCCTTGTCGTAGGGCGAGATGTGCATGTTGTACACCATCAGCTCGCCCTCTTTCGTCACGGCGCAATAGCTGTCCTTCAGGTTCAGCTGTCCGCCCCGGATGGACTTGACCTCGGTGCCTGCCAACTCGATACCGGCCTCGTACCGCTCCTCCACGAAGTAATCGTGAAAGGCCTTTCGATTCTGCGCCGCCGTCTTGACGCCGCCGCTTTTCGCCATGGCAAGTCCCTCCTTTCGCTGGGCTGGATACACATTGTAGCACATTTTTTCGCCAGATGCAAGGGGAAAGCCATCGAACGGCGGGGGTACAGCGTGTCGAATTCCTCCCGCGTCAGCAGCAGGTTCAGCGCGTCCAGCAGGCCTGTGGTGGTGAGATGCTCCGGCAATTGCAGCGTTTGCAGCACCGCCGCCCGCTTTGCCGCGCTGTTGGGGCCCATGAGCCCCTTATCCATCAGGTCGGCGCGGGTGATACCGGCGCTGGGCAGCCTGCTCTCCTCCCCCTCGAAGGTGGCACCGCAGCGGCGCAGCGCCTCCAGCAGCACGGCGGGAGACATGCCCTCCACGCCCAGCTTGCCCTCCTTGCCGCCCTTTTTCTTGCGGCGCTCCTTGCCCGGCACGTCGGGGACATAGGCCTGCTTCACCCGCTCCGGCGGCAGAGCCCCCTTCAGGTGATTGCGGATGACAAAGCCCGCACCGTCCGGGTCGGTCAGCAATATTACGCCCCGCTGTTCCGCCAGACGGCGGAAATAGGACAGCTTCTCCTTGTCGTGGAACACGCCGAAGCCCTCGGTGGTCAGGATCACGGCGTCCACCACCTGAGACAAGGCGTTTTTGTCATAGCGGCCCTCCACGATGATGACCTCACGGATGCGGGGCTTCACCGGACACCTGCCAATTCCATCAGGAACAGCTTCAGCTCCGCCTCGCTGTCCATGCCCCGCTCGCTTTTCATGCGGCGATCCAGCCGCTGGCAGCGGATGACGGCGCTGCTGCACCAGTCGTGATCCACCTTTTTCGCCGCCTGCAGCAGCAGCTTGGCGGGATAGTCGCTGCTCATGCTCCACAGCTGCTTCAGCCAGAAGCGGTCCTTGCCGCTATCCAGCGCCATGCGGGCGGTGTACAGCTTCCGCAGCTCCTTGCCCAGCGCCGCCAGAATGGCGATAGGCTCCGTCTGCATTCGCAGCAGGTCGGCCAGCACACGGGCGGCGTCATCATATTTCCCTGCCGTGACGCAGTTGGTCATGTCAAACACTCGGGCGTCCAGCACCGGGTCGGCCACAGCGTTGATATCGTCGATGGTGATGCGCTCCTGCTTAGCGTAGGCGGCGATCTTCTCGATCTCCGGCACCAGATCCGTCATCAGTGTGCCGCAGGTAAACAGCAGGTGGTCGGCGGCGGAGGAATCAATATCATGCCCCAGCGCCGTAAACCGGCGGCGCAGCCAGTTCACCAACTGGGCGCGCTCCTGCTGGGCAAACTCCACGGCGCAGACATGCTTGTCCAGCGCGGCGCACAGCTTCTTCATCTTGCCGTCCCGCTTGTAGTCCAGCGTGTCATAGATGAAGATCAGCGTACAGTACTCCGGAAAGTCCTCCAGCAGCGCGATGAGGGCGTTCCGCTGGCTCTCGTCCAGCTTGAAAAGATCCATATCCTCCACCGTGACCAGCGTGTGCTGGGCCATCATGGGCATGGCCTCCACCACCTCGGACAGCGCCTGCACCGTCAGGCCCTTGCCGCTGAGGTGATGGTCGTTGAACTCCTCGAACCCCGCCGGGATCAGCAGCTGCCGCACCTGCTGCAAATACCGGGCCCGGAGATACGTCTCCTCGCCGTAAAAGATATAGACATTCTGCATCTGCTCCGCCTTCAGGTCGGCCTTCAGACGGGTAAAGCCCTTATGTTCCGCCATGTTCGTCTCCTCCATGAATGGTGATGGTGCCCTCCCGGTCGGTGCGGCGCACGAGAGCGCCCGCTTCCTCCAAGCGCTCCAGCGTTTCCGGCGCGGGATGGCCGTAGCTGTTGCGGCCTACGCTGATGACGGCGATCTCCGGCCGCGTGGCCGCCAGAAACTCCCGGCAGGAGCTGTATTTGGAGCCGTGATGGCCCACCACCAGCACCTCGATATCCGGGATGGGATATTTTTCGAGCAGCGCCCGCTCAGTGGTATCCTTCATATCGCCGGTGATGAGCACGTCAAAGTCGTGGGCGCTGCCCAGCACGGACAGACCCTGCTCGTTCATGTCACCCTCGCCTACCGGCGGGTACAGCGTCACCACCATGTCGCCCGCTGCCGCCAGCGTGGTGCGGCGCACCCACTCCACCTGAATATCATACTGCTCCGCCGCTTCCAGCAGACGCTCCCGGACGCCGTACTCGTCCTCTATATCCGGCAGGTACAGGGTATCCACCGGTATCCGGGACAGCAGCGTATACAGACCGTTGGTATGGTCGGCGTGGAAATGGGTGACGGCTACCGCCTTCAGCCGGTGGATTCCCATAGCGGACAGCTGATCCGCCGCCACGGCGCCCGCGTCGATATAGCTGTTGGAGCTGCCGCAGTCCACCAGAAGGGCCTGTCCCTCGGAATGGAGGGCTACGCTCTCCCCCTGTCCCACGTCCAGCACCGCCACGTTCATGTTGCCCGCACGGTAGACCAGCGTGTTGCTCCAGATGGCCAGCGCCAGCGTCAGCACCGTTGCCAGCAGGGCGATAAGATACTTCCGCTTGCGCCATTTCTTCACCGCGGCGCACAGGCTGAAGCTCAGATATGTCCCCACCATCCACAGCCGCAGATAGTGGTTATCAAAATAGACGGCGTGATACCGCCATCGGGTCAAGACCCACGCGATCCACAGCACCGCATGGATCAGACCATAGGCCGCCCAACCCAGCACTCTGGCCGCCGGAAGCCACACGAAGCCCGCCAGCACCGTGACGAAGGACGCCATGAAGCCGTCCCCCGCCACAGGCACCGCCAGCAGGTTGGCCAGCGGCGACACCAGCGACAGCGTATTGAAATAGTAGGCCACCAGCGGTACGGTGCAGATGGTGGCGCTGAGCGATACCGCCAGATTGGCGCCGGCAAAGGCCAGCACACGCCGCACATGCTTATTCTTCCCCTGATACCAGTCGAAAAACAGGCGGTACAGCCGTCCGGACAGGATCACAATGCCGAAGGTGGCCGCAAAGCTCAGCTGGAAGCTGACGGACGCGGCGGCAAAGGGATTGCCCAGCAAAATCACCAGCAGCGCCATGCCCAGACTGGTAAAGGAGTCGCTGTCCCGGCGGAACAGGGGCGCCAGCAGCAGTGCGATCTGCATGATGCAGGCACGAACCACCGAGGGCGACAACCCCACCATATTCATATAGAACAGCAGCACGCAGATGGTAACACCGCAGAACAGCCGCCGCCGTGACCGGGGCAGCAGCAGAGCCAGCAGCGTCACCAGAAAGGCGCAGTGAAGGCCCGACACCGCGAACAGGTGCGCCAGACCCGCACCCCGCATGACGAGGTAATCCTCGTCGGCAATGTCATATTTGCTGCCGGTCAGCTCGGCAGAGATGATGCCCGCTGTCCGGGGATCGTCCCAGATGGCCCGAATCTTCTCCTGAAAGGCAAGTCCCGCCCGTTGCGGCAGCCACCGCAGGCTGTTGGAGGAACCGGCGGTCACGTCCAGCTCCCCTCTGGCGTACAGCAGGGCGTAAATACCCTTGGAGGTAAAGGTGGTCAGCCGGGTATCCGCCACCTGCGCGGCGTCGTTCCACCGGGCCGTACCGGACACGGTATCGCCCGGCTCCAGCGTCAGCAGTGTTTCATCGCCGTACAGCACCGCTTTGGCAAAGGGATGGCCGTCCAGCCGGATCGTCACCCGCGCGCCGTAGTCCGTTTCCCACGCTTCGCCGCAGACCACGCCGGAGAAGGGCAGCTCCTGTCCGCACTTGTCCAGCACCGGCTGCTGTACCCAATGCTGATAGCCGGTGAAATACAGCAGCGACGCCGCCAGCGACGCGCAGATCAGCGCACGGCGGCCTTTGTCTCCCAAACGCTTACGCAGGAAGAACGCCGCAACCGCCAGTGCCAGCAGCACCGCCGCGGCAGGAAGCCACCAGCCGCCCTTCGGCTCCAGTGCCGCCGCCAGCGTACCCACCGCGAAGGAGAACGCCAGGATCGCCAATGTCCGCATGAATGCTCTCCCCTCTCCGCCAGCAAAGTTCCTTTATTATAGCAAATCTTCCGTCCGAGGGCAATACTCACCACAGGACGGAATATTGACAATATCCCCCGCAGACACTATACTGTTGCTATCTCAACAACAGGAGGTTCCCCGTATGGAAAACAAGCTGCTGGGCAGCAAACTCTTTCTCTACGTGACCGAATTCTTCGCCGGTGTGTCCGTCATGGCGGTGGAGCTGGGCGCCAGCCGGTTGATGGCCCCGTATTTCAGTTCCTCCCAGATCGTGTGGACGGTCATCATCGGCGTTATCATGATCGCCATGGCCATCGGCAACCTGTGGGGCGGCAAGCTGGCGGACAAGACCAATTCGCCGGACAAGCTCTATGGCCGTATTCTGATCGCCGCCATCTGGATCGCCCTGATCCCCTTTGTGGGGCGGTGGCTCATTGCGGGCGTCAGTCTGCTGCTGGCCATGTTCGTGACGAAAAACTTCCTCGTCTGGGCGGCGCTGGCGGCGTGTCTGGTGATCTTCGCCTTCCCCTGCGTGCTGCTGGGCACGGTGACGCCGTCGCTGACCAAGTTCACGGTGGACAATCTGGACGACACCGGCAAGACTGTGGGCAAGCTGAACGCCCTGAACACCATCGGCAGCATCATCGGCACCTTTGTGCCGACCTTCATCACCATTCCCGCCGTGGGCACGGCGGCCACGTTCCTGATCTTCGCGGCTATCGGCATCGTGTACTTTGCCTTCGCCCGGAAGAAAATGCTTAAGGGCATCGTGGCGGCGGTGGTCATCGTGGGGCTGTGCTTCACCTTACCCACCTACAGCTTCGCCTTCTGGGAGAATGATATCGCGCTGGAGGACGAATCCATCTACAACTATTTGCAGGTGAAGGACAGCGACCGGCAGACCACCCTGTCCACCAACGTGCTGTTCGGCGTGCAGTCCATCCAGCGGAAGGACACGGAGCTGACGGGAATGTACTACGACTACGCGCTGGCGGCGCCCGGGCATGAACGGCAGCGACAACGACAGCCGCGCCGTCATGATCCTGGGCATGGGCTCCGGCACCTACGCTAGCTATTGCGTGCGGTACTTTCCCGGTGTGACGGTGCAGGGCGCGGAGATCGACAAAAAGATTGCCGATATCGCCACGGAGTATTTCGGCCTGCCGGACAGCGTGGAGGTGGCGGTGGAGGACGGCCGGGCGTACCTGACCGCCTCGGAGAAGCAGTTTGACGTGATCATGGTGGACGCCTATCAGGACATCACCATTCCCTTTCAGCTGTCCAGCGTGGAGTTTTTCACCGAGGTACAGCGGCATCTGAAACCCGGCGGCGTCATGGTGGTGAACCTGAACATGACCTCCGCGCAGGACGGCTCCATCAACCAGTACCTGTGCGACACCATGTCCAGCGTGTTCGCCCACACCTACACCGTCAACGTGCCCGCCAACACCAATACGGTGGTATTCTGCTCCGATTCCGATGACCTGCGGCAGACCTTTGACGAAAACCGCGTTCTTCTGCAAAACATCAGCTACGCCGCCATGATGGAAACGGTAGCGCGGGATCTGCGGGACTACACCGGCGGGGATCATATCCTGACGGATGACAAGGCCCCGGTGGAGCTGCTGGGCATGCGGGTGCTGGACGAGCTGATCGACGGCCAGCTGAGCTACTATAAAGAGCAGTTCTCCATGGAGGAGATCATCAATATGGTGACATAAGAAAAAGACGGCGCACGCCGTCTTTTTCTTATGTTCACAGCTATTTCAGCCAGCCGCCGAAGAAGAATTCCCGCAGCTGCTTGTAAAGCACCGTACCCGCAAGGCCCAGGAGCAGCAAGAACCACGTCAGAAAAACCAGCCAGCCTACGTCATAGGTTTCGGTCAGATTCCGCATGCCGGTCAGTTCTCCTACTCGATCCGACCCATTATATACGACAGTGGGCGGCAGGGTCGAGGCCCAGATACGCAGGGCGATCTTCCCCAGAATGGCGAGGATCATCGTGAACAGCCACACGATGCGCATGATCGGCCACTTGCTCTCCGCCGATGGAGCAGCCGTCGGCGCGGCCTGCGCTGTGGTCTCTCCATTCTCCAGCAGCAGGTAGTCGGTGCTGACGCCGAACAGGCGGCTGAGGGCCACCACGTTCTCCGTGTCCGGCACGGACGCGCCGCTTTCCCACTTGGACAGAGCCTGCCGGGAGACATTGATCTGCGTGGCCAGCCCCTCCTGACTCCAACCGCGGGCCTTGCGCAGGGCTTGCAGCTTTTCTCCAAAGGTCATAGGCGTTTCTCCTTTCCGTTTCTGGTGCTATTCTACCAAAAACAGGGTGTAAAGTCCACCTATCAGGGCTTCCAAATCCGCAACTGGAGTTGACATTGGGCGGGTCGGAAGCCCTTTTGACAATGGCAGCAGCCTTGCGTGGATGATTGCGGACACGCCAGCCGTATCTATTGCATATTCCAGAGCTTTGCATATAGCCCATCTTTTTTCATAAGCTCGTCATGCGTACCAGCCTCCGCAATCCGCCCATGTTCCATAACGTAGATGCGGTCACAGTTCCTGATCGTAGTCAATCGGTGGGCAATTATCATGCAAGTCGTATCGCTATTGACCTGAGAAATTGTATTTTTAATGCTGGCTTCGGTGATGGTATCCAGATTGCTGGTCGCTTCATCCAGAATCAGCAGCTGTGGTTTTTTCAGCAGCGCTCTGGCGATTGCAAGTCTCTGTCGTTGTCCTCCGGAGAGATTCATCCCGTTTTCATCCAGCGGCGTATCGTAGCCCAAAGGCAGCTTGCCGATAAATTCATCAGCTCGGCTGATTTTGCACACTTGCTCAATCTCCGCATCGGTCGCTTCCGCATTGCCCAATTTCAAATTGTTCTTTATCGTGTCGGAAAACAGAAATGTATTTTGATCCACATAGGCGACGGCCCGACGCAGCGCATACAGATCCAGTTCCTTTACATCCCCGCCATTCAGTAGGATACTGCCCCGCTCCGGCTCATAAAACCGCAGCAGCAGCTTCGCCAGCGTGGTCTTTCCACTGCCGCTCTCTCCCACGATTGCGATTTTTTCTCCCTTGCTGATGGTAAAGCTGATATCTTCCAGCGTAAGCTCCCGGTTGCCATAACGGAAATCAACGTTTTGAAACGCAAGCGTGTCGATAACAGGCAGCGTCTCTCCGCCCTCCTCGATCTCTTCACTATGCAGATCAAGGATATCATTTAAGCGATCCGCCGCCACAAAAGCCGTTTGGATCGTCGGTTGTAATCCTATCAAATTCTTGATCGGCTCCGTAAAATATGCCAGCAACGCATAGAACGTCATGACTGAACCGACCGTCACCTGTCCGCTCAGCGCCATGTAAAAGCCCAGCCAGAGTATGGCGACGGTTCCTATCAGCTCGATCGTTCCCGCCAGCGTATCCTGCAAGGCGGAGATCATACTGCTCTTTACAATGGCATCAATAAAGCGTTGAAATTTTCCCGTCGTTTTCTCCTTGCTCTGCTTCTCGGCGCAGGCCGCCTTCACCGTCTCCACGCCGTCAATACTTTCCTTGAAGTAGGACTGTAGTCTGGCATCATTTTCCATTACACTTCGGTTGCTCTTTTCGATGGGCTTGCGAAAAATCAGGACAACCGCCGCATACAGGATCACAACCGGCAGCGCGACAAAAAAGAGCCGTCTGTTTTGCAGATACAAAATCACACCGCAGGCGACGACCATTATCGAATCCATCAGCAGCGTCAGTGTTGCCGTTGAGATAGCCTGCCGGATCGTGGACGCATCCGAAAAGCGGGACAGATATTCGCCCGTCTGCCGAACGGAGATCGACGACACCGGCAGATTCATAATATGGTTGTAGTAAGACAGCGTAAGACGGATGTCTATTTTTCTGGATATCAGAATAATCAGATAGCTTCGCGCAAGCTGGATTCCGGCCTGTACAAGATACATTGCGATTAGAACGCAGAATATAACGTGAAAGTTCTTCGCGTAAACCGCAAGGGCTTCCACAGTCCGCTCCAACGGGCTTTCGTCCTCGTGGGAATGCTCTTCTACCTCGCCTATATCAACACTTTCCTCCGCGTAAGGCTCTGAAAAGAAGTCATCCAGCACGATTTGAAAGACAAAGGAGCCTAAAATCCCAATCGCGGAAATGACCAGCGACAGCGCCAGAATCGCCGCCAGCTTTCGGTATTGTCCTTTCAGCAGCGTAAAGAACTTTGAAAAGCTGCCTTTTGTTTCGTTCTTCTTTTGAAACCCGGCAGTCTTTTCAAATGTCACGATATAGCCCGTCCAGCACGAAAAGAACTGCTCCGGTGTCATCCTTTGCTTTCCTTTTCCCGGATCGGCAATTTGAAACCTGCCATGCTTCACGCCGTATACCACAACATAATGCAGCATGGTATCCTCAGAAACCGTGTGTGCGACAAAGGGAAAGCATATCTCCCCGTTTGCTATCCCCTCCGCCAGCTCGTCCGGGCCGCCGGAAAGCGCTTCCGCTTTGAAGCCGATCTTCTCCGCACCGTCGACCAGACCATACAGGTTCGTGCCAATCTTATCTGTCTTGGTCAGCTCTCTGCACTTCGTGATGGGGAGCGACATTCCGTAGTGCTTTGCGACCATCGCAAGACATGCCGCGCCGCAGTCACGCATATCGTGTTGAATTATAGCTTTCATTGTATCATTTTGTTGCAAAACAGTGGGAGACTATTCCTCCCACTGTTTTTGTCAATTTGTAGCTTTTCTTATAAATTCAGAATTGGAATCACCGCTCGTTTTCCCAACGCAATACTATTTTGCGAAGCGTAACGTATGGTGCCTATTACCATCTGTGTTTGCATGTCCAGCAGCTCTTCGGATATGTGTAGCACTTTCCATATCTTGCGTGTTCATATCTAATTCTAATCGCTTTGCCGATCGACGTTCCAGCAACCACAGCAATGCCAGCGAGAATCCAGAAAGAGCCATCTACCTTGCGCATCTCATTTGCATTCAGCTTCTTCATTCATTTCACCCCCTCTCCCCTCTAAAGTAGCTATAGCAAAGTGGAATAGTCGCCGTGCTATCTCGGGTAATTCTCGAAAGAGTACAATTCAAAACTCTAATTTTCTACGTTATACCGCTTATTTTACCCTTGAAAAATCAACAAATTCCTGTATACTTGTATTAAGAAAGGCGTACCTTTGCAGTTTGCAAATGTACACCTTTCCAAAATTTTCCCCGTTTTGTTTAAGGGGAGTTTACATATTCCGTACAGAAAAATCCCCCTGCCTGTCCACTCGGACAGGCGGGGGTATTTCAATTTTCAGTTCTTCTGGAAGAATGCTTGATCGTTGTATTTTCTTCATCTCTCCGAGAATATACGGACGTTGCACGGAGTAGGTGAACCAGCCTAATGCTTCGGTCATTACTACTCGTACTTCCAAAGGATTGTTAGTATCACGAACTACATTCAGATAATCATCCACATGAAAATGGAAGGGATAGTTGCGTACACTACGGATCGCACTGATACGTTTCGTTTCTGGAGCGGTTGTGTCCATCAATGTCTGATGGCTTTTCGCTTCTTGTACGGACATCCTTTCCAAACTTCTTAACAATCGCGTTTTTTCTTCGGTTTCATTCAAGCGGTTGGCCTTTGCATAGAAGTCTTCTATCGCTCTTTCTACTTTTTCTCTCGGATAGAGGCTCAAGGCCTTATTGGCACTCATTTGTACGCGTAAACGTTCGTTATGCTCCACCAATGCCTCTACAATAACGGGC
>ERZ827150.5120-NODE-5120-length-10827-cov-3.076402_pt1 | contig 10827 bp, 10 predicted proteins | sample MGYA00519779_ERZ827150 | MGnify/ENA primary metagenome ERZ827150 (study PRJEB31778, sample SAMEA3449267) | human gut metagenome | biome: human gut; feature: human-associated habitat; material: faeces | place: United Kingdom | collected 2010/2012 ...
AGTTATGGCCCTTGAAATACGGCATGTGCTTCGCTGCCTTGCCCAGCGCGCGGCGCACGCCGAACGGCACCATGCGCTTGTATTTCGCGACCGACGGGTTGTCCTCATACCATGCATAGCCGCCGAAAATCTCGTCGGCGCCTTCACCCGAAAGAACAACCGTAACCTGCTCAGCAGCCATTTGCGCCAAGAACCACAGCGGCACGCTCGACAGATTCGACTGCGGCTCGTCCATGTGGTACTGAATCTCGGGCAAGGCTTCGAAAAACTCGTCCGCAGAAATCATCTTGCGGTAGTTCTCGATGCCCAGCTTGTCGGAAAGCTCCTTGTTAAGTTCCGTGTCGGTTGATCCTATCTCACCATTTCTTTGGTAGAAGATTGTATCCATCTGAGCTTCATCCAGCGGATTCAAGCGCATTGTCTGCTGATCTTCTTCCAAGATTCCACGGTAGGCATCGCAAGTCTTTTTTGCATTTTCCGTAGAACTCCGATTTCCGGGACACACGCCCAGAAGATTTGAAAAATCTGTAGTTGCCTCATCCGGCAACTGATTTTGCGGGTCAAGGTGTTCAATATTCAGATAGTTGAGTTGGTCCGCCGGATCGAGACTAATGCGGCGCATACAATATGCGCAAAGATAACCTTGGTCGCGTGCCAACTGCTGCCGTGTACCGTCCTTTGGCATATCTTTATAAGTAATTTTTAACGGCGGGGATGCTTTGCGGCAGTTCTTTTTATACTCTCGCAAATCTCGCGGTTCAATCTCTGACTTTTTGATATACCTCATTCCGGCCACTCCATTTGCTCAATTTCCAGACTGTTTCTGGCATCATAGACGGACGGATCATTATATCCCAAAATCTGTTCCAGATTTTCCAGAACCTCTTTGGCCTTTGCATAATCCTCCTTATGGAGAAGCTCCGAGAATTTATCAAACAGCTTTTCAATTTCAATCGGACGATCTCCAACCAGCAAGATACTTCGCAGAACAGTGTTTACATCCTTGCCGTAGGCAGAATCGATTTGTGTTGCACTGCCCTCGTGTTTCAGCAGAATAAGATTTGCATCCTTATAGGAAGTAATCACTTCCGGAGAATGCGTGGATACAATAAACTGAATATTGGGAAAAACCGTTGTCAAATCATTCAGGATTCGCTTTTGCCAGCCGGGATGCAAGTGTAATTCAATCTCATCAATGATGATGATACCAGGTGTTTCCAAAACAGAATCGCCGAGCTGAGGATTCAAAACAGCCATCCGGTGCGCAATATCTGCTACCATATTCAGCACAGACCGGTATCCATCGCTCATCTCAGACATCGGATGAAGCTCATGTTCGCCATTCCGATTAACGTATTCAACAACAATCGCCCGATATCTCTGACGATATTCCACCTTAACATGCTGCGTTTCATCGTGGTCGATCAAATCCGCAAAGCAGCGTTCCAACGCCCGCTGAACCGCACTCACCTGCGGAATAGGTCCTTCCTGACTGACAAGGAGGGTCATATCACTGAACCACTCCATAAGCTGCTTGTCCGTAGCCTGCTCAGCGATGCAGTCCTGATAACCTTCAAAGCGGGACTTCAGCTTCTGTTTTTCCTTCTGTTTCGCCTGCTTTTGTGCCCACAGGCGGCCCGTACCATAGTAAGCAATGAGCGGAAGTACCGTTTGCGAAGAAGGAAGTGCTGCTTTTTTTTGAAGTTCAGATGCAATTTTTTTCAGATCCGATGCAGCACCATAGGTAGTGTTGGATTTTGGTCCACTCAGAGAGCGAGACCATGTACAAGCACTACCGTTTACAACACCCTGACAGGACACTTCAACCGGATAAACTTCGCGCTGCTGATAAATTTTATTGGTTTCATACGCCACATGGCGAACGTCTTCCGTTTTGATACTGCGAGGAGAAGCATAGTCAATTCCAAGGAAGAAAGTGCTGGCAGCGGTCAATGCCCCCATAAGCAGAGAACTTTTTCCACTGCCATTGTTGCCGATCACAATATTCATTTTAGGATTCAGCGGAATCTCGGCATTTTCAAAGTTCCTGAAATTCTTCAAGGTCAGATTGTCAATACGCATAGCTGCTTCCTTCCAAAATCCAGATTTCATGCAAATTGATAGGCCGAGCACCCGGCGATGGGCATAATCCCCTATCATAAGTTGATTTTATCACATATCTTTTGGTGTTTCAATCGAAATCAGGCTGATCTTCTTTGGCAGGCGGCGAAGTCTGATACGTGTTGGCAAAAACCATATCCTGAATCCACTTACAGAGTGCCGGGTTTTCGTTCACTGCCTTGTACAGTTCAATCGTCGTACTCATGGAATCGAGAATCGCCTGCATCGTTGCACGGTCGCTTTCAACACGAGCATTCTGTGCATCTGAGTTTTTTATAGCATTCTGATAGGCTTCGTCTTTACTGACGATGGCGGGCAGATCAGCAACCTGCTTTTTCACTTTATCTTCGTCTGTCCAGTCAATGCCTCCAAACGCATCATGGAATTCCTTCAGAATCTGCGTCAGAGGATCAAGCTCTGGCACCGAAATACCAACATCCCTGCTGACGGGGATCGGATTCAATTCACCATTTTCATTGTCCAGCTGAATCCGCATGGTATCCTGTGCCACTGCACGATAGCTTTCCAGATCAATATCTTCCAGTAGACCGCTGATATTGTCATCTTCAGCGGGAGACGGAAGTTTGCCGATCAGCAGCTTCAGGAAAATCGACAGCTTTTCCCACTCTACGCTACCGTAGGGCAAAATCGCCGAGAGAAAATTGTATGTCCGAACAAATCCTTTGGCATTGGATTTGAAGAGAATCTGTTCTTCCGGGATTAGCTCTTTGTAGTTTTCTGTACATCTGTCCAAAATCGGATCAAGTTCCTCACGAGGCGCATTATCCAAATATGCCTCGACAAAGGAATCCACATCCTCGTGGGTGTAAACCTGAAGCGATTCCATTTCCGAAATCTGATCGTTCAGTTTATTGACATCTGTTTCGCCAGACAGAATCGTTGTTTTGTAGTATTTATCAAAAGCTGCTTTAATCACACCCGGATCGTTTACAAAATCCAGAATAAACGTATCATTTTTATCTGGTGCACTGCGGTTCAGACGGGAAAGTGTCTGAACTGCTTTAATATCAGAAAGCCCCTTATCCACATACATCGTATGCAGCAAAGGTTCATCAAAACCGGTCTGAAACTTATTCGCAACAATCAGAATCCGGTAAGGGTCTTTCTTAAAGGCACGCTCGATTTTGGAGCTTGTAAAACCATTCAGATCCGCTTCGGTAACTTCCCTGCCCTCATACTTGGTTGTGCCAGAGAAGGCAATGATCGTCTTATAAGGACTTTTACGCTGTTCCAGAAGAGCATTGATTGCTTTATAGTATTCGATGGCGCGCGGGATTCCACTGGTAATCACCATGGCACGGGCTCGACCGCCAATTTTTCCACGACCAATCACTTCTGTGTGGAAATGCTCTACAATGATGCCCGCCTTCTGCTCGATTGCATATTGATTGGATTCCACATAATAGCGGAGCAACCGCTGTGCCTTCTTTTTATCAAAGAGTGGATCATCCTCAACCGTTTTGGAGAGCTTATAAAAGCTCTGGATAGGAGTATAATAGCGTAAGACATCCATGATGAAGTGCTCTTCATTTGACGACCATGCCGAACGCCCTTTGTTACCGCTCGGTCAATGACAGTCTGCCGCCGCTCTTCCAGCAATTTGATCTGCCGTTGGTAGCCGTGAATCAGCTTGTTGATTTTGGACACCTGCCAGTCTAGATACCGCACAATCTGGTTCTGCTCCTCGCGAGGAGGGATGGAGAGAATTATACGTTTCATGTACGGAACATAGACCTGACGCTGAATCGAGCCAACGCCCTTCGAGGCCAAAACGAATTGATCTATAATGTAGTGGTCACGAAATAGATAATTCATATAATACGGATTGTTATCTTTCCTCGGTCTCCAAATATAATATGCTGGACTGACAATACCTTTGTAACGTGAAATCCCAACAGAACCGCGCCACGCCTGCTGATTGTTAATAACAAAGTCTCCTGGATTTACTAGCTGGTATTTAGACATATCTTCGCTTGGCTTATGAACCTGCTTTTGATCTGTACTCGAATAACTTACAACGCCCTTATCCAAAAAAACAGATAAAAGTTGCTCTTCAGTATGTCCTGTATCGCTAGACAAACTATATGCATGCGATAGATAAGTTTCTTTCCAGTGAAATGGAATTTCTTCCAAAAAGGGAGAGATTGATTTTTTATATTTTTCGTATCTCATCTCAGCCTCCAATGATCTCGTCCAGAAGGCCGTCGGTTTCCTTCTCAATCGCGCGAATATCCGCTGCGATTTCGTCCAGCGTCCGCAGCTGCACCGGCTTATAGAAATATTTGGTAAAGCTCAGCTCGTAGCCCACTTTTTCACTGCCCGGTTTCACAAACGCATCCGGCGCATAGGGGTGTACTTCGTTCTGAATAAAGGCATCGATCCCGCCCTCGTAGGTAAAAGGAATGATCTCGGTGTCACCGCTGCGCTCCTTGTCAATGACAGGATTGCCCTTTTTGTCCAGCAGGATCTTGCCGTTTTCATCGCGCTTTGGCTGCTGCATTGTCACCTGCCAATAACCGAATTCGTGATTTTCAAAAACCTTACTGTATTCCGGGTCTGCCTTGTCAAATGCAAGATACAGGTCCAGAATCTTTTTGCGCAGTGCAGCATTGACTTCGCCGTTTTTCTCACCAAGGTTCTTGCGCAGAGGAGCTTTCATGGTGGTTGCATCGATCAGTTGCACCTTACCTTTACGCTGAGCACTCTTTTTGTTGGAAAGCACCCAGAGATAGGTGCCAATGCCGGTATTGTAGAACATCTTCTCCGGCAGCGCCACGATAGCTTCCAACAGATCCTGCTCGATGATATATTGACGCAGATTGGAAGGCCCCTGCCCTGCCTTGCCGGTAAACAGTGAAGAGCCGTTGTGCACCTCTACAATACGGCTGCCCAAAGGGGTATCCTGCTTCATTTTGCTGATATTGTTTGCAAGAAACAGCATCTGCGGGTCGCCGATGTCCGGCAGGAGTGAAAAATCCTCCCCACGATAGGTGACCTGAAAACGTGGGTCCGTGATATCATCTTTCTTGGTAAAACCCCATGCGGCCAGATCCTTTTTCCATGACGTACCAAACGGCGGGTTTGACAGGCAGAAATCGAAAGTTTCTCCGGGAAAGCCATCATTAGAAATGGTCGAGCCAAAGAAAATATTATTCGCCTGGGAGCCTTCACCCTTAACAAGCATATCGGCGCGCGCAATCGCGTAGGTTTCGTCTGCATTCTCCTGACCATACAGATGGATGGAAACTTTTTTACCGGCCTTTTGGGAAAGCCTCTGAATGCGCTCTTCCGCAACCGTCAGCATACCGCCGGTGCCGCAAGCGCCATCGTAAATGCGGTAAGTCGTGCTCTTGATCTGATCTTCAATCGGCACAAAGGCAAGATCAGCAATCAGTTCCACAATATCACGGGGCGTAAAATGACGTCCGGCATCGGTGATATTCGTTTCCTCATTGAATTTTCGGATAACTTCTTCAAACACGGTCCCCATCGTGTGGTTATCCAATCCCGGCAGTTTTACACTGCCATCCGGGTTGAGCACAGGACGGCTGCTGAGGTTAATGGACGGGTCAACAAACTTGGAAATCAAAAGCCCCAGAATGTCATGCTCGGAAAGCTTATCAATCTGGTTCCGAAACTCAAATTTTGTGATGATATCCTGTACATTTTTGCTGAATCCATCCAGATATAGAATGAAGTCCTGCTTCAACTGCTGCTGATTTGTACGGGATTTCAAATCGGACAGTGTAAAAGGCGAACTATTGCAGAACGCCTCGTGTGCAACGGAACACAATGCAACATCCTGCTCCATAATGCCTGCGGCATCCAGTTTTTGTTTCATGGCAAGAACGGCCTGTTTTGTCGGTTCCAGAACTGCGTCAAAGCGGCGTAACACGATCATCGGCAGAATAATTTTTCGGTAGTCGCCTACATCGTAAACATCAACCAGACAGTCATTGGCAATGCCGAATACAAACGACACCAGCTGATTGAAATTTGCGTTTTCCATTGGTATAATCTCCTTCTTATGCTGTCACGGATAGAACAGTAACTCTCATTTTACATAACGATTATACATTATTTTCGTCCAGATAGGAATACATTCCAGATAGAGAACTTTCCAAAATTTTTGTGCGATGCTCTTGACAATGCGCAGAAATGGGGTATAATGGTGTTAGAAATTAGCGAACACGCTGATTTTGAACAAAAGGAGGAAGCCCTATGCCTACGGAGGAAAAATTCGGGACATTTATCAAGGAGAAACGAATAGCCTGTGGCATTACGCTGCGGGGACTCGCATCTGAAATCGGCATTGCGCCTGCCTATATGAGCGACATTGAGAAGGGACACCGTTACCCACCGGATAAGGACAAACTTTATGCAATTGCTACAACGCTACATTTGTCCGAAGACGATCGGGATAAAATGTTCGATCTTGCTGCGAATGCAAAGGAGAACACGGTTTCTCCGGATCTCCCGGAGTACATCATGGGCAACGAACAGGTCCGTGTTGCACTCAGGATGGCGCGCGATACGGATGCCGGGGATGATCTCTGGCAGAAGATGATCGAGATGATGGAAAAGAAGGAGCGTGGCGAAAGTACCTGATGTTTTACTATCGTTATTCACCGGAACAACTGGAACGCGCAGCAGAACAGCTGCTTCAGAAGTTTGACCCGGAGTTGCTGAAAAAGCCGAAAGAATATGATGTGTACCGTGTGATCGAGGAATGCCTCGGTGTTGATTACGATTGGAAGTACATCCGCCCGGATCAAGCGATCCTTGGATTGACTGCTTTCAACCCTGGCTATATCTGGGTTTCTCCGGCACCGCATCTTTATGAAGGGATTCAGCCCGAAAGGATCTACCTTGAAAAGGGCACGATTTTAATTGATGCCACTTTGACCGAGGGAAACAATATTGGGCGTGAACGTTTTACGGTGATGCACGAAGTTTTTCATCAGGTTTTGCACAAAGACTGTTTCCGGCGGGAACCACCTGACTATGTACACCAGACGACCAAGTGCACATTATTCGGGCAGAAGAAAAAACTAGTCACCGCACTGGATCACATCGAGTATCAAGCAAATACCTGTGCAGCAGATTTTCTTATGCCAAGGAAAACGGTTCCAACCGTGTGGCGCTCGATTTCTGGATTTGATCGGCCAGCACATGAAGATTATCGGACGGAAGATTATATTCGGAAAATCGCCCAGGTCTATCAGGTATCCAGACAGGCAATGAGGTATCGGCTGAGGAATCTTCAGCTCATTGTCCCGCCTACAACAGCTTACTTAACCTAATCAAAACTCAGGGAGTTTCGACTCCCTTCATTTTAGAGCAAGGTGTTATGTTTAAGCGAACACGCTTATATAGAAAATCGAGGAGAACATTATGAATTCAAATGGAGTTGTCTACCGTTGTAATAAAAGTTGTCCGATTGGAAAACGCTGTTTTATCCTTAAAACAGCTGCGATGCTAGAGGAACCAATTACTGTTTGGCATAAGTGTGTTGCCAAAAAGGAAGATATTCCGGTCACAATCGGTGGAAAGCCACCACCTTAATGCTTTGAGAAAATGATATTGCTTGCAAATAAGCCGCAGTGACGTGCTATATTGCAGAACTTCTAGACATTTTCAGTGTCTGATTCTGCGTACATGTTGCTGCGGCTCTTTCTTTTTTGGAGTGAAAGCGAAATGTATTTTTATCTTAAATCAAGACATTATAGGAGGTATCTGTTATAATGATGGTAAAGCGTAAAGCAAACCTTGATGATGGTTGCAGCCCGGAGTTGGTTGCAGGTGCGGTGTTTGACGGAGAACTCGAAATTCCTGTTATTCATGCTCCGGCAGAAATCGTAATTCCATCCGGCATCACGCCATTTTCCAAGCGGGAGAAAGCGATTGGAACCGATGAGGCCGTTGGATTTTTTGAAAAAGACCCTGTATTTTCCAAGGTTCTTATTAATCCCTCGTCTTATGTTGAAGATTTCAGAAGGTTCCGCTTTCTGCTGCCGGTTGATTGTTCTCTCTATCGGGACGCACCACTGGCTGTTCAGGTAGCGAATCTCTACCGTAGCAGAGCACTTGGCAGCTATTACCAGCGCAATGGCTGCAATGTTTATCCGCTGGTTCGCTGGGGCAACGAACTGACCTATACGACCCGGTACTTTCCAGAACGCATTGCTTTTCTTGGTATTCCGAAGCACAGCATTGTGTGCCTTGGAACATATGGCTGTATTAGCAGCCGTGAAGACAAGCACGAATACAAAGCTGGACTCGACGCGATGATGGATGCTTTGAACCCGAAGGTCGTACTTGTGTACGGTGCTATGCCTGATTCTGTATTTGGCGACTACCTTCGCTATGCAAAGTTTGTTTCGTTCCCAGATTGGACGAGCCGTATGCATGGAGGTGATTGCTAATGGGTGGTGGAAAGGGCGGACTGTACATAGGAACATATAATCCCAGTGATACAAAAACGGATTTCTGTACCTTTTCTAAAAATGTAGAGAAAGTTTCCAAAAAATATCCGCTGAATCCAAGTGGATATTTTGGAGAAAAGGGAAAGAACCATCGTGTGATTGTAAGTGACAATCCCATTGAAACCTCCGTGGACTTTTACAAAACTATTAGCTGTGGCGGAAAAGAGTCTCAGCTGTCTAACGGAAAGGGGGTCCAAACTGTTTTTGAAGATGGCACTCGGATTGTCTACCGGGTCATAACTTCTACGCCTGATAGTCCGGCTGTAGATATAACGGTTAACATTGAATCCCCAGTCAAAAAGCAAAAAATCCATTTCATCAGAAAGGACTAACACAATGGTACAGGCCAAATTCACATCTGAAATGATTGACTGCTTGAGGAAACTCATTGGTGAATCCTTCGTCAGTTATGACGGAGCTATTATGAATCAAACGGCTTATGGAAATCTACAGCTTAATACAGAGCATTTTTCTGTAGAACTTCGAAACGAGGTTCATCCCTTTTCTCTTTTTTCAGAAGTTGAAGATGTCTCTTGCTTTTCTTGTATCTTCAAAAGAGCGGGTACTATATTCGAACCGTTTTGTGAGGAACCGTGGAAAACAGTACCAATTAATGAAAAAATAACAGGAGTCTCCATTGTCAGCGATACTGTCATTGTAAACGATGATGAATACGCTATCACTTTTGATATGGCAGTTATCATTAAAACAGAAAAGCATCAATACTCCTTTTCCAGAAACTGGTTTTTCTCGGAAACAATAAACCTTTCTGTCGATAAAGGACTTGATGATGTTTATCCAATCAGTCGCGTTATTGCCGACTGGAACGACGATGGCAATCGACGAGTCTCTGTCCAACGCAGTATTGTTTCTCTGTAATGGTCCGTTGGCTAGATACCTTCAGCTTTCTGTTTTTAATCGAACAGACACTTCACATTGCGACGTAATCGAAATCAGGCATGTTGACAGGAGCCTCCTTCTGAGTCTACTGAATAGCAACGAAATTCCTGCTTTCAAGATGGGAAAAATCCGAAAGATTTACAAGCAGAATCTAATTCACTACATGAGCCAATACCAGTAAATTCATCAAAAAAGAACATGACGGTTCCTTTTCAGGATCCGTCATGTTCTTTCCTTGGCAGGCATTACTCCATCGGCCGCATACTTTTTGCCGCTTCCTGTTCCTCCCGAATCTGCCGCTTATACTTATAATAGGTATTGCGAGCCAGCCCTGTAAGCTTCATGCACTCGGCATCGTCCAATGTTCCGCCAAATGCTTTGCAGTGCGTGCTTATCACCCGCTTGGCTTCTCTGGCTTTCTTGGTTTCAAACCCATCACCTTTTCTGTGGCCAACCTGTTTTCCGTTTAGCTTGGCAGTCAACAGTCCTTCACGGGTACGCTGGTGCAGGTCGGCCACCTCCTTTTCGGACTGCTCAAATGCCAGCTTGATCTGCTCCTTTGCCAAAACCATCAAATATTCATTGATGCCCTTTAAGATGAAGTCCACGTTTGTCCCTGTCATGGCAATGCTGCCGGACAGGGCCTTTTTGTAGGTTTCTGTGTCGATGTGATGCTCTTTCAGAAATACAAGACAGATACCCTTATGGTAGAGGTCTTCGTATAGGGCAAATCCTTCCTCTGCATTTCTGGACATTCGGGACACGGAATCAAAAACTACCATATCCCCCGCCTGCAAAATCCGATACAGCTTGTTCCACTCCGGGCGCATTATCGAAGTCCCGGTATAGGCTTCCTGCACGATATGGGCAGTCGGATATTCCGCTTGGATGTTTCGTATCTGGCGGTCGATGCTTTGTTTTGCAGTCGAAATTCTGCAATAGCCATAAATGCTCATAAAATTCCTCGTCGTCTCAAAGATGACGAACGTCATCTTTAATCGGGCGATTTGACCGTGCAAATCGCCCATGTTGGCCTAAAATTGATACGCAATTATCGCACGGCATTTTTAATACACTCCAAGCAAGCTAAGTGTCGCTCCTCGCCCACCTTTGAATTTGACTTTTCGCGGGACGGTATATGCCGTCCCCCTTTCAGCCAAATTCAAAAGCGTGCTGCGTCGTGACACCGCTTGCTCTTATCTGCGAGTCATGTATGTATTCATAAATTCTGCCACGGTCGTGCAGGGCTTCTGTTTTTTCTCTGCTCCGTCGAATGGATCATAGTTCCAGTCAGTTTCTT
>ERZ827150.5124-NODE-5124-length-10816-cov-3.401636_pt1 | contig 10816 bp, 6 predicted proteins | sample MGYA00519779_ERZ827150 | MGnify/ENA primary metagenome ERZ827150 (study PRJEB31778, sample SAMEA3449267) | human gut metagenome | biome: human gut; feature: human-associated habitat; material: faeces | place: United Kingdom | collected 2010/2012 ...
AGGTAACACGCCTCGGCGACCCGTCGTACTTTGCGGAAATCAGCCTTAACGTAAGCAAAACCGCGGGCGACTTGCTCGGCGCGTGCCTGTTCGCTCTTGGAATGGCGATCGCGAGGACGGTTTACGGAATGCTCGGCGACAAAATGAACTTAAAAGCGTTTATTATCGGGAGCAGCGCGCTTTTAACCGGCGCGTATCTTCTCGCGTCGCTCGCTCCGTCGCCATACGTCGCGCTTGCGGGCATCGCGGCGGGCGGGCTTTTCGTAGGGATAATGTGGCCGGGAGTTTATTCGCTCGCCGGCAGAGAATATAAGGTGGGCGGCACGAAAATGTTCGGTTTGCTCGCTCTTGCCGGCGACGTCGGTTGTACGGTCGGCCCCACTCTTTCGGGCGCGGTTTCTTCCGATATAAGAACGGGTTTGCTCGTTTCGACTGTTTTCCCCGTTGTTCTGCTTGTCGGAACGATTGCTCTGAGTTTGCTTTTGAAAAAATCGCATCAGCAAGCGAAAACCACGCTATAGGTCGATTAATAAATAAAATCCGAACAAAACTTCTCGTTGCTGAACATATATGTTTTAATTTTCATTATAAATTACGTGTTAAACTTGTATGACGGGCGAATAAAAACTCCGGAATACGTTTAAAATAAAAAAAGAAAAGGAGAAAAATTATGGTAAACAGATTTGTGCTTAACGAAAAGAGTTATCACGGCGCGGGAGCCGTGAAGGAAATCGCTACGGTGATTAAGAGCGGGAATTATAAAAAAGTTCTCGTGTGTTCCGATCCCGATCTCCTGAAATTCGGCGTGACTAAAAAGGTGACCGACGTTCTCGACGAAAACGGAATACCTTATGATATTTACAGCGATATCAAGCCGAATCCCACGATCGAAAACGTTACTCACGGCGTGCAAGCGTTCAAAGCGAGCGGCGCGGACGTTATAGTTGCCGTCGGCGGAGGCTCGTCGATGGATACGGCAAAAGCGATAGGAATAATCGCGACGAACCCCGAATTTTCCGACGTCCGTTCTCTCGAAGGCGTTGCGCCCACAAAACATAAAAGCGCGCCCATTATCGCCGTTCCGACGACTGCGGGAACCGCTGCGGAAGTTACGATAAACTACGTTATAACCGACGTGGAGAAAAAGCGTAAATTCGTCTGCGTGGATACGAACGATATTCCGATCGTTGCGATTGTGGACTCCGAAATGATGAGCACGATGCCGCCGTCACTCACCGCCGCCACGGGTATGGACGCGCTTACTCACGCAATCGAAGGCTATATTACAAAAGGCGCGTGGGAACTTTCGGATATGTTCCATATCAAGGCTATAGAGATTATTTCGCGCTCGCTCAGATCGGCTGTCAAAGGCGAAAAAGCCGGACGCGAAGGAATGGCTTTGGGGCAGTACGTTGCGGGAATGGGCTTCTCAAACGTAGGGCTCGGCGTCGACCACTCGATGGCGCACACGCTTTCCGCTTATTACGACACGCCGCACGGAAAAGCCTGCGCGATTCTTCTGCCCGCCGTTATGGATTACAACAAAGATTACGTCGGCGAGAAATATCGCGACATAGCGATAGCCATGGGCGTTAAGGGCGTTGAAAAAATGACTAAAGAGGAATACGGCAAAGCCGCCGTCGAAGCGGTAAGACAGTTGTCGCGCGACGTAGGTATTCCCACGTCTTTGGCCGGGATAGTCAAAGAGGAGGATATTCCCGAACTTGCGCGTTCCGCTTACGAGGACGCCTGCCGCCCCGGCAATCCGCGCGAAGTAACCGTAGAGGATATCGAAAATATTTATAAATCGTTGCTTTAAAATTTCGCTGTTTAAGTAACGGTCGGTCGAAAGATTTTATAGACGAATAATTTTATAACCGACCGAGTTCGGGCGAAACGGAAACAAACCGATTGCGGCTTGATTCCGTTTCGCCCGTTTTTCTTTTCGTCTTTTCGTCTTTTTTTCGCCCGAAATTACGTTGATTCGCGAAAATTTTTTAACGCGGCGCAAAGTTTTTGGTTAAATCGGTTGACAAGATTAATTCATTATGATAAGATTAAAAGGCTTTAAGCGTTGTCGGGCGAAAAGGCTCGGTTGCGGCGGGCGGCTTTATTTTTAAGACGGCTTTAATTTTAAGGCGACTTTAATTTTAAGGCGGCTTGAATTTTGAGGCGATTTTAATTCAAGGCGGCTTTAATTTTAATAAGCATATAGCGGCGCTATAGCCAAGTGGTAAGGCAAAGGTCTGCAAAACCTTTATGCCCCGGTTCAAATCCGGGTGGCGCCTCCAGCGAAACGGGTTGTAAGTTTTCTTACAGCCCGCTTTTTTTTATCAGAAACCGCTTATCTTCGATACGGTTTTATAATTCCCGACGAATGGAATCCCTATGAAACAATAAACTTTGCGCGAGCGGGGCGAAAATCGTTAAAAAAAACTTGACTTGCATAAAATAATGGTGTATAATGTATTTGTAAAAGGTGGAGCGTGGCGTTGCCGATGTCGGAATTTAGCCGCAGGCGGTTGCGTTACGGACGCGTTTTACGGTATATTTCCGCTTTGCGGAATGTATTTGCGTATTAATTTTTATGCGTATCGATTTAATTGAATAATTTAGCAAAACCGTCGCGAGGCGGTGACGCAAAACTATCGGGACTCAACGAGTCAGCCAGTTGCCGGATTATCCTTGTACGGATAGCCCGGCTTTTTTTGTTCAGGCGGAGCATATCGCGGCAAGAATGCGGCAATAATGCGGCAAGAATGCGGCAAGAAACGCAGGAAGAGCGCGACAAGAACGCGGCAAGAATTCGGGAAGAATTCGGGAAGAATTCGGAAACAACATAACACGACAAAAAGGACGAAAAGAATGAACGATCGGATTAAAAACAGAATAAAACTTGTTTCTTCTTTTTTGATGTGCGTGCTTAGTCTGTCCGCCGCAATCACCCTTTCTTTCGCCTGGTTTGCCAAAAACGACACCGTAAACGGCGGCGGAATGTCCGTTGCGATCGAAAACGACGCAAACGTCGTGGGGGCGGAGTATTTTATTGCGGAAAAAAACGGCTCAAACAACGGTTCAACGCAACTGAAATTCAAAAAAATCACCAACGAACCCGTGCGAATGGGCGCGTATGATATTCTGGACAAAAAGTATCAACTTCTTGCCAAGGTGTATCTCAAAAGCGATATGGAAACGATCCGCGTGACGGGGAACACTCAGACGACTTATTTTTTGGGCGCGCTGGATCTGGAGAATAACAAAAGCAAATATCCGTTGCTGCCGCCGAGCAGCGACGTTAACGTTCCGCAGGAAAGCACGGCGGGCGGCATAACGTATACCAACGTTCTTTCGAGCGTGATAAATTTCACGATTTTCCAAGCGGGCGAATTAGAAGACCGGACGGACGGAACGGAGGGTTATTATTTCACGGGAACGGACTTGCCCTCGGGGAACAGAATCGCGAAATTCATAAACGATAGCGAAACGGCAACCGCGCCGACAAAGACGATTAATCTCGTTCAGACGGAGGGTATCGACACGGTTACGACGGGCGAAGCGGAACTGTTCAATGGGCAGCCATGCCGGACGCTCTTCATAATGTTCAGTTACGACGAGGCGATTATGGAAAAAATCTTTTCCGATAATCTCGGCAACACTAATATGTATACTTATATTGACGGCAACCTTATAAACATACCATTCAAGTGCGATTTTACGATTTCTTTCGATAAATTCGCGGGGTAATTACGCAGGGTAATCGCAAGGCAACGCGCCTGACGAGCCTTTTATAAAAAACAAAAAACCGACGGAGGTGAGAACGTGAAAAGAATATTCAGAAGTTTAGCGGCTTTATTAATTATCGTCATATCTTTTTCGGCGATATCTTTCGCGTGGCTCGCGAGCGGGAAATACCTTAATTTTCCGTCGTCGTTCGGCGGTTCGGCAACGCCTGCGTATTTTGCGGGCGGCGACGGCTCGGAAGATAATCCCTTCAGAATAACCAACGCCGTTCACTTATATAACCTTGCCTGGCTGCAATATCTCGGTTATTTCAATCGGCGCGAGGGTTTCAATAACGATCGCGATCAGACTTATTTTGCGCTGGACGGCAATATCGATATGCGTGGCAGAGCGATTCCGCCGATAGGCACGGAAGAATATCCTTTCATAGGTGAGTTCAAAGGCAACGGTCACAAGGTGACGAATCTGACGATTTCAAACAAAAAGGGTACGGGCGACCTTGTTTATTCGCCCACGAACGCGAAGTTTTCAAACAATATACTTCGTTTCGTCGACGATTCAAAGGCGCATGATATCGAAATCGTGGGAATGTTCGGCGTAACCGGCAATTACAACGGCTATCTCGATACTTATGCTCCCGCTCATAGCGGTTTTACAATGGCTGACGTGAGCGTAACCAATTTTTACGTAGATAAAATTCACGTAAGGAGCAATTCGGCAAAAACTCTTGCAGGCTTGGCGGCGGGGTATATCGGCGGAAACTTTTCAAACGTCGGCGTTTATCGTAGCGACATTAAATTTGCCGCAAACGCTCAATCTATCGACAACGCCACGATTGTGAGTAGCGGAGTTCTTTCGCAATATTCGCTCGTCGGCGCGTATAACGAAGACCTTATAACGTGGGACGACGCTAATACTTGGGGCGGTTCAATCGATATGCGTATGCTTGCGAGACGAATAAACTATATGGCATCGTCTGCCGGGAAAGGAACTGCGTATTATACAAGTTCCAATTCCTATGTTCCTAAAAATATATTTTATAAAAACGCCGAGTATAATTACTATGGAAATATTTTTGAAACAACGAAAAAAAATAATGCGAATTTATTTAATTATATGATTAATTGGAAAGGCAATGCGAACTATTCGCTTACGGCGTCGCTTTTGGGTTGGGAAACATACGGATATACTTATTTACCATTAAACGTAGATAAGGGAGCAATGGGGCTTAATTCGATTACGGATTATAATATAAATGGCGATATATATAAATATGAATCGTCTAATAACGTTTTTCAAAATACCGGAAATGTAAGAGCCGAATACACGGGAAAAATAATTGACCAATATAATCCAAATTCCACGGGTTATACGGCTCCCGAAAAAACTGCGGGTAATACGGGTTATATAGTCGGACAATCGTCATCTTCATCTGTATCTGATGCAGGTATTCAGGTAACGGTTAGTTCGTTAAATAGTAATAATTCTATTTATAAATCTTTTGGAAAAACCACACCAGGCAACATAACATATTCGTCAGATCCTTTGTGTTTACTTACACATGACAAAGGCGAAGACAATACAGATACGTTTGCATTTATTAAAGATGATTATAATAAAGATGTCATAGACAATGTCGCTAATAATAATAGCGATTACACAAGGGTAATTAACCAGACGCCGCATTACAAAACGATAAGAAGCCAGTTTGGTCCGTTTATGGGGGAACTTGGTTATATTTATGGTTTGAGATTTAGTTCTTACGGTTGTAAAATTGTTGGCTCAGACGGTAAAACTTTATCTAAAGTTATTGAAAGAGACGTAAATCTTTTTGGTAAAACGGAGAAAAATTATAAACTTGTTACCGGCGCTATTAACTTTTCGGTTAAAAGTGCCGGCAGCATTACGGCGATTGTGGGAACATATAATCAAAAAAGCAATGTACCTCAAAGCGCATTTAACGTGTACAAAATAGATGACAGAAATAATTTGGCAGTCGTGGACGATAAACTGCAAGGTGTTGAGGAAGTAAAAGAGGTTTATAAAAAAACAAACGAAGACGACACCATAACGTATGTTACAAATCCCTCCGATGCCCAAGGTATGGATTTGGTTTATAATAAGGAATGGTATAATAACAAAGATAACAATGATAACAACCAATCGCCTCTTAAAGATTATTATGCATATTATATAGAAATTCCGCTCGAAAAGGGAGATTACCTTATAAGCACAGACAGTAATACGCTCGGTTATCTGATGTATCTCGATATCGGCGCGAACGGCGAAGGATCGGGAGAAACCGGTTACACAATGGATAAAGTGCGTTTTATCAACTACTCCGGCATGCCATCAGACGGCAACGGAAACGTTAACTTGTCCGCTTACAAACCCGCGTTGATAACGCTCAGCGGCTCCCCAACGGCTGAGGAAATCGCCGTTTTCAAAAGAGACGAACAAGAAACCGAAGGTAAGTTAAAACTCGCTTATCGCATTATTAATAACACTGCAAATGCGATAAAAGTCAATGAAACAACCACAGGAATGACGCGCGAAGATCCCGATTTGCAACCCTCGAAAGATACCGACACTTAATAAAAAACAGCCCTATAAGCCGATTAACGGCAAAAAAAGAAGGTTATCGCATAAAACGCGATAACCTTTTTAATTTGTTTTTCGGTTTAAAATCAATCAATAAAGTTTGATTTTTTCTTCTACGTAAGCGGCAAGTTCCTTAACGGGAATACGAATCTGCTCCATTGTATCTCTGTCGCGGACGGTTACGGTGTCGTTTTCGAGCGTGTCGAAGTCGATTGTCACGCAGAACGGCGTGCCGATTTCGTCCTGACGGCGATATCTCTTGCCGATAGAACCCGCGTCGTCGTAAGTACACATAAAGTGACGGGAAAGTTCGTGATAAATCTCTTTCGCCTTGCCGCCGAGTTCCTTTTTCTGGAGCGGCAACACCGCCACTTTATAAGCCGCGAGAGCAGGGTGGAAGTGCATGACGACTCTCGTTTCGCCGTCGTCGAGTTTTTCCTCGTCGTAGGCTTCGGATAAAACGGCGAGCATAAGTCTGTCCGCGCCGATAGAATATTCCACGACGAACGGAATATATTTTTCGCCCGTGATCGGGTCTACGTAAAGCATGCTCTTGCCCGAGTATTCCTGATGGCGGGAAAGGTCGTAATTCGTTCTGTTGTGAATTCCGTTGAGTTCCGACCAGCCTATGGGGAAGAGATACTGAATATCGCAGGCGCATTTTGCGTAATGCGCGAGTTTTTCGTGATCTTTAAATCTTAAGTGTTCGGGCGCGAAGTTGAGCGAAACAAGGAAGTCGAACGCCGCTTTTTTGAATTTTTCGTAGTATTCGATATCCGTGCCTTCCTTGCAGAACCACTGATGTTCCATCTGCTCGAATTCTATCGTTCTGAAAATGAAGTTGCCGGGGGTGATTTCGTTTCTGAACGCCTTGCCTATCTGCGCGATTCCGAACGGAACTTTCGCTCTCGTGGAACGTTGAACGTTCTGGAAGTTGACGAATTCGCCCTGCGCCGTTTCGGGACGGAGATAAATTTTATTCTGACTGTCCTCGGTAACGCCTCTCGAAGTTTCAAACATAAGGTTGAAGTTTCTTATCGGCGTCCAGTTGAACTTGCCGCAAACGGGGCATTTTATCTGATGTTCGTCGATATACGCCTGCATTTCGTCCTGCGTCATCGCGTCCACGTCCACCGCGCCTTTGGAGTAGTTTTCGATAAGATTATCCGCGCGCTGACGGTTTCTGCATTCCTTGCAGTCCATTTTCGGATCGGAGAAACTCGCGGTATGCCCCGAAGCCTCCCACACTCTGCTGTTCATAAGAATAGCCGCGTCCACGCCGAACGAGTTTTCGCTCTCCTGAACGAACTTTTTCCACCAGGCGCGTTTGATGTTGTTCTTTATTTCCACGCCTACGGGGCCGTAATCCCACGTGTTGCCCATTCCGCCGTAAATATCGCTGCCGGGGAAAATTATCCCTCTCGATTTGCAAAGATTGACGAGTTTTTCCATCGTAACGGCTCTTTTTTCTTCCATAAGTTTACCTCTTTAACCTCTTTAACGCGCGGAACGACAAAAATCCGTCCGCTTAAATACTCACTTATTTTATGCCATACGGGGTTTAAAGTCAAGCGGTTTGAGGGAAATTGGGCGAAAAGAATATAATTGACGAAAAACCGCGCCGAAACCCGTTAAAAACGCTTTTAAAATTCGGGATATTGTGTTAAAATATACGAAACAAAGACTTCGGGACGCGTATTTCCGAAGCCGACGGAGAAAGAAAATGGAAGCGAAAAACTTTATCGAAGAAATCATCAACGGCGAACTCGAAAGCGGCAAAGTCACGACGGTGCATACGAGATTCCCGCCCGAGCCGAACGGTTACCTGCATATAGGTCACGCAAAATCTCTTTGCCTCAACTTCGGCACGGCTCAGAAGTATAACGGACTTTGCAATCTGTTTTTCGACGACACGAACCCTTCCAAGGAGAAAACCGAATACGTCGAGGCGATTAAAGCCGACATCGAATGGCTCGGTTTTAAATGGTACGAAATTCATTACGCGTCCGATTTTTTCGACGTCATTTACGAAAAGGCGGTTAAACTCATCAAGGACGGAAAGGCTTTCGTGTGCGATCTTTCCGCCGAAGAAATAAGCAAAACACGCGGCACACTCACCGAACCGGGCATAGAAAGTCCTTACAGAAACAGGACTATCGAAGAAAACCTCGAACTTTTCGAGGGAATGAGAGCGGGCAGGTTTGCCGACGGCGAAAAGGTTTTAAGAGCGAAGATAGACATGGCTTCGCCTAACATCAATATGCGCGATCCCGTTATTTACAGGGTTTTAAGAGCCACTCACCACAGAACGGGCGACAAATGGTGCATTTATCCGATGTACGACTTCGCGCACCCGATCTGCGACTCGATGCAGGGCGTAACTCATTCGCTTTGCACGCTCGAATTCGAGGATCATCGTCCGCTTTATAACTGGGTTGTGGAAAACACGGGCGTGGAACACAAGCCGCGCCAGATAGAATTCGCAAGGCTCAACATAACGAATACCGTCATGAGCAAGCGTTATCTCAAAAAACTCGTCGAGGACCATGCGGTTACGGGCTGGGACGATCCGAGAATGCCCACCCTCACAGGACTTCGGGCGAGAGGAGTTCCCGCCGAGGCGTTGAAAAATTTCTGCGAGGCGATAGGCGTTTGCAAGGCGAATTCCGAGATAGAAGTTACTTATTTCGAGCATTTCATCAGAGATTATCTCAATCTTCACGCCGAAAGGGCGATGGCTGTGTTCGAGCCGATTAAGGTTACGATAACCAACTTCCCCGAAAACAGCGAGCAGGAAGATTTCGAGATTAACCCCAACGACGAAGCCGCCGGAACGAGAAAAATAACCGTTTCCAAGCATATTTACATCGATTCCGAAGATTTCGCGCTCGTTCCGCCGCCGAAGTATTTCCGCCTCAAAAAGGACGGCTACGTAAGGCTTAAAAACGCGTATATTATCAAGTGCGACGACGTAAAATTAAGAGAGGACGGAAGCGTTGAAGAACTTTTCTGTTCTTACGTTCCGGAGTCGAGAAGCGGCAACGACACGAGCGGAATAAAGGTGAAAGGCGTTATCCACTGGGTAGACGCGGACACGGCGGTCGACTGCGAGATAAGAAAATACGATTATCTGCTTAAAGACGCCGCGTATCCGGGACAGGATTTCTCCGAGAGAATGAATTACGACAGCGTTCACGTTTATCGCGGAAAAGCCGAGCCGTATCTTGCCGAAGCGAAGGACGGAACGACGTTCCAGCTTATGAGAAAGGGTTATTTCAAGAAGATAACCGAGGGCGGAAAACTCGTTTTGTCGGAAGTCGTTTCGCTTAAAGACGGTTACAAGCCGCAGAAATAAGTCCGAAAAGGCGAAAAAACCTCAGCCACAGGTGATTGTCTCAATCTCTCTCGGCTAAAATCGCATAAATCAGAACGATTCGACGGAAAAAATCGATAAAATTCCGAAATTGTATTGACAACCGCGGAATAATCTATTATAATAAGCGTATGAATTAAGATGGGGTCGGTGTTATGTATTTTGTAGTCGACGGACTTTTGATAGGAATATTCTTTCTCGCGCTGTGGTCGAGCATACGGCGCGGGTTTTCCGGGCATTTCGTTTTCGGAATCCTGAGAACGATTATAGGCATCGCCGTCGGCGCGGTTACCGTTTTCGGCGTCTATATGCTTATGAAGCATTTTTCCTGGATAGAATATATGGCTGACGGAGTTATCGCCTTCTTCGGCGAACTCACCACGAGTTTTATCCCGAACGACCTTTACAGAATGGTTATGGGTATCGTCGCGTTCGCGCCGTTCGCCGTTCTTTTCTTCATCGTCGGTTATCTCATCGGCGTGAAAGTCATCTGCGGACTCATCAAACTCATATTCACCCCGATAAAGTTGCTCAGAAACAACGCTAAAGTTTTCAGAATTATCGATAACGTTCTCGGAACGGTTATAAATCTCGCGCTTTATTGCGCTGTGGTATTCGCGATTTTCGGCGTGGTTTACGTGTTCAATTACGATAAGGATAACGTGCCTCAGGCGGAAGTTTCCACGATCGCGATGGCGACTCCCGACGAAGGGGAGGACGCGAAAATTCTCGCCCGCACCATCAACAATATCACGACGCCGATTTTAGGCGGACTTCACGAGAGTTTCTCCGCCGCGCCGATAGGCCACGTTTTCTATGAGAACAACCCGCTTATGTGGTTCAAATCCGAAAACGGCGAAGGGTTTTATACCCTTATACACAACGCGCTTATCGATAAAAAATAAGGCGTGAACGTAATCGGCTGAGGCTGAACGTGAAAACTACAAGGATAAGGATTCCGCAAGGATAGACTTCTCTAAGATTCCTATGCGTCCTGACTGCAAGACACAGCTTACAGACGGTCGTACAGGCGAGAAGTTCGACAGCCCTGTAACAGTAGGTTATATGTACTACCTCAAGCTCCATCACCTCGTTGATGAA
>ERZ827150.5127-NODE-5127-length-10810-cov-30.660437_pt1 | contig 10810 bp, 11 predicted proteins | sample MGYA00519779_ERZ827150 | MGnify/ENA primary metagenome ERZ827150 (study PRJEB31778, sample SAMEA3449267) | human gut metagenome | biome: human gut; feature: human-associated habitat; material: faeces | place: United Kingdom | collected 2010/2012 ...
AATAAAGCTTTTTCAAATGGATCTAATTTAAATTGATGCTCTACAAGCATAATTAGTCCATCTATGCTCTTTCTTAAATCCGTTACGCCGCAGGCTAGATAAACTGTCTTAACTTCATTTATATTTAACATGATTCTGAAAGCTCCTTAATTATATTTGATAATATTGCTATTTCATTAGCCGGTATAAATATATTAGCTTTTCCAATTTCTATTCTAATCTCTTGAGAAGTTATTTCTGATTTATCAATACTAACTTCTTCATTAAGTGATATACTTTGGAATATAGGGGTACTTTCAGTATTAGCTGCCTCAATTCTTCTTTTATGATAATAAAATTGTGTCTTACTTATATTATTCTCTTCACAAAAACTGCTTACCGTTCCTTCGTATGAAGAAAATAAACTTATAAATTCATTCCATTTTTCATTGCTAAGCTTTCTGCTCATAAAATAAAACCTCCCGAAAAATTATTAATACAATTTTAGCAAGGAGGTTATTCATTAACTAGATATCAAATTTTTGACGCTTACTTTTATTTTTTATTATCTATAAACAATAAAGTCTATTCCTATAGGTCTACCTACCTCATAAGTACCTTGATCTATTAAACCACCAAAAGTATAGTATTTAACAAAATAGCCTTTATATCTAAAATATCCAACAACTCTAGCACTTTCTCCACTATTTAGAGTAACAGAATATGAACTTGTACAAGTTTGCTTCTGGCCTAGTTTAAACCCAACAGTTGCTTCAACAACTTCAAATTTCCATTTAAAATCTCCGAAAATTTCACTAGATGTTTCTTTACTTACAGTATTAGAAATTGTTCCAGGACCTACACCTGATGTAGACCAAGCAATTCTATTTGTATTATACCCCTCATAAGGATAAAGTTTTTGACATATATCCCCTATTCTTGGCTCTATAGTTATAGAATCTTCATCCAATTTATTTGCTTGAGTCAATGCTTCATTGTCTGTATTTATTATTATTTCAGCTATTTCTTTACCATCATATTCTAAAGGTAAATTATTTTTTTTAGCATAAGATAATACTTCATCCTTTGATGTTATTCTTTTTTCATTTGTTAGTTGAGTAGTCTCTAAGGTGTCTGCTTGAACATATTTCAATGGAAATATAGAAATTAATAAAACCATTGAAAAAGTTGTTAAAAACATCTTTTTCAACATAAATCCACCCCTTACAAATATTTGTTTTATTTCCATAATTATTATAACATTCAATAATATGTAAATCAACTATACATAAATTTATAACTGTAAATTATTTAATAGCTTATTTCTTTTTTTAAAGGGAAATAGAAATAAAAATAGAATTAGTAAAATATGGAAATGAATATTTTATTAATTTGAGGTGAAGAGAATATGTTGAAAAGTATTAATAATGTATCTAAAGAGCTCGGTATAAGCAAAGCTACAATATATAAAAAACTAAAAGAGGAAAAGTATAAAAAGTTGATAATAAAAGAAAATAATGTAATAAAAATAAATGAGTCACTCTATGAATTGTTAAAGGCTAATACAAAAAGAAAAAATATTGAAGAAGTAGAAAATGTAGAGATAGTAGATAAAGAAGAATTAAACGTAGTAAAAGTAGAAGAAAATATGAAAGAAGATAATGTAGTAGGAATATTATTGAAACAAATTAAAGAAAAAGATATCCAAATAAATAGACTTCATGATCTTATAGAAAATAATCAAATATTAATTAAAAACTCCCAAGAAAGAGAAAAAGAACAAGTAAGTTTAGAAGAGCATTTTAAAGATATAGATAAAAAACTAATAGAAATTAGAGATAAAAAAAGAGATAAAAATAAGGGAAGAAAAAATATTTTCAGCTTTTTTCAAAGATAGATCCACTATAAAATAAAAATATATATCCAAAATAAAAGTAACTAAAAAAACACTTAAAATAAAATAAAAAGTAACTTTTCCTTGACGGTAAGTAAAATATCATATAAAATATACTTAAAAGTAACTTAAAAGAAAATAAAAAGTAACTTAAAATAAATTTTAAAAGGGGTGTTTTTATGATATTAGCTGTAGATTTAGGAAATTATAATATTAAAACAAGTGAGGGAGTAGTTTTTGAAAGTAGATATCAAGAAGTAGAGCAAGAAGATTTTGATAATGAGTTTGTTGAGCTAGATAATAAGTTTTATAAAATGGAGTCAGGTGAGTTTGAAAATGAATTTAATAAGGCTAAAAAGAATTACTTACCTAATTTATTGTATGCCATAAGTAAATCAGTAGATAAGAATGAGGAAGAGATAGATTTAGTTTTAGGTGTTCCAGCCTCTAACCTAGGTATTACTTCAGAAATAAAAAGCGATATTGAAAATAAAGAATTTAAATTTAAAGTATTTGGAGTAGATAAGAAAATAAAAATAAATAAAGTAGCAACAGTAGCTGAAGGATTAAGTAGTTTCTATACATTAAAAAAAGAAGAAAGATTAAAAGATTTAATTATATTAGATATAGGTGGAAGAACTTTAAATGTATGTGCATTTTCAAAAGGTAAAACTTTATTGAAGTTTACAGAGCCAGGAGGAATGTTAGATTTATATTCTATTGTTCAAGAGAAGTATAATAAATTTGGAAATAATGCAAATATAGAAGAGATAATTAGACTTATTACAAATGAAACAATTAATTGCTCAGAAGAAAAACAGAAGTTTGTAAAAGATCAGATTAATAAGATTAAACTAAAAATTTCAAACCTTAATACTTTTAAAATTTATGTTACTGGTGGGGGAAGTTTAGAACTTCAGGAAGCTTTAAGAGAATCATTAGGAAATATAACTTATATACCAGATAGTATTTTTAGTAATGTAAAAGGAAACAAAATTATAGCTGATTTAAAATGGGGAAAAACTGATGAGTAATGATAATATAAAAAGAGTAAATCTTAGAATAAATATAGATGATCCAATAGATGAAGTAGTATGGGAATATATAAAAGACGAACGTAAAAAAGGGACATATATAAAAAAGTTGATTTATGATATAGCTACTAGAAAGCCTCCAAGAGCAGAAAATGTTATTAAAAAAAACACTAGTAATTATAGGGATATAGAAGAAGATGAGTTAGATTCTTCAGGAATGGAAGGATTTTAAAAATAATATGTAATTTTTTTATATATAATAAGGGGGCCCCAATGTGTGTAGTAACTCACAACTTTATAAACAAGCTGGTAATGGGATAACTGTTCCTGTTATATATGAAATAGCTAAAAAACTATACTAGAAAGTAAAAACACTCCTATAACAAATGGAGTGTTTTTTTTAGTTAGTCCCATCCTAGTAGTTTCTTTTCTAATTCATCATAATCAAAGTCTCTACCATTAAAATTATTAAATTTAGTTTTAGACTTATTTTTCTTTGGCTCGATAAACTCTCCAGGCTTGACCATTTTTATCATAAGAGCAACAAAGTTATCAGCATTTTTATTTTTAAAATGATTATATATTTTTGCTATATGTTTAAGATCACCACAAGCACTATTATATATTTTTCTTGCTTCTAACGATGATATATTATGATCCTTCATCATAAGAATTATTGATTTTATTTCATCCTCAGGGTACATTGTAATTTCTTCTTGATAATTCGAGACTGTAGCAGCTATTTCATCAGAAGCTGAATTATTCTTATGAGCTTTATCTTTATTAGAATGAATATAAAACTTTAATGAAGTAACTTTTCTACCAGTTTTAATTTCTTCAAAGTCAAAATTTATATCACTAATTTTTCTTAATTCCTTTTGAGTTTGAATAATTATTTTTCTTTTAAAGTCTGCATATAAAGGGTATATATTATCAGCTTTTAAAAGTTTTCTTAACTCTTCAACTTCTATCTCTATATGACCTTGTTTTTTAAATTCATTACACTTTAAAATTTCATATATCCTAGGAGAGTATTTACTTCTCATACTTAAAATATTTGCTAATTGGTATTGTGTAAACTTTTCTTTAAGTTTTAACATATATGGCTTTAAATCAGGACTAAATTTTAAAGTTACGACTCCAGATCCTTTTTCATATCTAGCACTACTTAACCAAGCTACTTGTAAAATAGCATTACCTTCTTGTATTTCAAAAACTTTTTTCATAAGTTCCTTAGTTAATTTGGGAATTTCAGTATATTTTGTTTGAGTTTCCAATCCTAATAAGTCAATAAAATCAGCTATTTTAAAGTTATACGCTTTAAATTCTTCATCTGTAGGTTGAACCATACTAGCAAGTGTCAATATTAATTTTTGTTCTTCTAAACTTAAATCATAGCTGCAATTCATAATAAAATAATTAGATTTAGTAACTAAAAAGTTTCTATCCATAAAAGCACCCCTATATTATACTACTAATAAAATATTATACTTTTTAAATATATATGTCAAATAAAATCAAAAGTCATATTTAACTACGGAAAAGTCATATTTAGAAGCAATCAGACTACGGAAAAGTCATATTTAACTACGGAAAAGTCATATTTAATGTTTAGATGCTACTAATATCAAGGATTAGAAGAGTGTCTAAAACATATAAAACAATATATATAAAACATATAAAACAACAACTATCGGTTATGGTAGTATTTTTAATATTGGGAATATTATGTTATTTTATTGACAATAAGAACATAGGTTCTATAAAATAGATAAAAAATGAGTTAAAAAAATATTGTTGTTAAATAAACTGAGTTAAAAATGAAACAAAATGAAACGAATATGAAATTAAGCAAAGAGAAAACAGTTTAAAATAAATATACAAATAATTTATAGGAAGTGATACAAATGAAACCACCAATTAATAGAATGGGCGGAAAAAGCAAACTTAAGAAAATAATAACGGATAAAATACCTAAGGATCATCTATGTTATGTTGAGCCTTTTTTCGGAGCTGGGTGAACATATTTTGAAAAAGAAGAAAGCAAGGTAGAAGTTATAAACGACAAAGATAGAGAGCTTATAAATCTTTTTAGGATGATAAAAGAACATCCAGGAGAAGTAGAAAGATTATTAGATTTTGAGTTTATAAGTAGAGATAAATTTAATCAATATAAGTCTATAGATCTAGAAGGCCTAACTGAAATACAGAGAGCAGTACGCTTTTTATATATAATTAGTAATAGCTTTGCATCTAAGGGAGTATCCTTTGGATATACAGCTATAGGAAAGCCTTGTCAGAAGATCTATGATGTTCAAAATGAATTGATGCTATTAAGAGATAGATTAAAAAATACAATAGTTGAAAATAAAGATGCTATAGAGATAATAAAAAAATATGATAGGCCAACAACTTTTTATTTTTGCGATCCACCATATTTAGGAACTTCAGGATATGGTGCAGAAGCTAAATTTACTTTAGAAGATCATATAAGATTAAGAGATACATTATCAAATATATCAGGAAAATTTCTGCTTACAATAAATGATTGTGAAGAGATTAGGAAATTATATAAAGACTTTCATATTCAAGAAGTAATGGTGCATTATTCAGTTTCAAGACAACAAGCAGCAAGAAAAGAATATGGGGAGTTGATGATCACCAATTATGAGAATTAGTGCTAATGATAAGCTGTTAATAGATTATTACCAAAGATTAAAGAGAAGAAAGCAACTGAAGAATGAAATAGATACATTAGAAAATAGTAGAAAACAGTTAGAGTGTTATTTGATGGGAGTATATAGGCAAAGTATAATAAATAGAATTAATGCCAATAAGGAGTTATTAGCAAAAAAGAATCTATAATATAATATTTTACTAGAAGATACTCTAAAGATTGAGTCAATTATTTTAGTACTCGATGAGGAAGATAAAGAAATATGTGATATGAGATTTAACAAGCAAAGAGATTATCAAGCAATAGGAGAATCTCTTTGCCTTAGTAAATCTACAGTTTGCAGAAAAGTAAAAAGTATTATTAATAAAATCAGCAAAGAATTAGAGTAAGAAGCTCCACCTTACTTACTCAGTTCTTCAGCTTTATCGTAAAGTTCATTAACAGTACAAATGAATTTACCTTTGATTTCTAGAGTCTTAAATTCCTTACAAGTATAAGTAGTTTCAATAAATTCAGGATCAGTGCTATGAGGTTTTAATGTAACCATATCATGATTACTGTTTAAAATTAATTCTTTTAAGGTTAAACAATTATCAATAGAAACAGCCAATATATCACCAGACTTAATATCAGAGCAAGATGCTTGTAATGACATTAAAACTATTTTCTCTCCATTCTGGCATATTTCATTCATAGATTCTCCTGAAGCAGTAACAACAAAATAAGATGATATTTTATCAGGATTTAATGGTGGAATTAAAGGAAGATCAATGAAATCTTCAATATCATTTTCTGGCTCTATTGGACTACCACAAGCGATACAACTAAATTCAGGAATAGAAATATATTCAACTTCTATTTTAGGTGAATCACTTAAATCTTCAATTCCTATAGAAATATCTTTTTTTATATCTAAAGAGAGACTATTTATTATTTCTGTAAAGTCATCTTCAGATTTAGATACTCTATTAATAGTTCTTTTTAATTCTTCATACATAAGATCATTACGCCTTTTAGACATATTAAGTTCTTCAAGCATTCTGTCAGTACGTCTTTTAGACATATTAAGTTCCTCAAAGGATCTTCTATATCTTTTTATTAAATTATTTAAGATATTTAATTTTTTATTTAATTCTTCTTGAAGTTTTAAAGTGTTATTATCATCTAGACTATTATATAGTTTAACTTTGTTTTCAGGAGAGTTAATTCCTACTAGTTCATCAAGAGAACAATTCATTATTTTTGCAGCTCTAAAAAGTACGTATAATGTTGGTTCTTTAGTTCCTTTTTCATAAGAAACTACTGTTGTCCTAGAAACTTGAAGCATATTTGCAAACTCTGCTTGAGAAAGATTATTCTCTTTTCTGAAATTTTTTATGCTTTTAGAAAAAGAAATTTCAAACATAATTTATCACCTCCCGTTAAATATAGTTTAACTTAATGCGAAGAATTAAAGGAATTAAGTCACTTTATTATAAAATTTTATAAAACAAAAAAACAAAAGTTTAAAACTATTGACAAAAATGTGGAGATAATATATATTTTTAATATGGCATTAATTTATAAACTAAATAACAAGTAAGTTAATTAATTTTATAAATTAATTAATGAATGAATTTACCCTAAATGGGTAGGTATTCTATTCAAAGATATATCTTATCTTTGATGAAATCATATTTTTAACATAGGAAATATTAAAAAATGTCCATTTTGGCAAAAAACTGAAATGGTTGATTAAATTCACCCTTTTTTAGGAGGTTTTCAGATATGGTGCGAAAAGAACAAGTCTATGATCTGTATATAGCAGGGTATGAGATTACGGAAATTTCTCATATTTGCAATTGTAGCGAAAGAACTATAAGAAGAAAACTTAAAGAAATAAGAGATGAAAAACAGGAAGAAGAATTAAATAGACTTAAGTTATTAGGAGTTAGTATAGAAGTTATAAACGATAATAAAAAGAAAGTTATATATAAAAGAGTTTATAATAAAAACGAAATAATAAAGTCTTATTTAGATGGATATACAGCAAGAGAAATTGAAGATAAGTATGGATACTTTAGAGATGAAGTTTATAACATAATAAGAAACCTAAAGAGAAAAATTGGATTTAGTAAATTTAAAGAACTTTATGAGAAAATACATAAAAAGAATAGAGAAAGATTATTGTTAGAGAGAGAAAAAGAAAAGTATAATAGAGACATATTAAAATTAACAAGATTAGAAGTTAATGGCTATATAGGTGATGAAGCTCTTTTTTCTTCAGTAAAAAGTGCATATAGAATAAGGGGAAGAGACTTAGTTTTAACCAATGATTGCAAAGAAATTGCAACTTGGGATCTACCAAGAATATATAAATAAGGGGTGTTTCTTATGAATTTTGATAAAATTAAAGAGTTATTAAAAAGTAGAAAGGTACAAGCTATATCAGCTTTGGCTATATGTGGGATAATAGCAATTGGAACATCTATTTTTATGTTAAACAATAAGAATACAAAAGAAAGCACTAAGGTAGATAAGATTGTAAAAGTAGAAAATAATAAAAGTAAAGAAGAAGCTAAAAAAGAAATAGAAGATTTAAAAAAAGTAGATTTGTCTAAGCTATCGGAAGAAGAAAAGAAAGCTATAGAAGAAAATATAAAGAATATAGAAAATATGATAGAAAATGATAAATACTCAGAAGCTGAGAAAGAAGTAGCAAATATTAAGAAAGAAGTAGCTAGTAAGTTAAACTCTGAAAAGAATGAAGAAGTTAAAAAAGAAGAAACAACAACTTCTACTGATGATAAAAAAGAAGAAGCTTCAACAAATTCAAGCTCTTCATCTAAGACTACTTCTTCAGAAAGATCAAGTAGCTCTAGCAGTTCTTCTTCAGGAAGTTCGGAAGCAACTAAACCTTCTGAAAAACCATCTGAGCCAGTTAAGAAACATACTCATACTTGGGTAGATATAACTGAAGAAGTTGTACACCCAGAGGAAGGACATTGGGAAGAAGTAGTTATTACTCCTGAACAGGTTAAGGAAGTACCAGTGTATGAAAGAGTTGAAAGGTCTATTTGCAATGGTTGTGGTGCTGATATAACAGGTAGAACTACTGAGCATAAAAAGGAACAAATGTTAGCAGGAAATATGGCTTGTGGTGGGCATCATTCAGAGTGGAGAGAAGTTCAAACAGGTACAAAGAAAGAAGTTATACAAGCAGTAACAGAGAAAAGATGGATAGTAGATAAGCCAGCTTGGACTGAAACTAAAGTGGTAGGTAGAAAGTGTAAAGATTGTGGAGCTAATGAATAATTAAATAGTAAAATAAAAGAGATATCTATTATAAGATGTCTCTTTTATTTTGCTATTTTTAGCAAGATATAAATAATTAAAAAGGAGGTATTCTTATGAAAAAAGCTAGAACGTTCTTAGGACTATTTCTAGCAATTATTTTATCATTATCAATTTTTCCAGGTGATTTAGCTAGAGCAGATACTGTTACAAATGATAAAGTAGATAGAATTGTTAATGAATATCTTAATGGTATTTATGATTCTGAAGAAGCTTTAAACTTTAGAAAGGAGCTTACCGATAAGTATAATATTAAAGATAAGGTAGATGAAGACTATTTTTACTTAGATAATGAACTAGATAGCCTTATAGATGATGCAAGTATTGGAGATAAAATAGCTTTAGTTAAAATTTCTAAAAAAGACTCTGCACTAGAAGGTACTGAGAATTCTGCAAATATATTTATAGCAGATAAAATTAAAGAATCTATAGGTGAAAATACTAATTCATCTAATAATGAAGCACATGTTAGAAGAGCTAGAAGTTTAAATTATTTCTCTGCTAACTCTGTTTCGGCGGGTATGACTGTTACAAATGAACAGGATAATATAGTGTACTACGAAAATGGAGTATTTATGGGGAGAACAGAAAAGTTTAATATTAATGGGAAAATGGCTTTCTGTATGGACCATTCAAAAACTCCGCCAGGATCAGGGGTAGTGATAACTGGAGTTAGAGAGGAAACAGATTCTGTTATAAGAAAAATACTATACTACGGTTTTCAAGGACCAGGACAAGTATCAGGATGGGATGCTAATGGTTTAAGGGCAGCTACATCTATGGCAATGTCTGAATATAGACATGGAGATGGTTATAATCTAGGAAAAAGGTTATTAAATCAGGTTAGAAATTTAGCTGAAGCTCCAGCTGAGTTTAAAGTTTATGTAGCAACTTTAAATGGATCCTGGTATCAAGATTTAGCTTTTTCTGAGATACATCAGATTCCTAAGAAGGGTAAATTAAAAATCTTCAAAGGAACAGCTAACTTAGATGTATCTAAAAATAACAATTACTATGAAACAAGAAACGCAGAATATGGGGTATATTCTGATGCAGGGTGTACTAGTTTAGTAGTAACTTTAGTAACTGGAGATGATGGGAATTCTCAAGAAGTTGAATTAGATGCTAGAAGATACTATATCAAAGAAATAAAAGCACCTAATGGTTTCCATATAAATACTCAAGTTTACGAGGTTGATGTAGAAGTAAATCAGACAAGGAATGTTGATGTTTATGATAATCCTATATCTGACCCAGTTGCCTTACTTATTCGAAAAGTAGATTCTAGAACAGGTCAGGCTAATCCTAATTTAGCAGGTGCTGAGTTTACTGTTAAGTTTTATGCAGGTCAGTACGCTGATGGTGTTGACCCAGCTAGTCAGGGTGTTCAGCCTACTAGAACTTGGGTATTAAGAACAGATACTGATAGTTTTGTAGATTTAGCAGATGCTTATAAAGTATCTGGAGATGAATTTTATCGTCAAACTGATGGAACCCCAACATTACCTATGGGTACTGTAACAATGCAAGAAACTAAGGCTCCAAATGGATATAAAATAAATCCTCAAGTTTTTGTTAATAATATAAAACCAGGAAATGGGCCAGGAGGGGTAGTAGCATTTCAAACTCCAACAATTCAAGAGGATAGCCTAGATTTTCAAATAAAGAAAGTACAGAAATATTCTGATATACCAATCCCAGGTACTAAATTTAGGCATACAAAACCAGATGGTAGTATAGAAGAGTTGGTAACAGGTGCTGATGGCTATATAAACATATATGGAGTAACTAGAGGACTTCATAAGGTTGAAGAGATAGAAGCACCACAAGGTTATATATTAAATTCTAATGAGTTTATTTTTGAAGTTACTCAAGATAATAGGATAGAAGTTA
>ERZ827150.5128-NODE-5128-length-10808-cov-4.574258_pt1 | contig 10808 bp, 4 predicted proteins | sample MGYA00519779_ERZ827150 | MGnify/ENA primary metagenome ERZ827150 (study PRJEB31778, sample SAMEA3449267) | human gut metagenome | biome: human gut; feature: human-associated habitat; material: faeces | place: United Kingdom | collected 2010/2012 ...
CGGCGCTGGCTCTGGGTCCTCGGCTCCGAAACCGGAAGTCAATGGCAGAATATCGAATTCCGGTTCAAATCCAGCCGGACCACACGGATCCGGCTGACCGCATCCTGGACCGGCAAAAAACCGGGACTCCCCGATTACGCCGCTCTCCGGGATTTCAAAATTCAGAACACCCGTTCCGTCAAATGGCAATACCCGAAAAAAGCACCGGAACTGCTCACCTCCGGTACAGCGGAAATCCCCTATTCCGTACAGGACACTGTTTTTTGCGAATTCAACGTTCACGGCGGGGAAGAAACAGTTGTCAGCGGCGGATTCCGGCCTCTCCGGAATGATGAGATCCGTCAACCGGAGCCTCCGGATCCCGTAACATACCGGAAACACGGCTGGGAACTGAAAATCGACCGCGGAAGCGGAAACTGGCTTGAACTCCGGGCAGGCAGCGCTCTGATCCTGAAAAATCCCTCCAACCGCTCTTCATTCTATTTCAATGACGGCGGTAGCCGCCAGACATTAAATCCGGAACACGTTGAGTTTGATGAAGCATCCGGTACAGTGACACTCTCCCGCGGGAACCGCGACTGGGAAATGCGGGAGAGGATCCGTTTTGTGGACGATGCCCGGATCCGTGTCAACGCCGAACTCGCCCCGCGCGGAAATGAACTCAAAAAATTCCGCCGCTTCATCTATTCCCTCTCCCTGCCTGCGGAAGGAGAATATTTCTATCCGGGAACCTTTTTCCACGATAAAATGCATGTCTTCGGCAACTTCTCCACAACAGGACATCCGGAAAGTGAACGCAAAGGAAAATTCCGCGATCTCCCGTCGCGAACCTGGTGGAGAGCGGCGCCGCACGTCAAGTTTCTGGCGGTCTCGCCCGGTGTGCTCGTCATTCCCGAACAAAAAACGGAAAGTGCGGGAATCGCTCTGAAACGGCTGCCGGACAGTGTCGCGTTGGAAATCCCGGTCGACATCGCCGGATGGGCGGAAAAAGGACAGGTTCAGCACATCACCGGCTTTGAACTCTATGCAGCGCCCGGAACCGCATTGAAGACGCTGTTTGAACAGCATCTTCCCGCCTGTCTCGCAAAAAACGGTCTCCACACCCCTGCCGACCGCCCGGAATGGGTACAGGATATGGCGATTTTCGGCATGGATCTGGAACGGTTCAAAATGGCGACGTTTCAGGATTTCCGGAAAGGAATGAGCAAACGCATCCGGGAACTTGGATTCAACACGGTGTGGTTTCTTCCCGTTCAGGAGGGAACCGTCAGTTATAACCCGAATGATTACTACAAGCCGGAATACCCGCTCGGCAGCTGGGACGAATACCGCGCCATGGTGCGGGAACTGCGGCAGAACGGCATCCGCGTGCTTCAGGACATCGTTCCTCACGGCGGCACTTCCCCCGTCTCCCTCATCCATTATCTGTTCGGCGAAACCGGTTACATCCTCAACAGCCGTCCCAAGGACTTCTACAGTCCGGAATGGAACCGTTATATGGCGGACGTAACCCGGTTTTATATGCGGATGGGAATTTCCGGTTTTCGCGTGGATGCAATCGGCGGCAGCTCAATGCCGAATTGGAGACGCCGCGGTTTTCCCTCAAAAATCCCGAATGTCGTTCAATTTCAGAACCGTTACAACCCGAAACCGACCACCCGCACCGTCCCGCCGGAACGCTGGAACAGATTCCTGAACGAATACGGCTCCATGCCCGCACCCGCCGCGCCCAGAGCGAGCTACAGTACGCTTGCCGGCGGACTGCGCATGGCGGAAACCATCCGCAGCGCCGCGAAAGAAATCACGCCGGATGCCGTCACACTGCTTGAAGTCCAAGGCTTTCCGTTCTCCACAAAAGGAGATCTGCTCTACGACCTGCTTTCCTGTCAGCTGATCCACAAGCTGATCGCGCTGCCGCCGGAACAGTTCGTCACCGGTCTGCGGACCTGGCTGGAGGATCAGCAGCTCTCCGATCTACCCGGCGTGGTTCTCATGCGTTATCTGGTTTCCAATGATAACCTGATCTCGCGTCAGTTCGCCGGTTACGGAGTCTCCAAAGCCCTGCTCGCATGGAACTGGTTCGTTCCCGGCGTGCCGCTCGGATACGGCGACAATGACAATGGATTCGGCGAATACCTGCGCAAGCTCAACGCCGTCCGTGCCGCCATTCCCGACCTGCGGCGGGCAAAAGCGGACTTCCGGTCCGTCCGTTCCTCCGCACCGGAAATTTTTCTCATGCGACGGGGAGGAACAGTGGTCGCCATCAACTTCTCCGGGCGGGAAATCTCCGCAGAACTCTCCGTTCCGGCAGACTTGAAACTCCGCCATGATGTTCTGAACAGCCGTCCCGCCGGAACAACGCTTCATCTGCTGCCGTGGGAATGTGCCGTTCTCACCGGTTCAAACCTGAATATTCCGCAAACAGCTGTCGCCGGAAAAGGGGAAGTGCTGAAACTCCAAAAAGAAAACGGACGTTTCCTGATTCCCGACGGCTGCAGCTATCAGATCAATACCGTAGAGGGACTGATCGAAGACTGGCACAGCTTCCGCGACTGGGAGATCCTTTACCACCGTCAAACTCTCCGGACACCGTCCGACTCCAACCGGATCTGGGATTCCCGGTTCAATCCGCTCCATCCTGCCGCGCCGGAAATCCGGGTCTTCCGCAAAGACGGGCGCGGAATGGCGATCACGCTTCCACCCGATGCCAAACTCGTCATGCGTAATGTGAAACAGGGATTCGAGCTGATTACGGACCTGCCGGAACTGCAATGCCGTCCGGTCGGTGAACGGCTCCGGCAAACCAACGCTCCGGTCTGGAAAAGCGGAGAACGCTCTCTCACATTCGATGGACTCGCCTGGATCGCGGAGCACCCCGATTACCGGATCCGACTTGCCCGCGCCGGCGGCGGAATTCTGGAATTTTTTGACAAACGACGCGGAAAAGTCCTGCTCCGCAATCAGTCCGTTTCTCTGAAAAACGGCGCTGCAACACGCTTCGATCCGGAAACACGGGTTTCGTTCCGGGAAGAAAAAGGTGACCTGATCCTTGAATTTCAGGGAGAGGCGCAATTTCTGAAACGCCTGCTCCCGTTCCCGTTCGAAGTGTGCACGGAATACCGCTTCCCGGCAGATGGCTCCATTCACCTCTCCTGCCGCTACCGGAACAGCATCGGAGAAACCATGAGTCTGCCGGTCTGGAAAGGAACAGCCGATGCGGAATTCCGTCCAGTCATTGCGGAAAATTCCGATGCAGTCCGCCCACTTCCCGGCGGGGCATTCTCCTGGGGAGCAGACAACGCTCCGCGCAAGTGGCAGAAGTTCGGCATGGAGCTGACCGGAAAAGCAACACCCGAACCGGTCTGCAAAAACGATCCGGCGGAAGTCTCTCCGGAAGACGGCGGATTTGAATTTGCATTCTACCGGGCACATAAAAAAGGCAATCTCTGGCGGCTCTGGAACCCGGATCCATACCTGTGGAAAAGTCTGAATCCGGGAATTCTCCAGGCGGGAAAACGTTATACGCTGGAACTGACGCTGTACAACCCGGTCCGTCCGCTGGCACTGGATATCCGGATCCGTTGTTGGAACAAGTCCGGCAAACCGATGGAAGAATCTTTCCGGCTGAAACTTCCCGCCGGGAAAAGCCGGATGAAAAAACTCTTCCATTTCACGCTCCGGGAAGACGGATTTGCCCCCACGCTGAATCTGGAATACAAAAATCAGATTCCGGCAACATTCCTTGAAGTGGAGTGTCCCGACCGCCTCACCGCGGAGTAACCTCTTTCAGATCCCGGAAGAAAATTCCGTTCCGGGATTGATTTTACCGGAAAGCAGATTATTTTACTCCTTAAAAACACTATCGGGAGGGAAATTATGGCTGACGGCAAATACACATGGCGCGGCGGCTTCTGTCTGGAAGTCGCCCCCGTACCAAACACAATCGCAATCTTCGGAGCATCGGGAGATCTTTCCTGCAGAAAGCTGATCCCCGCGCTCTTCCAGCTCTTCAAGCGCGGGCTGCTCCACGAGCAGTCCCGGATCGTCGGATGCGCCCGTTCCGAACTGGACGACTCTTCCTTTCACGCTCTTCTCGCAAAATGGATCAAGGGAAGCTCCGATGATATCCGCGAATTTCTCCGCCGGGTCCACTATGTTCACGGGGATTATGACGACCCCGCGTTTTATCAGGCGATCGGCGCAAAACTCGATCAGGCGGAACGCGAAGCCGGGGGAGAACCCGGATCATTCGGACGTATCTTCTACCTCGCAATGCCGTCCGCGCTCTATTCCAATATCGTGGACCATCTCGGCGCTTCGGGATTGACAAAGGAAACTCCCTCCGGCGTGCCATGGCGGCATGTAATCCTTGAAAAACCGTTCGGACGCGACCTTGCTTCCGCTCAGGAGCTCGACCGGGAACTCCATAAAACTCTCGACGAACGGCAGATTTACCGCATCGACCATTATCTCGGCAAGGAAACCGTGCAGAATATCATGATCCTCCGGTTTGCAAACCTCATCTTCGAACCGGTATGGAATTCCCGGTACATCGACAACGTTCAAATCACCGTTGCGGAAACTGTCGGCGTGGAACGGCGCGCCGGATACTTCGATAAAAGCGGACTCCTGCGCGACATGTTCCAAAACCATATTCTGGAAATGCTCGCCCTCGTCGCAATGGAAAATCCCGGTTCGATCGACGCCGACAGCATCCGTTCCGAGAAGCTCAAACTCCTCCGCAGCATCCGTCCGTTCGATCCGAAACATCTGGAAAAAAGCATCGTCCGCGCCCAGTACTCAGCCGGAGAGATCAACGGCGAAACGGTTCCCGCCTACGCCGACGAGCCCGGCATTCCCGCAGATTCCGACACGGAAACATTCGTCGCCATGCGTCTGCTGATCGACAACTGGCGCTGGCACGGCGTTCCTTTCTATCTCCGCAGCGGAAAGCGGATGAAAGAGAAAACCAGCCGGATCATCATCAACTTCAAGCCGATCCCGCACTCGATCTTCTCCCCCGTCAAAGCGGAAGACCTCACCCCGAACCAGCTGATCCTCAACGTCCAGCCGGAAGAGGGTCTGCGACTCACCATTCAGGCGAAACAGCCGGGCCCCAAGCTCTGCATGGGCGCGCTGAGCATGGATTTCAAATACGCCAGCATCCTCGAACCGGGCGAAACCATGCCCGATGCCTACGAACGGCTCCTGCTCGACTGTATGCTCGGCGATCAGACGCTGTTCATCCGCAACGATACCATCGAACACGCATGGAGTCTCCTGACTCCCGTGCTCGACGTCTGGGAACGCGGCGAGGGCGGGCCTGTGCCGCCGCTCTTCCATTACCCCGCCGGATCGTGGGGACCGAAAGAAGCGGAGTCCCTCACCGATATGGACAAGGTGCTTTGGAAGAATGAGACCGATTGACCGAGCCGCACTCTCCGTCTGGAAAAAACGCATTCCGTTTCTCGCGGTGCTGATCCTGTGTCTGGCGGCGATTCCGTTCCTGACCCGTCCGCCCTGGTTCGACGAAGTCCTCACGCTTGGATGGCTCACTCTCGGATTTGCGAAAATCCCGTTTACTTATCCGATTCCGAACAATCACATCGTCTACACGACGCTTCTCTCTCTCTGGAATTCGGCGGGCGGAACGCTGACGGACAACTGGATTCTGTTTTTACGTCTGCTCTCGCTGATGACAGGCAGTATTGCGCTGTGGCTGTCAAGCCGGATTCTGATCCGGCGGGGCGGACTCATTTCCGGAGCGGCATGTTCCGCGCTTCTGGCGGTCTCCGGCCCGATGGTGCTGTTCTCGACCGCTCTGCGGGGGTACGCCGCCGCCCTGCTGTTCTGCATCGCAGCCTTCCTTGCCGCGGAACGCTGGATAAAGCGGAAAACGGTCTGCGGTTCCGCCGTTCTCTACCTGCTGTTCTGCTTTCTGGCTGTCGGAGTAATGCCCACCGCACTGTTCGCTCTTCTGGCGGGAGCGCTGTTTTTTCTCCCGGCTCTCCGCGATCCGGAAAAACGGATACGCTGGATTCTGCTTGCCGCGATTCCGGTGCTTTGCGTTCCGCTGTTCTATGCGCATATCTTCGGGAAGCTCGTTGCGGCTTCCCGCCTGCGGGAAGGATGGGCCGGCTACGGCGCGGCATATTGGAATCTGTATGCGGCATTCGGCGTTTCCGTTCTCCCGTTGCTGGCGGCGGCATCGGCGGGAGCGTGGAAACTCTGGAAACGCCGTCCGGCATTGCGTCTGCGCCTGCTCGGTTTTCTGCTGATCGCACTCATGCCTCTGTTCCTGCTGATTCCTGCGAACGTTCCGCCGTTTCCGCGGATCTTCTTTCCCTTTTTCGGAATCTGGTGCATCATTCTCGTCATTCCCGCGCGGGAATATTTCCGGACGGCGGGACGGATCGGCACGATTCTTTTCCTGCTGACGGTTCTGCTGTGGGTTCTCCTTGCGCCGACGGCGACTCCGGCGGTCTCGCGTCTGCTTTTCGGTCCCGCGGGCTCCGATGATCTTCTCTGCCCGTACCCGGTCTCGGAAGAGTTCATCCCCATGGAAGCGGTAAAAACGATCCGCGCCAATCTGCCCCCGGACGGAGCAGTTTTCATCGACTTCGACGCCGATCCGCCGTCGCTCCGTTTCATTCTGCTGAATTACGGTGTACCGGATACCGCGATCCTGTATGACCGGCCAGATTTCGGACAGGTAGTCTCTCTTCCGCCCGGTACACTGCTTGTCTGCCGGAACGGGGCGGACCTTGAGAAACTGAAACAGCGGTTCCGACTCGCCGCCAGCCCGGAACCGCTTCTGGAACGCGGAATGCAGAAAGTGTACCGGCTGAAATGAAAATCGAAAAAATCCGTTTCAAAAACCTGGCGTCGCTCGCCGGAGAGTGGCAAATCGACCTGACCGATCCGGTATTTGCCGATGCGGGCATTTTTGCTTTGTCGGGCCCCGTCGGTTCGGGAAAATCCACAATTTTCGATGCCGTCCGTCTTGCCCTCTACGGACGAACGTCCCGACTCGACCGCGTCAATCAGAGTGACAACGAAATCATGACGCGCGGAACGAAAGAGTGTTTCGCCGAAGTCGTCTTTTCCAATGACAAAGGACGTTTTCTCTGCCGCTGGTCCCAGCATCGGGTGGCGCGGACAGACAATCTGCAAAAAGCCCAGCATCTGCTTTCCAAGCTCGAAGACGGCTCCGGCGAAGGCAGAATTCTCACCTCCAAACTGGAAGAGACGCGGGAACGGATCCGGGAACTGACCGGAATGGATTTTTCCCATTTCTCACGGGCGATGATCCTTCCCCAGGGACAGTTCGCCAATTTTCTGCACGCGTCGCCGGATGAGCGGTCCCCGATTCTGGAACAGATCACCGGAACCGGCATTTATGCGGAAATATCCCGGAAAGCCCATGAACTCGCACGCGGACAGCTGCTGGAACTGGAAGCTCTCGAAAAATCCTGCTCCGGAATTGAACTTCTCCCGGAAGAACGTGTCCGCGAACTGCAAACCGCCATTCAGGAAAAACGCGATGCCGTTCAGGACATCCGGAAACGTTACGACGCCGGTGCCGAAATCATCCGTGCGGTGAAAACACTGACAAGCGAAACGGCGGCTCAAGAACGGATCACCGCCGCACGGAACGAACTCGCACGCGAACTGACCCGGACCGCTCAACTTTGCGAAGAGACCGCGGAAACAAAACGGCGGATCGAAGCGGAACAGATCATGCTTGCCCCCATCCTCCTGAAAGTCCGCGAACTGGACACCCGGATCGCCGTCCGGCGGGAAAACCGGAACAAAGCAGATCAGGAACTCGAAGTTCAAAAAAAGCGTCTTGCGGAAACCGGACACGCCCTGCAAACCGCGGAACAGAAGAAACAACAACAGGAAAACCGGCTGAACGGATTGCGAAGCGAATTGCGGAAACGCTCTGCGGACGCCTCCCTCGGAACCGTTCTCGGCTCTCTCGAACTGGTCTGCGGACAACTCGAAGAACTGGAGCGGGAAATCGCGGAAACGGAAAGACAGTTGCTCTCTCTGCGGCAGGAACGTTCCGCTCAGGAAACCGCTCTTGCCGGAACACAGGACGCTCTGCGCAAACAGGAAACAGTATACGCCGAAGCAGAAGAACTGTTCCGCAAGCACGAAAACCTGCTGAATTCGCTTCTCAACGGCGATACCGTTCCCGAATTTTTTGCAAAAAAGGAGCATACTTCCACACAGGTCCGCGAACTGGATGAACTGCTCCGGCGCATGGAAGAAGCCGCCTCGCTCCGTTCTCAACAAAATGAACTCCGGGATTTGCAGAATACGGTCCGAACGGAATACGCTGCCGCAGCAGCTCTCCGGGATGCGAAGCTGGAACTGAAAACCGCTCAGGAACAACGGATTGTGTTATTGGAGCAGCAGCGGCTGGATCAGGCGAAAATCGCAAGTCTGGAAGAATTCCGCAACACGCTGCAGGAAGGAAAGGCATGTCCGCTCTGCGGTTCTGAAAAACATCCGTATGCACACCATCTTCCCGCCCCGGAACCCGATCATCTCCCGGAAGCGCGGGAAAAGCTCAAACGCATTGAAACCGAACTCTCAGACCTGCAGAGTGCCGTCATCCGCCATGAAGCACAGCTCGCCGCAGGCGAAGAAAAGCAGAAACTGCTGGAAACCGCATTGAAAAAAGCGGAAGACAGTCTGCCGGACGACCGCGCGGCTCTGCTCTCCGCTCATCGAACCGCCAGTGAAGAACTGACGCGTCTCAACGCCGTCGGTGCCATGATCGAAACCGCGGTTCAGGACCGCGACCACGCGAGAAGTAAGCAGGAAGCCGCACAGACGCGTCTCCGGGAACTCTCGTCAAACGCCGAAAATCATATCCGCCTGCTGAACACTCTTAATTCCCGCTGCGAGCTCGGCGGGCAGACAATGACGGAAAAAACAAACCGGCGGCAAAACCTCCGCGCGTCCATGACGGAACTGCTGAAAGACATTCCATCCTGTCCCGATCAGCCGCCGCGTATGCTGCTCGCCGCTCTCCGGCAGCGGTATTCCGACTTTGAACGGCTCTCGGCGGAGGAAAAACACGCCGCCGCCGATTTGGAACAACTCATTCTTGAACTCCGGACGGGTGCGGAACGGAAAGCCAATTTTGCCGCCGGGCTGGAAGAGTGCCGGAAAAATGCCGAAGCGCAGAAACTGGAACTGAACGCTCTGGAGCTTCAGCGGAAGCAGTTTTTCGGAGAAAAAGATCCCGCCGAAGAAGAGAAAAAACTTGCCGCTGCGTTCAAACAGGCGGAACTCTCGTTGCATACGGCGGAGGAGTCCCGGCAGACTCTGCTTCTGAAATCGGAATCGCTGCAAACAAGTTTTCAGGAATCGGAAAACCGCATGGAACAGACGCGGCGTTTCCTCGCCGGGCACGGCGTCGGGCTTCCAGTGGGTCTTCCCGCAATGGAAACGGAACTGCTGAAACTGGACGAGCAGCGGCAAAAGTATCTGGCGGAAATCGGCGAGCATTCGCTTCTGCTGGAACAGCACGCCGGAAATCTGGAACGTTCCGCCGCTCTGGCGAAACAGATCGAAGCCAAACGCATTCTCCGGCAGAAATGGGCTCTGCTTGATGAACTGATCGGCTCCGCCGAGGGGAAAAAATTCCGTCTGTTCGTCCAAAGCCTGACCTTTGAAACGCTGATCGGACTTGCCAATGACCAGCTTGTCAAATTCACCGACCATTTCATCCTCACCGCCGATCCGGAAAGCGGTCTGGAATTCAATATTCTCGACCGGTACCGCGGCGACGAGCTCCGTTCGACGAGAAATCTTTCCGGCGGAGAAACGTTCCTTGTCAGCCTCGCTCTGGCTCTCGGACTCTCCCGGATGACCCGTGACAAAGTCCGCATCGACACCTTGTTTCTCGACGAAGGGTTCGGCACTCTGGACGAGGGAACTCTTCAGCACGCACTGGAACAGCTTGCAGGGCTTCGTCAAAACGGCAAACTCATCGGCATCATCTCGCACGCCCACGGCATTGACTCCGCCGTCCCCGTTGTTCTGCACCTGGAAAACAACCGCGGACGGAGCTCGATTACGGGACCCGGAACCGGATTTCTCGGAAACTGATCCTCCGGAAGCGTCTGGTGAACGTCCGGAGGAAATCATTTTTTACGGCTGTTCCGAAACAGTCATGGAGGAGAAAAGCGAGTTCAGCTCTTTTTCTGTACGGGCTGTCACCCATGTCGGAATGGGAGAGACCGCAAGCGTTTCCGCTTTGATCCGGTTCCCCGGTCCGATGGTCGACCCGATCGTCGCCATGATAAAAGGTCCGCTGTCTCACCGCGTCAGATGGTACGCCATAACACCGCCTTTTCTCATTCCGGTGTCGGCGCGGAACTTCAGTCCCTCACTGTCATGCACAACCGGAACCGTTCCCGTCGCCCTGCCGGAAAGATCCAGCGTTTCGATCTTCCAGTCACGGGTAAGACGCAGAACGATGTCCGCAGATGCTTTCCTCAGCAGAACCGGCGCCCCGCCCCAGTCCAGTAGAAGTGTTCCGGACGCGTTTTCAAAGACCATCCCGCTGTTCGCCGTCTCCGTCAGATGCAGGAGCAGCAGACTGCGGCTCTCCCGTAAAGCCTTCCCGTCCAGCGAAATCAGAGCGAAACTCTGGGGACAGGCGGCATTCCGGACGCAGAGCACATCCCCCTCCGCCGCACCGGAACAGCTTACCGCTTCCGTCCTCGGAGTGACAACGGAAAAACGTTTTTCCGACGGTGCAATCAGGATCTCCCCGCTCTCGCTCC
>ERZ827150.5130-NODE-5130-length-10804-cov-2.950228_pt1 | contig 10804 bp, 1 predicted proteins | sample MGYA00519779_ERZ827150 | MGnify/ENA primary metagenome ERZ827150 (study PRJEB31778, sample SAMEA3449267) | human gut metagenome | biome: human gut; feature: human-associated habitat; material: faeces | place: United Kingdom | collected 2010/2012 ...
GCAAGTCGCCCAATGCCGTCTCCCAACTCTTACCGTCTGCTGTTCCTGTCAGGTCGGCCTTGACGTAGACAATGGGCTGTAAGGGGGCTTCGTATTCGTAGGCACCTATATCAATGGCATTGTCTACCAGACGGGCGTTGTTGCCAAGGTCTTTCTCGTTGTCAAACGTGCTAATCCCTACCTGCGTCTTGTAATGTTCATTGCTACCTTTATTCAGCAACTTCACGCTCGGACGGATGCGGTAGTCGCGGCTTTCTATAACAGTGTTATCCGGGTCGCGGAAGTTCGGGCCTTCGTTGACATTGTCGTTGGCGACGGTTCCGGCGATGGCCACATTGTTGTTGCTCGAATTGCTTGTTGCATAAGTTGTCAGATTCTGTGTGCCATTCTTCCACGCCACTGAGTTATAAATAGCCGGCGTTCCTGTAGACGTATAATCCGTCGTATTATTCGCAAACGTCGCATTCACCACCGTTGTATTAGCATCCGTTCTGCTCAGCCCCGTACCGCCATCGGCAAACAGCGTATTGTAAATAAGCATCTCTCCGCTATTACCGGTAATATCCAGCCCTTTATCGCTGATTCTGAATCCGCAGTTCTTCAAGGTCAGTGAGCCACCGCTACCGGTACTTGCGTCCATGCCTGTACCATCTGTGGTTGTATTGATAAACGTAAAGCCTTCAATGATAACCTTCTTGGTATTTGCTGAAACTGCCATCAAATCGTTAGTCGAGCCATCATTGCGCAGAATGGTCTGTTTGCTGAAATCCTGCTGGTCGCCACTGCCGGTGCAAGAACCTTTCAGCGTCAAACTTTCGCTATAATCACTGGAAGAAGACATATTTAGAATATATGCCGTACCAGCAGAAAGCTTGTTCCAAGAATAATTGCCGTCGCGTACATATACTACTCGCTCACCTGCAACTTGTTCAGGATTGGCCGCCCCCACAATAGCTCCACGCAAATCATCAGTAGCATTCGCCCAACTGTTGCCGGAACCGTCTCCTTGCGAAGTGGTATCCACATAAATGGCCGGCATGGTGGAGAAGTTCGAAAAATATTGATACTCGTAAACACCGATATCAATAAGTTTGCACAACTCCTCGTTGTTTTGACCACGCGGACCGGAATAGCGGGAATAGGTACCGGTGATATATGCTTCTTTCACGCCATTTTGGCCTAAATAACCATTGGCATCAAACCAATTCTTATAAGCACCGCTAATAGTTCCAGCTGTCCCATGTTCTGAATCGGATTCATCAGGATTCTTATTAGCCGTATGCTCCGTACCATCCCCCGCATCCGTCAGTACGGAGATAGCCACCGGATTCCATAGGCTCGACGCTGAATTACCGTCGACACCGGCCACAGTAGAAGGATTGGTGAAGCGTGGACCGTTGTCGTCCATATTGTTGGTAGACAACAGCAGGTTGTTGGTGTCTGTTCCAAACTTTTTCGCATAATCCACGTCGCTGGCGCAATGGGAAACGGTCAGGTCATTAAGACTTGTTTCGCTATTGCTGCCTTCATTGCCCCACATCACCGTGTTGGTTAGCTGGCCGGCTGCGGCATAGAGAACAGGATAGCTTGTCGCCTTATTCATTACGAATGTATTGTTCAAGACATTTACAGTAACATTGCCAACATCGTTATGGGTTCCAATGGCACCGCCTTCCCCTGCAGACTCATTATTTGCCCACAAGGTATTAACCGCACGCAATGTCGGAGTCGTATTGCTGCTTAGCTTGGCAACCTGAACCGCACCTCCAAGGCTTATCAACTGATTAGTAGTGCTGTTGTTAGTTTCGGTCTTGTTCCCAGCCAGAATACATCCCGACAGGTTTAGGTCAGCATCGCGTACGTATGCGGCGCCGCCACGCACCGCCGTATTATTCAGCAATCGGCAGCGGCTAATGCTGTAGGTCACCCCGTTACTGTAGATTCCGCCGCCTCGGCCTTGTTCGTCATCAGTAGTACTCTCAGACAATTCATCATCCGTCTGCCCATACATCACGGTCAGACCGTCCAATACGACCGGATTGGCGGTTTGAGCATCCTCATCCACCTGTGTAAATACCACATGGTAAGCATTCTGTGCCGAACTGGAAGCATTGATCTGTCCCGAAAGGATGGTCTGGTTGGCCAGCTCCCAAGGCTCCAGAATGTTGTTCTGGTTGAAGTCGGAGTAAGCACGTTTTTCAAGAATAGTCGTGAGGGGTGTCGTATTGTCAACGGACACATTACCACCTGTTGTCGGAATCGAAGTTATACCACCAGAAGAATAATTTTCGGTTCCGTCAAATCCGCCATAAACACTAACCCCTTGCGGCACCACGAACGAATAGAGTCTTTGATCTTGTGTTACAGCTGCAGTAGTCGTTCGCAGATAAGAAGGTTTGTAGGTGCCTCCGGCTACCAGAATCTCAAACTTTGTATCAGCATTCTTACCACCTTCCCGCATCGAGCGTATATAGCCCAGCGCATCTTCCAACGTAGAGAACGAGGTATAGAACGAACGTCCTAAATAATCGTTCATCTTTTCCCCATCAAGCAGCGTCACATTAGTAGTTGGTGATACAAAGATGCGCGTAAACAAATCGGTAGGCAAAATGCCGCCCTCGTAGGCAAAGGCTCCGGCGTCAAGGCGTTCTGCTCCATTATTTGTTTGTTTGCGGTCGATGTTCTGCATATCCTGAGTGGCTACGTTGAAAGCTGTCACTAACTTGTCCTGATACTCATTCTTCAGACCGTGCTTGATAAGCAATGAATAGTCTTTCAGCCGGTAATAGTCGTCTGCGAAATAGAGTGATTTATCACTATCGAGCATTCTGTTCTCAAAATCCGACGGCATTTCCTGTGTTTCCACGAAGCAGTTATTGAACGGATAGAAGCTGGTCGTGCCCGTTATGCCATAAACATCAGCCAATTTATTGTCTTCATACTGCTGGATAACCACACCACTCACGTTCTTGTCCGAACCTGCCCGGTTATCGAAAACCACCGTATTGACACTCATCGCCGCACGATCTTCCATGTAGAGACCGCCACCGGTAGAGGATGCCTCGTTGTTGGCAATGGTGCACGACAAGATATGCGCCCGGCTGTCGGCATCCGCACCGGTATTGTCGGCATAGATACCAGCACCGTTAGTGGCTTCGCATTCTATTACGGCCGTACCGCTCACCGTTGCGCCCGGCAGCAGATAGAGACCACCACCCTCGATGGCTTCGCAGTTCGTCACCAAGCAATTGCGCACATGCGCTCCGCTCGGCACGATGGCTCCGCCGCCACGGGTTCTCCAATCACCGGTTCCCGACATGGAAGTGGCCGAACCGTCTATCAGATAAAGCCCATCGACAATGGCAGGTTTGGTTAATGCCGCCGTTCCCGGCCATACGCCGAATGTCACGGCATGATAGCCGCGAACGGTCTGTGTGGTGGAAGAGTTTGCTTCACTGATGGCACTTAAAACCGTAGGATATTCAAAAGGCTTACGTTCCGTGAAATCTTCGTTATAGCCACCCTCCACGATAATGCCTTCGGGCACCACGTAGGAATAACTCTGTGGGTCGTTTGGATTGCTTAGCGTGTTGGGATGATAGACGAATATTCTGTTGGCATAACCTGCGATTTTTACAGTTGGAGTATTTCCATTTTTGGCATATTCGCCTGCCGCATTTAAAACTTCTTGCAACTTCATGGCGCAAGCCGCATTTGTGGGAGAATCACCGCAAGCATTTCCAGCTCCGTTTTGGGTTACATAATAATATCCGTTAGCATCTGGTTTTACATTATCTTGATTACTGCGTTCATAAGCTCCGGCATCAATAGTACAGTCTTTGATACGGTCAGTAAAATCCATATCCGTATAACCAAAAAGGTCAATAAACACCTCATTTTCATTGAAGTTATCACCTTTTACTAGGCTTATCACAGCACGTCGCCAACCATTACCGGAGGGTGTATTCGTACTTGTCTCTGCCTTGTAATATTGACCGTTATATAGCCAAGAACCAGTTTCCCATCTATTACTTGTGACAAATCTTAACCAACCATTAGGAGTCGGGGGTAAAATTCGTACTACGTCCATTGTATTTGCAGCCATATTTATGGCTTTGGAGGTTTGGCTTAAACGATAGTTTAAGTTACTAATATCCGCAAACATATTATTCCATTCTGTAGTAGAAACTGACGGACATGTTTCTGAATCTAGATAAATCCCATCAGCAGTTTGATGCCAATTCTCTTCAGGAGCTACAGTGAGGCTTGTATGGTCAACTAATGTTCCCCAAACCTCAACTCGTGAGTTTGACATAGCCAAATTACTATTTCCTGTGACTCCTTGAAAACCTGTGTTACCGTAAATAATAGAATTATAAATCTTAACTACGCCACTAAAACCGGCATCTTTCATTGTGGTACCCACCCACACGCGTAAACCGCCCGATGCTCGGTTTTTACCTACAGCCTCATTATTAATTACCGTATTATTATAGAACTCACCACATTCTATCAGGATTCCGCCACCATCTGCATAACCGGCTTGAATCTGATTATCAGCAATAACACAATTATAGAGCGTTCCATAACTTAAATAAACGCCACCACCATAGCATGCCGAATAATCATTCCAAGATGTACCTTGCGTTCGACCTAATTTATTTTTTTGTATATAACAATTTATCAAAGAACCACCATAAGAGTAAACACCTCCGGCTCTACTGTCACTACTAGCATCTCCTGAACCACGCTGATAATTCTCATTATTTTGAATAATACAATTCTTCAAAGTCACGTTTTCATAAATACGTGCACCGACACCTCCATCACTACGGGCATCACCAAGATTCAGGAAACCGTTTTGAATGGTAAATCCATCCCAATTCGTAGGGATTTCAAACTTTCCATTATAGAAATAATTAGTTTCATATTTAGAATTTCCATAAGTAGAAGGTCCGCCAAGTTCATGTGGATTGTAGTCATCCCGTTGCGAAAGCACCCTGCGGTTAACATTGCTATTGCCTCTATCGCTAGAGGAAATAGTAGTTGTTGCCGGTTGTAAAATCGTTTCATACTTTTTGATTTCATCATCTGTCATTTCATCCCCTTCTTCATTCTGAGTATAGATACTGGTTGAAACCAAAGGCCTACGATCATCAAAGCCGGGTGTGCCTGTAGCAGGGAAACCACCAAATACATCCACCCCTTCTTCTATCACAAAACATGACGGATCTCCGCTTTGGGGATTTTGAGCGTACGTTCCGGCTGCCACCCAAACCTGCGCACGCTTATCCGCATCTTGTTTGTCAGCATCGCTCAAGTTATTATTATAAATTACTCCCTTTTGAACCGCATCATTAATATTTCCCATGGCATTATCCCAAGAAAGGCCATCATCACCAGTACCACCTACACGCACATAAATCACTCGTCCGCTTTCAGGCAAATTAGCCTCATAAGCCCCTTTATCAGGGATGCCACCCAGATCTCGCCCATTTATAGTCGTAATATCTTTCGTATTTTCTGCCGATGTTCCTGTTGCCTTGTTAATCAACACCGCCGCCTCCGTCGAACTCGTCAACGGCCGGAACTCCGAATAGCCACCCAAGTAAGTATCGAAACCAAGCGTTGCACCTTGTCCATTTGTCGGGTTGGCAAAGTTCACTGCGCCATCGGCACCGATGGAATTTAAGTTAACCGAATTTGTTCCGCCAGTATTCCCCACCGAGAATGAAGAAGTTCCCATTTCTGCTGGTGCCGCTCCTTTGTTATTCACTACCGTGACATGTTCCATCGTCAGCTTCTGTGCGTTAATGACGGAGGCCGTTTCGGTGATGTTCGTATTGTTGTTCACCACGCAATTCTGCATCGTCAGTGTCGCCTCGCGCGCATCGATAGCTGCGCCGTCCTGTGCCGTATTATTCTCGAAGATACAGTTGCGGACGGTCACTGTGGAACCGGTATGAGCCAACAAGCCGGCACCGTACTGACGGCTGGCTTCACCAGCAGCATAGCCGTTGATGACGTGGAAACCGTCGAGCACTAGCTTGGCATTCTGCTGCACCGTGATGCAGTGGTACAGTCCTTCTTTAATATCCTTGGCCTCCGTATTACCGTTGATGATGGAACGGTAGGTCAGCGGGTCGCGTACAACAGTGCCCATTATCGCATCGCGGTGATAACCACCATAGATTTCGATGGGCTGACCGCTCTTGGTGACAGGCACGGTAATGGTGGCCGTCTTCGGGTCGTTGTTGGTGAAGGCATAGCGTGGCCAGATGTCGCCTTCGAGTACATGTACTTCCAGACTCTTGTTACCAACTGTAGTTTCGTCAAGATTTGCCAGATAGTCTATCGCGTTGTTGAACGAACGGTAGGCAGTAGCCCAAGAATCGCCCCGATGGCCAGGCTCCGTACATTCTATGTCTACATAAACAATAAGGGCATCGTCGGTTACAGCGTGTTGGATTTCCGTAGCTTCCACCATAAAGGCACCTACGGCGGGCTTTTGAGCGAAAGTCTTCCCCTGTATGTCCAACTCCGGTGCCAATACCACTTCTGCGGGCAACTGGCCGAGCGCCATGCCGCGTGCCCACAAGTTGGAGCCGCTGACAGGTTCCCAATAGTAGCTGATGATGCCGTCTTTCCATGCGCTCTGCACACCGTAGTTGATTTCCAAATTAAAATTCATGTCGGTAGTTGGCTCCGTGAACCGTGGCCCTATGCTGCCGCCGTCATCCGTTGCGCCGTCATTATCGTCCACCAGCGAAAGCGTCTGCTCCTGCAACGTATAGTTCCATACCGCATTGTTCGTACCTGAAATAGCATTGTAGAGGAAACGTACGGTTGATGCCGACGGATTGCGTACATACATCGGGATGTTGATGGTACCTTTTCGGTTGTTCCAGATAACAGAATTGAGCACCAACGCATATTCATCTATATAAATACCTCCTGTTTGAGAGGCTTTGCTATCTGTTGCATCCGTCGCGGTGACGCAATTGTTATTGGTGATGGTATTTTGCATCAGCACACCGCCCTTGCCGCAATATACAGCTCCATTACCTCTTGTCGTGTTGTTTGATATGACACACGTTGTGAGGATAAGATATTCAGGATGATCTACGCCACTTTCTATTTCATTGTAAAGATATGCTCCCGCACCATTATAGGCCGAATTGTTCGACAACATGGAACGATGCACCAAGCCCGTATTGTATACATAAACGGCACCGCCGTCAGCATCGGCATTGTTGTTATAAATCAGTGAGGTTTGCACACGTCCGTCTTTCAGATACACGCCGCCGCCATTGCCCGTGGCATAGTTTTCCTTCACGACGCAGTTGGTCAGGTAGGCATTTGCCCCGTCCATGTAGACGCCGCCTCCACGGTCGGTCTTGAAGTCGTCGAGTCCTGTTCCACCCTGGGCATAGCCGCCTTGAATAGTCATACCGTCGAGTATGGTGACGCGAGTGAATTCCGCTTCACCTGCCATCGGCGCGAACCATACCACATGGCGTGAGTCGCTTGTCAGTGTCCATTTGTTATTGTTCCATTGCAGGTTGGCGTGGTCGTAGTAAGCGCCCTTCAGGATAGTCACGTTGTTGAAGTCCCATGGCATGGTACCTTTTTGTCGGCCTTGCTTGCTGTCTTCCGGATTGTCCGCGTCAAATCCGCCATAAACGCTGATACCATCGCGCATGCGGAACGAAGCGGAATAACCCGCTCCACTGATAAGCTGTGATTTGGGCTCATATGTACCTTCGGCCACCCACACCTCGCCCGCCAGGTCTTGCGGGTTGTTGTTGGCCAGTTCGTCTATCACCTTTTGCAAGTCGCCCGAAGCGTTCGCCCATGATGTACCGTCGCCCGTACCACCGATTTTTACATAGCGGATACGGCTGGTGGGTATTTTTTGGAATTCGTAGGCTCCGATGTCAATGGTCGAGCCATTCACGCGCGCATTACCAGCCATATCTTCGCTGCCATAAATTGTCTGATTATAAAAATTCTGATTTCCCTTGCTGTGCATCACCGACCCCTCCAGCACATTCCACGACCAGAGCGGATAAGCCGTCTGCCGCCAGTTGAAGTCGCGGTCGAAGCTGGTCTTCAGTGAGGGAGCGTCAAACATTGGAGCATTCGCATCACCATTATTCTCCGTTGTTACATATACGTTGCCGTTCGCATCATCAGCGGTAACCTCATGATAGGCCGAATTCTTAAAATTAGGTGTAATTTCAGCATAGAGCGAGGTGTTGCCCCAGATAATGGTATTGAAAACGTTGAAGTCTCCTGTCCCTGCTGCCGCAACCAAATCAATACCCGCTCCCGAGTTGCGGGCTACGGTAGAGTTGACCACCTTACTACCTGTAGAAAGGCGCAAACCACCGTTTTCGTTGTTGAAGATAGACGAATTGACTACGGTTGCCTCACCAGCCAGATAGATGCCACCTCCGGCATTCACAACTGCAGCACGTTCACTTCCCGCATTGTTGTAAATAACGCACTGATTAATGAGAGATTCACCAAGATTGACGTTCTTTACTGCGGCGTCCACATAGATGGCACCGCCCTGTTTTGCGTAATTATTTACAAGGAAGCAGCGTTCGATACGGAAGTTGCCACCACCGGTATTGTCGCCTGAGATATAGATACCGCCGCCATATTCATTAGTGCCGTCAGCCTGTCCGCCACCGATAGAGAAACCATTGACCACGGTGGGATAATTGTTATTGTTGCCACTCAAAGAAGGAACCATATTGATGGACAGCACGTGTGTAGCGTTATCATCACGAGTCTGATTGGCAGGAAAAATGAGACTGGTATTGTCCACGGCATCATTCCCTGATATATCACCCGACAGCACCGAGCGGTACTTCAGCTGATAGGGCTTGCCCAAAGTCTCGCGGGCATCAATAGTTGTCTCGTCACCTTTAAAGCCACCATAGAGCTGCACGCCGGACTTGAGGGTGAAGCCGGCGGTTTTCATCGACTCGGGTACGATATAAAGTTTATTTAAATTATCTATTTGCTCAAATCCTTGCACCCAAATCTGGTCGCCGGCTACCGCATTATTAAGTGCAGTGGTGAGCGTCGTGGTGCTTGCCCATGATAAGCCATCGCCGTTACCCGTCGGGCTTACATAATAAATCTTGCTCTGAGCCATCACCGCGCTGACCGCGACCAAAAAGAGAAGCGCCAAGACGCTTTGCCTAATCAAATTCCGTATCATCGTGTTTTATATTTATTTCTATTCCATTTTGTTTCTCACTTATAAAATGCCCGATCTCCCGCAAAACGAGTTCCGGGCTCTCGAAAACCAACCGGTTCTCAAAGCGCAAGAGACGAATCTCATGCTCGCGCCACAAGTAGTCGGACCGTCGGCGGTCGTACGCCATACCCTCTTCGGTATAATGATGCCGGCCATCCAACTCGATCCCCAGCCGCAAAGCCGGGGCATAAAAATCGAGGACGAAAGGACCAACCCCAAATTGCCGACGGAACTTCACACCACCCAACTGTCGCCCTTTTAACCTGAGCCACAAGGCGATCTCCGCCGATGTCATTCCGTTCCTCAACTCCTTCCGAAACTGTTTCTGCTCCGGAAGGTTGTACTTCCATTGTTTCTTCATAGTCCATTTGGTTTTAGTTGTTTATATATTAGTTACTATTTGTTGTCCCCTTTTTACCTCTCACCCCTTCGGGGAGCTCCCCTAGTCTGGGGAACATTTTTTAGAATAGTATTAGCGACTAAAACATCCCTAAAAAATCTTCCCCCGAAGAGGGGAAGTCCCCCGCCAGGGGGAAAGGGGTAAGGGGACCAATTACCACACCCTACTCATTTATTTAAATCAATCGTTCCACTTCCCGTTATCCCCTTGATCGTCGCGTTCACCTTGTACCAAGTCGCCTGCTGAAGAGCGGAAGGGAAATTCAAGGTATAACCCTTTCCTGAAATAGACGTTCCATCTTGACCATTCGCCGTTATCTTAAACTCCACGCTCGGCTCACTAACCCCATCCGGGAACGTGTAATGATACACCCGCCCATTGCGCTGGCTGATCTCGAAAGTATTATAAAATGTCTTATTACCTGCTATTTTAGCAGACGATGTGTTGAGCGCAGGAAATAGGCGACCGCTACCTGTATCGGTAACAGACGTATTATTACTATCAAAGGTAAACCCCGTCACCTTCACATCCGTATATCCCTGACCATACGCGTCCGCAGCATCCCATTGGATGTCGATCTTTGCAGCCAAGCGAGTCAGGGTCATGACGGCATTTGGCGTACCGGTGCCATCCTCATTTATGACATAATCCGCAAGATTACCTTTGCTATCCTTATAATATCCCGTCGCCACGCTCAAGAATTTGGATGTCGCGTTCGCTGCTCCCTGGGCATAATCATTCGAGATGGTCAATTGCTGAAGATCGGTCTCGGCTGTACATGTCTTTATCTTGTCACCAAAGCAGTCCTTCACGTCGCAACTATAGGTCGCGCCATAGATATGCATCGTCCCGGGTTCGGCATATATCGACATCATCTTGATGTTCCCGTTTCCATTGTAAGAAGGAAGGGCCAAAAACTGGGTCTTTGTCATCGTATCCACACGCAAAAACTTATCCTTATAAACAAAAATCACCGCCAACCGATCCCAGTCCTCCCCCTCTTGGGTCGCCGAGCCCGGGTCGCTGATCGCCTTGGTGGTCTGGGTGGATGGAACCTGTATGTAAAGGCACAGGTTATCGTCGGGTGTCTCCAGCGCCTCCTTCTCGCACGAGAGCAGCCCGAGGCATAC
>ERZ827150.5138-NODE-5138-length-10786-cov-2.765912_pt1 | contig 10786 bp, 10 predicted proteins | sample MGYA00519779_ERZ827150 | MGnify/ENA primary metagenome ERZ827150 (study PRJEB31778, sample SAMEA3449267) | human gut metagenome | biome: human gut; feature: human-associated habitat; material: faeces | place: United Kingdom | collected 2010/2012 ...
GAACTTATAAAATCGAAAATGGACACTATGGAGACATTTTCTTGAGTAAGTAGAGAAAACGTAAGCGGCGTTAACGCGATTAAGTGCATAGAAATATGAATTAAGGTGGTACCGCGTTAATAAACGTCCTTATGAATGGGCGTTTTTATTTTTTTAAGGAGGAAAGTTATGGCCATTAATATTGTGAAAGGAACACATGATATCTATGATGATGAAGCTCGCGGATTTGACTATATAGAAATGGTATTAAAAGCAGTTGCAGAGATGTATGCTTTTAACCAAATTCGTACTCCAATCATTGAACATACTGAATTATTTAATCGTTCAGTAGGTGAATCATCTGATATCGTAAGAAAAGAAATGTACACTTTCTTAGATAAAGGTGATCGTTCAATTACTTTACGTCCTGAAGTCACGGCAGGCGTGATGCGTTCAATTGTATCTAACAAATTATACGCAACAAAAGATTTACCAATTAAAGAATTTTATATTGGACCATGTTTTAGATATGAAAGACCTCAAGCAGGTCGATATCGTCAATTTAATCAATTCGGCGTTGAAAGCGTTGGGGTCACTAATGCTTATCAAGATCTTGAAGTTATTATGCTTGGTTATGATGCCTTAAGGTTTTTAGGATTTAAAAACATTAAATTAAAAATTAATTCTTTAGGTGACCAAGAATCACGTGATAATTATAAAGAGGCTTTAAAAGCATATTTTGCTAGTCATATTGACGAAATGTGTGAAGATTGTAAAGAACGTTTTAAAATCAATCCATTAAGAATTTTAGATTGCAAGGTAGAAAGTGATCAAGAGATTGCTCATAATGCACCTAAAATGCGTGATTATTTAAGTGAGAGTGCAAAAGAGCGTTTTAAAATTGTTACTGATGCTTTAGATGAATTCCAAATCCCATATGAAATCGATGATGGATTAGTTCGAGGATTAGATTATTATTCACATATTATTTTTGAATTCCACTATCGCACTGAAAGTGGTATGGATTTAGGTGCAATTGGAGCAGGCGGACACTATGATAACTTATTAAAAGAAGTTGGCGGTCCTGCTTTAGCAGGTGTTGGCTTAGCATTTGGCATTGAAAGATTATATGCCGTAATGAAAGAAGATAACTTGCTAAAAGATACCTCTTTAAAAACCGATTTATACGTTATGCCAATTGGTGAAAAATGTGTTAAAAATGCCTTATCAGTTGCAGAATACTTAAGAGCTAATGCTTATAAAGTGGAAGTTTGTTTAGAAAATAAATCATTCAAGCAATTATTTAAACGCGCTGAAAACGCTAATGCACAACTAGCAGTTATTGTTGGTGAAAATGAAGTAGCTAACGATGAAGTCGTATTAAAGGACTTGCATACTCAAAAACAAGTAAACATTCCTTTAGATAATTTAATTGATACATTAGATATGATGTTTAACGATTATGAAGAGGAAGAACATCATGATGGATGTTGTTCAAAACATGATCACACAGAAGAACACGATTGCTGTTGTGGACATCACGAAGAATATGATGAAGATGAATATTGTGAGGAAGAAGATGGGCATGAATGTTGTTGTCATCACCATCATCACCATCACGAAGAATAGGAGTTAATTATGGAACGTACACATTATAATGGCCGTTTAGGATTAGAAGAAGTTGGCCAAAAAGTCACCTTACTAGGATGGGTTCATAAATGGAGAAATTTAGGATCTATTATGTTTATTGATTTACGTGATAAAACTGGTATTGTTCAAGTTATGGTTAATACTGATAAAATAACTGATTTACCAAATATCCGCAATGAATATGTTATTCAAGTATTTGGTGAAGTAGCAAAAAAGGAAGTCGAAAATACTAAATTAAAAACTGGTAAAATTGAAGTTATTGCTTCCAAAATTGTTTTAATCAATGAAGCACAAACTACTCCAATGATTATTGATGATAATACCGATGCTTTAGAAGATACTCGTTTAAAATATCGTTATTTAGACTTAAGAAGACCTTGTATGCAAGAAATATTACGTACAAGAGCAAAAATTGTTAAAGCTGTTCATGAATATTTAGATGCTCATGAATTTTTAGAAGTAGAAACACCAATTTTATGTTTGTCTACTCCAGAAGGAGCAAGAGACTATTTGGTTCCATCTCGAATTCATAAAGGACATTTCTATGCTTTACCTCAATCACCACAAATCTATAAGCAATTATTGATGGTTGGTGGTATTGAAAGATATTATCAAGTAGCTCGTTGCTTTCGTGATGAAGATTTACGTGCTGATCGTCAACCTGACTTTACCCAAATTGATATTGAAACATCTTTCTTAGATCAAGAAGAGTTCTTAACTCTTATGGAAGGATTAATTGCCAAAATCATGTTAGATGTTAAAGGTATTAAGATTGATTTACCTTTACGTCGTATGGAATATGATGAGGCAGTTAATGTTTATGGTAGTGATAAACCTGATACAAGATTTGGAATGCATTTAGTAGATGTTAAATCAATATTTGCTAATTCTGCTTTTGAAGCATTTAAAAATGCTAAATTTATAAAAGCAATTGTTGTGCCAGGAGTTGCTAATGTTACATCTAGAAAAGTCATCGATGAACTTAATATGCAAGCTAAAAAATTCTCTTTACATGGCGTAACTGTCTTAAAAGTTGAAAATGATGAATTAGTTGGCTCATTTATTAAATATTTAAGTGAAGAAGAAAAAGTAGCATTAAAAGCAACATTAAACTATAACAATAATGATATTATTATTATGGCCGCAAGCGACAATAACACTAATGTATGCTTCGGCTTGGGTTCAATTAGAAGTAATTATGCTAAACAATTAGGATTTGTTAAACCTAATACTTATGATCTATTATGGGTTGTTCACTGGCCATTATTTGAATATAGCGAAACCGAACATCGCTATGTATCTAATCATCATCCATTCACTCGTCCATGTGATGAAGACTTAAAATACTTAGATACTGATCCAAGCAAAGTATATGCTCAAGCTTATGATATCGTATTTAATGGTTATGAAGCCGGTGGTGGTTCATTAAGAATCTATGATGGAAAAGTACAAAAGAAGATCTTTGAGGTTTTGGGATTAACAGAAGAGGATATTAAAAATAAATTTGGTTTCTTCATCAATGCTTTCAATTATGGAACACCTCCACATTGTGGTATGGCATTGGGTTTGGATCGTTTAACAATGATTCTTGCTGGTACAAATAACATTCGTGATGTTATTGCTTTCCCTAAAAATTTATCAGCGGTTTGCCCAATGTCTAATGCACCTCAACCAGTTGATGAACAACAATTAAAAGATTTACATATTAAAATTGATAACGAAGACTAAAACTAATTATTGAAAGGAATTTTAACAATGAACAAAGATGATCAACTTTGCGTAGCGGCAATTCGAGCTACGTGTATTGACGGAATTAACAAAGCAAAATCCGGACACCCCGGTATGGCTTTAGGAAGTGCACCAATTTTATATACTTTATTTACAAAACATTTAGTTAGTGCTCCAACTTATCCAAATTGGATTAATCGTGACCGATTTGTCTTAAGTGCTGGACATGCTTCGATGCTTTTATACACAGTTTTACATTTTGCTGGATATCAAATTACTCTTGATGATTTGAAAAACTTCCGTCAGCTTGACTCATTAACTCCTGGTCACCCAGAGTACCGCCATACCCCAGGTATTGATGCAACATCAGGACCATTAGGACAAGGTATTGCGCAAGCCGTTGGTATTGCTTTAGCAGAACGTTCTTTAGGGGCAATGTATGAAGAAGGAAATCAAGTATTTAATCATTATACATATGCTTTATGCGGCGATGGTTGCTTAGAAGAAGGATTATCTCAAGAAGCAATATCTTTTGCAGGAATTCAAAAACTTAATAAATTAATTTTGCTTTATGACAGTAACAAAGTCACTCTTGATGGTAATTTAGATTTATCAAGTAATGAAGATACAAAAAAACGTTTTGCTTCTTGCCATTGGAATGTTTTAGAAGTTAATGATGGTAATGATGTTGACGCCATTGATAATGCTATTAAAAAAGCGAAAAAATCAAAAGATAAACCAACTCTTATTATTGTTCATACCATCATTGGTTATGGTTCTAAAAACGAAAACACATGTAAAGTACATGGTGCTCCATTAGGAGATGAAGATGGTGCTTTAGCTAAACAAAAATATGGTTATAACTATGCACCTTGGGAAATTCCTGAAACGGTATACGAAACATTTAGAAATACTTTTATTGCTCGTGGTAATAAATCTATTAAAAAATGGGAACGTACATTTAAAGTTTACAAAAAAACTCATTTAGCGGAAGCTACTCGCATAGAAGAAACAATTAATAATGATGTGAGTAAATATATATTTAAAGAATTACCAGTATTTAATGATGATTTTAAAGATTCAACACGTAATACATCACAAGCTATTTTAAATATTTTAAATAAAGAAGTATTTAATCTTATTGGCGGATCAGCCGATGTTGCAAAATCCGTTTGTACCATCATTAAAGATGAAAAAAATTGCACTCCTGAAACTCCGGAAGGGCGCAATATTAACTTCGGTATTCGTGAATTTGCTATGGCATGTATTCAAAATGGCATGTTACTTCATGGCGGACTTCGTACTTATGTCGGATGTTTCTTAGTATTCTCTGATTATATGAAATCCGCAATTAGAATGGCAGCCTTATCTAAGTTACCTGCTATATACTTATTCTCACACGATTCAATCGCGGTAGGAGAAGATGGACCAACTCATCAACCAATCGAACAATTAGCCATGTTGCGCGCTATGCCTAACGTTGATGTTATCCGTCCTTGTGATGCAACAGAAACTGCTGCTAGTTGGAAACTTGGTTTATTATCAAGTGAGACGCCAACTGCTATCATCTTATCTCGTCAAGGATTACCAGAAATGAAAGCAAGTAATTATGATGGTGTTGCGCATGGTGCTTATATTGTTGGAAAAGAATTAGGTGAAAAACCAGATTCAGTTATTATCGCTACAGGTAGCGAAGTTAGCCTTGCTATGGAAGCAAAAGCCAAATTATATAACGAAGGAATTGATGTCCGTATCGTATCTATGCCTTCACAAGAATTATTCTTAAAAACGGACGAAGAATACCAATTAAGTGTTTTAGGAGATGATTATGACCATCGTATTTCTGTTGAAATGCTTACTACATTTGGTTGGGGAAGATTTGCAAGATTTAATATGGGCATTGATAGCTTTGGCACTTCAGCACCTGCTAATGATGCAATTAAATCATTTGGATTTACTAGTGATGCGCTAGTTGATTTAGTCAAAAAAGTTGTTGGTAAATAATATTAATTACGAAGGCTAGTCCTTCGTTTTTTTATTAATAAAAACGCTTTAATAAATGCGTAATAATTATATTTATGCTAAAATAATTTTGGGTGATAATTATGTCAAAAAAATATTTATTAATTTTAAGTGCAATTTTCTTAATTGGTTGTAATTCAAATTCAACTAACAATAGCCAATCTACTTCATCTATGCCATCTAATAGTGATAAAAGAAGTGGCGAAAATACTAATAATATACCATCAACAAGTGTGATAGATGATAATAAAGTTCTCACTATTAATAAAAAATGCGAATTAGATTTTTATGATGTAGCCTTTACATTTAATAATAACTATGAAGACGCTACCAAAGTAGTGAAAGAATCTACTTTTGAAGATAATACTGAAGTAACTAGTAATAATGTTTTAGTTAAATTTGATGAAAGTTCTAAGCAAAAAAACACCATTACTAATGCGCCAATAATTCGTGCAGTTAAAGGAAATTACGAAAAATGTCATTACGTTACCTTACTTTCCAGTACTCCATTTAATATAAATAAAGTTAGTTTTGCTATTAGTATGTGGAATGATGGTGATTTTGCTCATATTGGTAACGATTACTATGTTGGCGTTGAGTATTTATTAGATGACACTTGGACAAGATTAGATTCAGTCGACTTGACTAATATAACTATTGGGGAATTAAATGAATATACACCATTTACTCAAGAAATTAATGCTAATGATGTTACCGATTTTCGTCTAGCATTTGATTTTCCTAATGCTACTGGTGATGTTCGTATCGGATTATATAATTTAAGTTATCAAGGCATTGAATATCGCTATAAAGAAGATAAAGAAATAACTAATATTTCTTATAAAGAAGAAAGTTTAACACTTAAAGTAAAAGAAGAACTTGCGTTAGATGTAGAAGTTAATCCTAATTCGAAAAAAGATTTAATTAATTTTTCGAGTTTAGATCGTTCGAAAGCCTTCATAAAAAATGGAAAAGTTATAGCATTAAGTGAAGGAAAAGTGACTATTTGTGCCTATAATGGTAAAGTTAACGCTACTTTAAATTTAGATGTTCAAAATATTGGAGAAAATTATTCTAAAATCATTCAAGAAAAAGTAGAGTTTAATGGCAGTATTCCCGATGGCTTTACTGCAAACTTTGAAAAATATTATAGTGGGACATGGTTAAATTTTTCAAAAACTGGCGATACTGTTGAAACAAGTGTTTATGATATAACTGGTCCAACAGTAGTAAAATTAAATATGGCTTGGAGTTCTAATAACGCTAACCCTAGCCATGGTGAAGCAAATATTTTTAGCGTTATTGGTTACGATGAAAATGATAATGAATTAGAAAAAGTCCAAAAAAAAGGACTAGTTAATGTAGATTTTGAAGATATTTTATTTGAGTTTAAAAATGTTAACATTCGTAAATACAAAATAATTTATGAATATAAAAATCAAGATACAACTTTACAGCTTTTTGGTAAAAATTATTTATTAAAATATGTAACAATTTATCAAAAATAGAGACTATTTTCGACATTGTTTTCGCATTCATTTAAATAAACTTTAAATGGTGATAATAATGAGATATGAAATTTTATTAATAAATAACGAATTTAAAGAAATTATTGATGACAAATTAGTGCAAGAAATGTTTGAAATGAAAAATGATGAATTTAATCATAAGCAATTTCAGTATTTTTTCTTGCCATTAGATAAATCACAAATAATTCAAGTTATTAAAGATAAACTAAGTACAAGAAACGACATAATTATTGATGACGAAATAATAATTTATAAAAATCAAATAACAAATGAAGTATCTAAAATTACTTTTGTTAATGATAAAGCCTTTATTGATTGTGAAAGTTATGACAATCCTTTGATTTTAGCCCTAAATAATACTTTTAATGTGCTACTTCACGAAATTAATTGTTGACAGTAAGTAACTTTTGTTTGATAATAATGTCGTTTATATTTATAATATAAACAGGAGTGAAATTTATGGCACAATACGTATACATTGAAAATTATAACAAATTAGGAACAATGGCCTTTTCTAAGACCGTTTTTGAACAAATCGTGCATATCGTCACTGATAATGTCATGAATCAATCTTCCGGAACAAAAGCAGGCAAAAAAAGAATTACCTTAAATTCTCCAGCGCGTATTACTATTCGTAATGGGCAAGTACTTGTAAATGTCGATGTCACCATTGCTAAAGGCGAAAATGTCGCTATCCTTTGTAAATCACTACAAGAAGAAATAGCTAATGCCTTAACTGCTCAAACAGAAATGGTTCCTTTTAGAGTTGACATTCGCGTTGTTAGCGTTAAGTAAACATGAAAAATAAAACTTATACTTATAGTGAGTTACATAATCGCGCTGTTGGAAGTTTTAAAAAAGCCATGACCGCCTTTGCATTCGTGGCTATTATGAATTTTTTAGGCCCAATTTTGTATTTAATAAAAGGAAATACAGGATATTTTCCTTCATTAATAAGTAATGTCATTATTTTTCGTTTACTAAGCAACACAAGCATTAGTGATGCCTTATACACTATGCTCACTATAATTATTGGGATTATTTTTAGTGCCATTTTTATTTTAATATGGGTGCCTGCTAAATCAGGAAATATAAAAGTCATTATTACTGGTTCAATTTTATATTTACTTGATACAATTTTATTATTTATTTTTTATTTGCAAGATAGTTATTTGATACCTCAGTTATTTCTACATGTGATAATAATCGCATTCTTGATTGCCGGAATCTTAAATTACTATCATGTATTCGCTATTGAGCGAAAATTTAAAAAGTAGTTACGAAAGGAATTAAATTATGTCTACATCATCAAGAAATTCAAATCAAGAAAAAGCAATGACCATCATATATGATGCGTTAACATATGAACATATTGGCTATGACTATGACATTAAGAAAATGATTGGTGATGTTTTAGATTCCCCATTTGAAGAAGCAGATTTCTATGTTAAAGAAGTAGTGGTTAAAGCATTGTTACATAAATCCGAAATAATTGAAGTCATTGAGCCCAAATTAAATAAATGGAAGTTTGATCGCTTAAACCGCCTTGCCCAATCAATATTATTGCTTTCATATGCTCATTATTATTATGTTAAAGACGTCGAAAAACCAGTTGTGATTGATGTTGCTATTCGCCTAGCTAAAAAATATTTAGATGATGGCGATTATAAATTTATCAATGCAGTATTGGATGAAGTATTATAATGGATTACAAATATATAACTGTAAAAGAAGTTAATGAGCGCATAAAAGAAATAATAGAACATGATGAATTTTTAAGAAACGTTGTTGTTAAAGGAGAAATATCTAATTTAACAGACCGCGGACATATATATATGACGATAAAAGATTTAGACGGAAGTACAATAAAAGCCGTCTTATTTCGTGGTTATCGTAATTATTTATCTTTTGAACCTGTCATTGGTGATGAAGTATTAATGTATGGTTCAATTGAACTTTATGCACAAAATGGTACCTATCAATTAATTGTCAAACAAATGCAACGATTTGGTGATGGCGCTAAATTAATTGAATTAGAAAAATTAAGAAAAAAATTATTCGCAAAATTATATGTTTGCTATTGATTGGTGTGATAGCTTTAGCTGGATATGAAGGATACAAATACTTTGGCAACAAGGAAAGTATTAAAGATTCACCAATTAATAAAGTATTTAATAATAAGAATTCCAAAGAACCCAAGGAAAAAGTTCCTGAAGAATACAAGATTAGTCTCCTTGCAACTGGCGATGGACTAATACATAGTGTAATATACCGTTCTTACGATAAAGGCAATGGTGTTTATGATTTTACCGATGCTTTGAAGCTCGTTTCCCTGCGGGGAGAGCTGATGGAAAACGCCTATCCGACGGGTTATGGCCTTTCCGCCATCAGTGGACTGATTGAGAAAGACGTTTCCATGCTGGTTGGCTCAGTCAATCGTCCGGAAAATCCCGTATATCTCGCCAATTACAACGCTGCCGACCAGTTCGTCATTGCCGGTACGGAATCTGCCATGCAGGAAGTGCTGGACAAGGCACGTGAAAAAGGCGCGACAAAGACTGACCGTCTGGCGGTTGCCGTCCCGTCCCATTGTCCGTTGCTGGCCGACTCAGCCCAAAAGCTTTTCGACGCCATGCAGCACGTCCATTTCAAACGTCCAGCAATTGCCTATCTGTCCGGAAGTACGGGGCGTGTTTTCTGGCAAGCCGACCGGATTGCCGACGATCTGGCGTTCAACATGGCGCGACCGCTTTACTGGGCCAATGCCATGACAGCCGCGTATGAAAGAGGCGTGCGTCTGGCCGTGGAAATGCCGCCCGGATCGGTCTTGACCGGACTGGCGAAACGGGTCATGACCGACGGCGATGCCGTATCGATCCAGCAGGAAGGTATCCATACCGTCTTGAAGCTTGGAGAGCGGCTGAAAGGGGAATAGCATCTGATTGTGAACCATATCATTCTGGCAGAATGTCGTCAGGAATCGCACCAGAACATCCCGAATGGTTTTCCCGCCCTGAATCTCTGTCCGGACTTTCTTTGTCAGCGATGAAAAAACGATGGAATGGGATTTATCGATATGTATCTCACTGCCGTGCAATCATTCGCGCTTCCGCAACCAGCGCCAGCATATCCGGATCACGTTCACGTGTTTTCGGGAAAACCAGTGCAACTGTCTGACTTGTCTGGTATTTTTCAGCCAACGGAAGCAATCTGACCGAATTCTCAAACACCTTTTTCACCCGTTTTGGAACAAGTGAGCAGCCAACGCCAGCCTGTACCAGATTCATGAGCGAGAAAATGTCGTTCAGTCTGGTGACGACTTCCGGCCTGAAACCGGCGATTTCGAAAGCCTGTCTGAAACTGTCTGCCGTAGCGAAACCATCGTTCAGGGTCACAAATTTTTCATTCGCACAGTCAGCCAGATCGATCCTGTCCGCAAGCGGTTTTTTTGCCGAAACCGGCATGGCGAAATAAATCTCGTCTTCAAACAGGGGCAATACCTCAAGTCCGGCCATTTCAGCCTTTGCATCGGAAACGGACACAAGGGCTGCATCAAGCTGGTCCTCTTCCAGCCGTGAGAGCAGGTTCTGGTTGGAATTCATCGTCAGATCGATTTCCATTTCAGGACGGCGGCGCTTCAGGCCCATGATCAGTTTCGGCACCATTTCAAGTGTCAGGGAATACAGACACCCCAGCTTCATCCGGCCGCTGCCATAACCGGCTGCCTGCCGAGTCGCCTCGATAGCGCGACGGGTCACCATCAGCACTTCGCCCGCGTAATGCGCCAGCGTATGTGCTGCAGGAAGAGGGCGCAGATTCCGCCCCTCGCTTGTATACAGCGGGCAGCGAAGCACTTCTTCAAGCGAATGCAGTGCACG
>ERZ827150.5143-NODE-5143-length-10774-cov-3.481761_pt1 | contig 10774 bp, 6 predicted proteins | sample MGYA00519779_ERZ827150 | MGnify/ENA primary metagenome ERZ827150 (study PRJEB31778, sample SAMEA3449267) | human gut metagenome | biome: human gut; feature: human-associated habitat; material: faeces | place: United Kingdom | collected 2010/2012 ...
ATCGACGGAAGTATGATTACATATTTCGTCACCGCGAATGAAAATGCAGCCTCGCTATCCTCTCTCCCGACCGCGCTCGCGGGCAGAGAATGCTTTGAGGCGACCTACTATTGCTATGACAAAGAGCCGGTGTATAAGTACTACTTCTCCACCGATGCAAACGACTGCTATATTGTCGACAATAACGGCGCGGCATACCGAATGACGGCAGAGGACGCTACAAAGTTCATCTACTCCCCCTACGGAATAGATATGTATACCTCCTCGTCCGTGCCGGTGCTCACCGTCGGCGGAACGACCATTCATCCCGCAAATATGCAGTGGCAGTATCTGCTGCCGAGCGGCGAGTACGGCAATGCTATTACTCGGCTCGCGACCTCGGCGGAGACGGCATCGGTCGGCGGCAGTCTTGACCTCTCGTTCGATATTATGCCCGACTATATGCAGGTGCAGATAAGCGACGGCGACGAGGTCATCTACAACGACCTCTATTCCGGACTTTCCGAAGTCAAGTTTACCGACAGCGGAACGCTGAATGTCAAGGTTCAGGCAAAGTGGTATGACGACAGCACCCGCGCAAGCTACGGCGAGGGCTATTATGAGTTCAATATAGAGGTCAGCGCACCCGCGGTCTTTTCACTCGGAACGAACACCATTCAGCACGGCGACTTTGTTGTGATCACCGGTAAGAATGTCAAGGAGGGTGCGGAGATATCCTTCTCCTCAAGTCCCGATATCGGCTTTACGCCGCAATTCTTCCGCGACGGCAGCAATGTCTACGCACTTGTGCCTATCTCGTATGATGTTGAATACAGCGCTACCGAGCAGTTTACCATCGACTGCGACGGCAGCAGCTCGACGCTCACGCTGAATGTGACCGAAAAGACATACCGCACACAGAATTACGGCATTTCGGTCGATCTTATCTCCAAATACTTCGACGGAAACGCAAAGGCTGCATATGCCGAGGGCATGGCCCCATACTATGCAAACAAGGAGTCTACCCGTTATTTCGAGGGCGCTCTCGGATATCCGTCAAGCTCGATATCCAACCTCAATACGGTCAAGACCGGCTACGGTGTATGGCGTACGCTGACTGCGACCGGCGGACAATACCGCAACGACGGAGTTGATTTCATCGTCGGATCGTCTGCGTCGGCCAATGCAGCATATGCGGGCAAGGTTATCTTTGCCGGCGAGCAGACCGTCACCTGGAGTGGCGAGAAGAGCGAGAAGCCCAATGTGGTCGTCACCTACAACGCCTTGCACAGCAATGTCTATCTCGATTATATCCGCCTTCAGTTCCAGCGGACGCTCAAGCCTTACGGGGCGGTGACCCTTTTCCGGAGTCTCGCTTCGGTGGATAACGCCTCTCGCTTTATTGTCGAGGGGGCGAATGAGAACACGTTGGTGTTCGACGTGACCGATGGTGATTTGCGCCAGATGGAGACATCGTTGAGCGGATCGGAACTGTCGTTCACGATCCCGGCGGGCACCTTGCGCGAGTTCGCCCTGGTGCAAACGAACCAATCCCTGCCGGCGCCAACGTTAGTCGGCGAGGTGGCCAACCAGAATTTGCATGGCCTGGAGCAGCAGGATATGGTTATTATCTCGCCCGACGCTTTGGCGACCCAGGCGGAACGATTGGCCGCCGCTCATCGTGAGCACGACGGGCTGAAGGTATTGGTTGTCTCTCCGCAGGCGATTTATAATGAGTTCTCGAGCGGTACGCCCGACGCGACCGCTTATCGCCGTTTCCTGAAGATGTTCTACGACCGGAGCGCTACGGCGGGCACGCCACCCCGTTTCCTGTTGCTCTTTGGCGACGGTATTTACGATAACCGGGGTGTCACGAGCGACGTGCGCGGCCTGAACCTCTCGAATATGCTGCTGACCTATCAGTCGCAAGCCTCTCTCGACGCTACCTCCTACGTGACCGACGATTATTTCGCCCTGTTGGAGGATGGTTCCGGCTCGCGGCTGGAGACCGACAAGATGTGTGTCGGTGTGGGCCGTTTCCCGGTACGTACTGCGACGGAGGCGAGCCAGATGGTAGACAAGGTCTTGAATTATATGGAGAACGCCAGCAAGGGACGTTGGAAAAACAACCTGACCTTCGTGGCCGACGACGGTAGCAACGCCGACAGTTATACGACGGTGCATGCCGAGCAGGCCGACTGGCTGGCGGAATATATCGAGGAGAATCATCCCGAGTTCCTGACAAATAAGGTCTATTTCGACGCCTACAAGCGTGATAACTCCGGTACCTATCCCGACGTGCATAACCGCATCGCCAGCTTGCTGAAGAGCGGACAGTTGCTGATCAATTATGTCGGTCACGGCAGTACGACCGCCTGGTCCGATGAGTATGTCTGGACACAATCCGACATCCAGCAGTCGACTTATACCAATTTGCCGGTCTGGGTGACGGCGACTTGTGACTTTACCCGCTTCGACGCGCCGGCTACCTCGGCGGGCGAGTCGGTTTTCCTGAATGCCACAAGCGGTGGTATCGCCCTGTTCACGACAACCCGTGTCGTCTATTCTTCGAACAACTTCAGCCTGAACCAGGCGCTCTTCGCCAATCTCTTCGAGAAGAATAACGGTGTGCGGCGAACATTGGGCGAGGCGATGATGGAGACGAAGCGAAGCCTTCGGGACCGGAACAAGCTGAATTTTATCTTGATCGGTGATCCGGCATTGACGATGGTTTATCCCGAATATCAGGCCCGTGTGACGGCGATCGACGGTCAGCCGGTCGGTGAGGGAGAAACTTTCTCCTTCAAGGCGTTGGCCCGTGTGACGGTTGAGGGTGAGGTATTGGATGCCAATGGCGCCTTGGCGAGCGGTTTCTCCGGATCACTCTATTCAACGGTATTGGACAGCCGTGATTCCATTACGACTTTAGGCAACAACATCGTGGGCGATTCGCCCAGGATTTTCCAGTATGAGGATTATCCCAATACGATCTATGTAGGTCAGGATTCGGTGCGGGGTGGCAAGTTCAGCTTCTCCTTCATGGTGCCGAAAGATATCTCCTATTCCGGGAAAGAAGGAAAACTGAACTTGTATGCCGCCGATTCGTCGACAGGCAATGAGGCGCAGGGCTCGTTCCTCGATTTCGTGGTAGGCGGTACTGCTGATGTCGCTGAGAACGATACGATCGGTCCCGAGATCCGTCAGCTTTATTTGAACGATACGACCTTCGTGGATGGTGGAGCGGTGAACGCGACACCCTATTTCGTGGCCCGAGTCTGGGACAAGAGTGGCGTGAATATGACCGGCAGCAGTGTCGGGCATGATATCATGTTGATCATTGATAGCCTCTCGACCAAGAGCTATAACCTGAACGATACCTATTCGCTCGTGGCGGGCTCTGAGAATGAGGGATTAGTACAGTTCTCGATCCCGGAACTGGAGCCGGGCATCCATACGGCGGAGTTCAAGATCTGGGATATCCTGAACAACTCGACCAGCTATGTCTTTACCTTCGAGGTGAAGGAGGGGCTTAAGCCTAACCTGATCGAGCTTTACGCGACACCGAACCCTGCCCGGGACAAGGTGGATTTCTACTTGAGCCATAATCGTCCGGAATCGGAGTTGACGGTGACGGTGATGGTCTACGACATGACTGGCCGTTTCCTCTGGAGCACAGAGAAGAGCGGCTCGTCGGAATTGTTCAAGTCTTACATTGTCTCTTGGGATCTGAAGGATAATGGTGGTCGTCGGGTGCGGCCAGGTATTTATCTCTATCGGGCGGCGATACGGGCCAATGGCTCGAAAGAGGCGACCAAGGCGAATAAATTAATTGTCTTGGGGCAATAAATGACCCGGGAATCAGTTATAAAGAAATGTAATCTATTAATAATATACTATTAGGACTTTAAACAGAATGAGAAAAATAAGATTTAGCCTTCTCTCGCTTGTTGTATGTTTTTGTTTCTCCCTGGTGGCTTCGGCGCAAGGAGGAGCGGATGACGTAAAGCATAAGTTCGCGCCGATCAACACGGCGATCCCGTCATTGTCTATCGCGCCCGATGCCCGCGGTGGTGCCTTGGGTGATAATGGTGTCTCGACTACGCCCGACGTGAATTCCCAATACTGGAACCCCGCGAAATATGCCTTCGCCTACAGCAAGGCTGGTGTCTCGCTCTCCTATACGCCTTGGTTGCGCAAGTTGGTCAACGACGTGGCTTTGGCTTATCTTTCCGGTTATTATAAACTGGGCGATAGCGACCTTCAGGCGATCGGTGCCTCGTTGCGCTATTTCTCGCTGGGTGAGGTGATCGAGAATCGTGACCAGGGTATGGGAAACCAGTTGATCCTGAATCCGTATGAGATGGCGATCGATGTCAGCTACAGCCGTAAGCTCTCGGATGCGTTCTCCATGGCGGTCGCCTTGCGGTATATCCGTTCGGACATGGGTGCCTCGGCGGATGATGACATGGTGCCCGATAACGCTTTCGCTGCCGACATCGCCGGTTATCTGGAGAAATATGTTATCCTCGGGCAGAGCGAGTGTCTCTGGAGTTTCGGTTTCAACATTTCCAATATCGGTTCGAAGGTCTCTTATGACGGCGGTAATACCAACCAGTTCTTGCCGACAACCTTGAAGATCGGTACCGGTCTCTTGATGCCGATCGACGATTATAACCAGATCGGTGTTTATGTGGACTTGAGCAAATACCTCGTGCCGACAGCTCCGATCCAGGAGGGAACGACCGAGGAGGATGTCGAGGCCTATAACAAGGCTTACGAGGAATACAATACGATGTCGCCCATTAAAGGTATGTTCAAGTCCTTTGGCGATTCGCCGAACGGTTTCAAGGGCGAGTTGGAGGAGATCATGGCCTCGATCGGTGTCGAGTATAATTACAACCAGCAGTTCTTCGTGCGCGGTGGTTACTATTACGAGAACAAATATCAGGGTAACCGCCAGTACTTCTCGGTGGGCGCGGGTTTCCGGATGAGTGTCTTCCAGCTCGACGCCGCCTACCTGATCAGTACGGTGCAGAGCAACCCGTTGGACCAGACGTTGCGTTTCTCCCTGGCTTTTGATATGGATGGAATCAGGAACCTCTTTAGATAAGGACTTATGAAGATACGGGTTGGTTTTGGTTACGACGTACATAAGCTGGTCGAGGGCCGCGAGCTCTGGCTGGGCGGTATCAGGATCGAGCATACGATGGGCCTTTTGGGGCATAGCGACGCCGACGTGTTGATCCACGCCATTTGCGATGCCCTGTTGGGTGCCGCCAATATGCGTGATATCGGTTATCATTTCCCGGATACGGCGGGCGAGTATAAAGGCATTGACAGTAAGATCCTCCTGAGGAAGACGATGGCCCTGTTGCGTGAGGCCGGTTATGAGCTGGGCAATATCGACGCTACCGTAGCCGCCGAGCGCCCGAAGCTGAATCCTCACATCCCGGAGATGAAACGGGTCCTGGCGGAGGTGATGGCCGTCGACGAGGACGCGATCTCCATCAAGGCGACGACGACGGAGAAGCTGGGCTTCACGGGTCGCGAGGAGGGCATCTCAGCCTATGCGACGGTCTTGATCCAGAAATAGGCCATGCGGAGGGGCCATTTACCCCTCCTGTCCGATTTCCAGCTCGATGATCCGCCGCTCTTTTTCCAGCAGCAGCTCGGTAAGCCGCTTGACCTGTTCTTTCAGTTTGCGGTTCTCCTCATTTTCCTCCTCTTCCGATGGGTCGGCGGGATGCAGCATCTCGCCCGTTCCCCACGCAAGCCATTCCATCCTTACTTTCGGGAACGCGCGAAGGATCCGCCGGATCGTCTGCAGGCTTGGGTCATGTTTGCGGTGTCGCGACGAGCGGAACGTGGCGTATGGAACGCCGCAACGCCGCAGGAAGTCGGCCATGACCAGCCCCTCGTGCTGCGCGAGTTGCTCTACTCTGTCGTAAAAGGTACTCATATCGCCTCCTTTCTGTTCGAAATGTTGTTTTATCATAGCTTTCGCCGCTTAAATATACGAAAAATGTTTCCTTATCATCTGTTTTAAAGGTGAAAGATTATTTTTTAGTTGTTTGATCATAGCTTGCGGAGTTGCGAAGTCGTTTTTGCGTTGTTGGATCATAGGTTGCAAGTGTGTAAAGTCATTTTTTAGTTGTTGAATCATCGCTTTCAAGGGTGTAAAGCCATTTTTACGTTGTTTGATCATAGCTCGCGGAGGTGCGGGGGCATGAGAAGGCTGTAGGGATTCTCGTGATAAATTCGTAGCTTTGTTTCCCGTAAAATAGATTGGATAAAATGAAAACGAACGACTGGAAAGACCGATTGGGCGTGATGTATTCCACCAATCCAGATTTTAAATATGAGACTGCCGAGGAGCCGGAAGAGGAGACTTGGCCAAAAGAGAAGCAACCTTTGAGCGTGTCGCTCGACAAGCGTAATCGTGGCGGGAAAATGGTGACGCTTGTCACCGGTTTTCATGGGACGGCCGACGATTTGGCGACGTTGGGCAAGTTGTTGCGGGTGAAATGCGGTGTCGGTGGATCCGTGAAAGATGGGGAGATCATCGTCCAGGGCGATTTCCGCGCGCGGGTCGTTGAGATCCTGCGGGCCGAGGGTTACGCGAAGAGCCGTCAAATCTAGGAATCCGGAAAGGCTATGTTGACGATCTACAGGGCTTCCGCCGGGGCGGGTAAGACCCACAAGTTGACAGGCGAGAGCCTGGCTTTGCTCTTTTCGGGGCCGAACGCTTACCGGCGTCTTCTGGCGGTGACCTTCACGAACAAGGCGACCGACGAGATGAAGACCCGGATCGTGGAGGAGCTGTATCGGCTGGCCTCGGGCGGGAAGTCGGATTATCTCGCCCAACTTTGTGCGGCTTACGATCTGGATGAGCGCCAGGCGCGCTGTCGGGCCAGGAAGATCCTGATTGCCATTCTTCACGATTATTCCGCTTTTAATATCAGCACGATCGACCGTTTCTTCCAGCAGACGATGCGGGCCTTTACCCGCGAGATCGGCCTGCAGGGTGGTTATGGCATCGAGATGGATCAGGATCGCCTGTTGGGCGAGGTGATCGACGCGATGCTCTTCAGCCTGGATCGCCCGGAGAACAAGGCGCTTTTGGATTGGTTGCTCCAGTTTGCCGAGGATAAGATCGAGAATGGTGGCAGCTGGAACTTGCGGTCGGATATCCTGTCGCTGGGCCGAGAGCTGTTCAAGGAGAGTTTCAAGTCGGCAAGCGACCATCTGCGGCCGGTGTTGGACGACAAGCGCCTGTTGGAGCGTTATCGCGATACGCTTTATGCCATCGTCCGCTCGTTCGAGGCGGAGGTGAAGCGGATCGGCCAGAAGGGAGTCTCGATCATGGATATGTTCGGGCTTCACTATTCCGATTTCAAGGGTGGGCAGAACTCGCCGATGAAGCATTTCGTCAAATGGGCCGAGGGCGAGATCAAGGAGCCGACCAAGACATTCATCGGGCTTGAGGATTGTCTGGCGAATTACGCGACCAAATCGAAATCTTCCCCCAAATTGGCGATCATAGGTGCCGCTTATGAGGAGGGATTGAACGCATGCGTCAAGGAGGCGGTCCGCCTGTTCAGCGATATGAGCGCCTATCGCTCGGCGAAAGAGATCGTCCGTTTCTACTACGCTTTAGGTATCCTGATGGATGTCTCCCGTCAGTTGGCCGATTATCGGGAAGAGAAGAACGTGATGCTCATCGTCGACACGACCGATTTGTTGAGCCGGGTGATCGACGGGAGCGACGCGCCCTTTATTTATGAGAAGACCGGTACGCGGATCGACCATTACATGATCGACGAGTTTCAGGATACCAGCGCCATGCAATGGCATAATTTCCTCCCACTGTTGCGGGACAGCCTCTCGAGGGGCGAGACAAACCTGATCGTGGGCGACGTGAAGCAAAGCATCTATCGCTTCCGTAACTCCGACTGGGAATTGTTGCACGAGCAGGTACGGCAGGATTTCACGCCTGAGCTGACCCGCGAGGAGACATTGGCTGATAATTGGCGGAGTTGCCGTCATATCGTCTCGTTTAATAATGCCCTGTTCTCGATCGCTCCTTTGCTTTTGCAAGGTCTTTATAATGAGGCATTGGACGCGTCCTCTCTCAGTGAGAGGGAGAAAGAGGGTTTCCGTTATAAGATATTGGGCGCTTACGCGCATACGGTCCAGAATATTCCGGAGCCGTTTAAGGAGAAACTGGGGCATGTTCGGGTGGAATTCGTGCCTCAGGACGAGGAGGATGATTGGAAAACAATAGCCTTGTCTCGTTTGCCCGGAGTCATCGAGCGCTTGCAGGAGCGAGGATACTCGTTGAGCGATATCGCCATATTGACCCGTACGAACCGGGAAGGCGCGTTGGTGGTCGATGAGCTTTTGGCCTATAAGGAGAGCCATCCCGATTCGGCTTATCGTTATGAGGTCATCTCGGATGAGGCCCTGTTTGTCTGTCGCTCGGCTGCTGTTCGCTTTTTGGTCGCCTTGCTCCGTTTTATGCGTGATCCGTCGGATCCGGTTCGTGAGCGGATGGCACAGCTCTCCTATCAGGTGTTGGTGGGTTCGTTTGGAGCTCCTGGTGAAACGGGCTTCAATGAGGAGATCAGGATGGCGATCGATCGTTTGGCCACGGTTTCCCTTTATGAGCAGGTAGAAGGTCTGGTTCGCTTGTTCTCCGCGATGATGGGCGATGAGGAGCAGGTTTTCATTCAGGCTTTTCTCGATATGGTTCTTGAGTTCGGGCAGGATGAGCAAGCCGATCTGGGTCAGTTTCTGGATTGGTGGGACGAGACGGGTGTTAAGCAGACCATCTCATCACCCGAGGGGCAGGACGCTGTCCGGATCATGACGATCCATAAGTCGAAAGGATTGGGATTTAAGGCGGTGATTATTCCTTTCGGGGATTGGGAGATCGACCATAAGCCGATGAAGCAGGTGATCCTGTGGAGCCGGCCCGATCAGGCGCCCTTCGACCAGTTGCCTTTAGTGCCGATCCGATATGGTGTTGGCTTAAGCAAGACCATCTTTGCGCATGCCTATTTTGACGAGCGTTTGCGGGCGTTCGTGGATAACCTGAATACGCTTTATGTCGCCTTTACCCGGGCAAAGGAGGAGCTGATCGTCTTCTCGCCCGAGCCCAAGAAGCGGAACGATGCTGGCTTGGTGGAGAAGATCGGCTCGATAGGGGATCTGTTGTGGAATGCCCTTCGTGACGACTCGGTCGTGGTGCCGGAATTGGTTCACCTGCCGGATTATGTCGGTGAGTCGGCATTCGAGATGGGCGAGTGGTGGCGTCCCGATCAACGGCAGTCCGCCTCCGCTTTTACCGAGATCCCGATGGGGCGCCTGCCTTTTGTCTCGCCGGATGGTCGCTTGCGCTTGCGGCTGCGGGGCAAGGGTTATTTCTTCAATGATACCCAGCGGAAGCATGGAGTCTTGATGCACGAGGTGCTGAGCCGGGTTCGGGTCGCCTCGGATGTGGAATCGGCCATAAAGGATTATCTTCGGGCAGGTGTCGTTGGTCAGGAGGAAGCGGATCAGTTGGTGGCGCGATTGGGTGCTCTGTTGACGACTCCCGGAGTTGAGGCTTGGTACGATGGGTCGACACGTGTCCTGAATGAGGTGGATATCCTGTTGGGAAAAGGAGAAACAAGACGTCCTGACCGGGTTATGATTGGCGACGGAAAGGTAACGGTGGTCGATTATAAGTTCGGCGAGAAGACCAGCTCACGCTATCAACGCCAGATGCGGGAATATGTCCGTCTCATACGGAAGATGGGCTATCCTGAGGTCGAGGGATTCTTGTGGTATGTGGCGTTGGGCAAGATCGAGCGTGTCGCCGATAAGGCCTAGGTTTTTGGGAAACCTTGTCACGGGCGGTGATAAGGCCTTTTATCGGTACGGCTACAAGAGGATTCGTAGGCATATTTTTTTGATATTCCAAGAAAATGAATACTTTTGCAGATTCATAGAGACTATAATCATTTTAGAGAAAAAACGACAATGAAGGTACATAAGGAAGGAACAGGTTTACTGCTGACGTTATTTACGATATTCTTTATCGTAAACGTATCCCTTTACTATTCGTCGGGCAGGAATTGGCTGTTCTATATGGTCTTGTCCTTTACCTCCATCGTGTTCTTATTGATACTTAATTTCTTCAGGAGTCCGTTCCGGCGTTTCCCGTACGATTCGGAGGGTTTGGTCATCGCTCCCGCCGATGGAACGATCGTCGCTATCGAGGAGGTGATGGAAAATGAGATATTGCATCGGGAATGTTTGCAGATTTCCATATTCATGTCCATATTCAACGTTCATGCCAACTGGTTCCCGGTAAATGGCACGGTAAAGCACGTGTCGCATAACTCGGGCCGTTTCATGGCCGCTTACCTGCCGAAGAGCAGCACGGAGAATGAGCGGTCGGCCGTCGTGATTACGACTCGTCAGGGCGTTGATGTTCTTGCTCGCCAGATCGCTGGTGCTATGGCGCGACGGATCGTCACCTATGCCAAGGAGGGCGACAAGTGTAACGTGAACGATCAGATGGGTTTCATCAAGTTCGGCTCAAGAGTGGATGTTTACTTGCCGGTCGGCACGGAGGTCTTGGTGGAGATGGACCAGAAGGTGACGGGAAACCAAACTCCTATAGCTCGTTTGTCAAAATGCGTATAAAGAATTATATTCCCAATACGATTACCTGCCTGAACCTGGTGTCGGGTTGCGTGGCTTCGGTCATGGGCGTCGGGAGCGTCGGCTCCCGCGTCTCCGACGGGGA
>ERZ827150.5145-NODE-5145-length-10769-cov-3.357010_pt1 | contig 10769 bp, 7 predicted proteins | sample MGYA00519779_ERZ827150 | MGnify/ENA primary metagenome ERZ827150 (study PRJEB31778, sample SAMEA3449267) | human gut metagenome | biome: human gut; feature: human-associated habitat; material: faeces | place: United Kingdom | collected 2010/2012 ...
GGACAACTGTTCGTGATAATCACTTCTGTTTCTGAGTCCGGTACTGTTCAGCACATCTTTATTGAGAATTGCCAGCGTTGGGAAGTAAGCATCACGCACATTATCCTTGATCGTAACCTGACGTGCAAACTTCGGATTATCCAAGATATTCCATGTACCTGCTTCTTCCTCCGTTATCTCCTCCGGATTATATAAGATACCGGTTACACCCCACATATATCCGGCTGCATATTTGCTCCAGCTCTCACCATTGATCTCATTTTCATCAAAGGTCTGTCTGATATATGGAGATACTCCCTTTGCATAATAATTTTCCTCTATACTCGTGTCATAAAACGAATCCGAAAACGGAACTACTTTTTCTTCTGCCATCAGCTTCATGATCATGTAGTCGGATGGACAAACCAGATCGTATTTATCACCAAGAGTAAGCATGTTATAAAGGTCTTCATTTGTTCCAAAACAGGAATATTCCACCTTTACCTTCTGACCATATGTCTCATAGTACCAGTTCTCAAAATCCGTCACCATGGAATTCTCACCGAAGATCTCGGTTCCATCTTCCAGGTCGATTACTTCGTCCTCATCCCATTCTCCAAGGTCGATATATTCTTCCCAGTTGGATACTCGAAGCACGATCATATCATCCGACTTCTGTACATCGGCGGCATCTGTCTTTGCTGCATCACTTCCTGTATTATCTGATATGGCAGATGCTTCTGTCTGATCCTGCACATTATTATCTGCCTCCGCATGTACCAGATAAGCCGCAGGTGTAAGCATCATAAGTCCGGCACAGAAGCCGGCAAATCCTTTGAATAACTTCTTCTTATTCATATCTGCCACCTGCCTTTCCGGCTCTCGCCTTTGCCTTTGATGTCATATTCATACCAACAACGATCAGTATAACGATCACGAAGATCACTGTTGATAACGCCCATAAAGCAGTCTTGATCTCTGTCTGAGATCCTTTCGTCGCATTTACGACATAAGTACTGATCGTATCAAAGGTCGCAGGCTTCGTATAGCTTGCAATGAAATAATCGTCTAATGACAGGGTAATTGCCAGTGCAAATCCTGAAATCACCCCCGGCAGGATCTGTGGAAGGACTACTTTTACCAGTGCGGTAAATGGTGATGCACCCAGATCCATAGCTGCCTCATACAGGCTTCCATCCATCTGCTTTAGCTTCGGTACAACTGACAGATAGACAAACGGGGCAGACAGCACAACATGTCCAACGACCAGCGGCACATAGGATTCCTTACTGACACCAAATACTACGATCAGCAGGATACAGATTGAAAAACCGGTTACAACATCTGCATTTACAACCGGAACCTGATTCATCGCAGATACGATCCCCGATGCAAGTTTCTTGGAATAAAATGCACCGATCGCACCCAATGTTCCAAGCAGAGTGGCAATCAATGCAGATCCAACCGCAAGAAGAACCGTACCCCAGATCATATCTGCAAGCTCAGGCTTTGTAAATAACGTAATATAATTCTGAACGGAAAATCCGTGTATTGTTCCGATATTTGCCGAATCCGTAAAACTATAAACTGCAAGGATCAGAATCGGCAGATAGAGGATCACCAACATCAATATAATAAAAACAACCCGAAATCCTTTTTTCATTATAACAATGCACCTCCTCTGTTGTTGTCTTCTCCCTCATATTTATTTGTAAAGAGAGTAAAGATTAATATGATCAACAGAAGCACCAGTGCGATCATGGATCCATTGTGCCAATCGTATGCAGCAAAATAGCTGCCTATCAGGCTACCCATAACATAAGTGCTGTTATACAACATATCCAATACAACATAGTTCGTCATAGACGGAAGGAATACCATCACGATACCACTGATGATACCCGGAACAGATAACGGAAGCGTCACCTTTAAAAATGTCTGAACAGAGCTCGCACCCAGATCATTTGCTGCTTCTAACAGACTGTTATCTAACTTCATCAATGTTGTATAGATCGGCAGGATCATAAATGGAAGAAAATCATATACCATACCGATCACGGAATTCAAAAACGGATAATATGCCAGATTATGCTCGATCAACGTCAAGACTTCTTTTAAAGCAGTCAGTCTTAACGTAAAATTGATCCACATCGGAAGAACGAAGATCATAACAATGATCGACTTTTTCTTCCATTCACTTCTGGCAAGTATATAGGCGATCGGATACGCCAGCAACAAAGCTGCTGCCGTCGATACACAGGCGATCGCAAAGCTGTATGCAAGGGTTCCGATCGTGTTCGGACTGGTGAAGAATCCTGTCAGGTTCTCCAGTGAGAACTGCCCCTCTCCATTTGTAAATGCATAATATATAATGACTATAAGCGGTGCAACCACAAAGCATATCAGGAACAATGCATATGGCACACACAGTTGTTTTCTGGAAAAACGTAATGTACTCATCTCTGTCTCCTTTTGCTTTCGGTTATTTCTTAAGTTCAAAGTGGATCTTATCCTTTGGAATCACAAGGCTGACAAAGTCATCCATATTCCAGAGATATTCATCGTGAACAATGAAGTCTTCCTCATTCTCCGTACGGACTACATAGCTGTAGTGGTCGCCTTTATAGATCAGGTTAATAATATGACCGGATATGATACCTTCCTCCTGATCATCACTCATCGTAATATCATCCGGTTTGATCGTTAAGATCACCTTGAGCCGCTCATGATCGATGACATCTCCGGACGCATCCATTAATACACCATCCTCATAATGAGACGACGGAACGATCTTACTCAGATCACACTCAAGCTCTCCATCTAAGAATTCCAGCTTATAATATTTGTCAACGCCTGTCTCGATGCGGTTCAATGCTTTCTCCGCAGGCATAACATGAATACCATCCGGCTCAACGTTAAGTCCAATGTTAAAAGGATCAACCTTGATGCCGACTTTGGTCCCAACGGGAACCATCTTCGTGGACTGTACCAGCCATTCAAAGCCATTTGCCATAACTTCCATCTCATAATGAACACCCTTGAATACCACAGAGATAACCGTTCCTTTTACTGCTCCCTGCTCCGGCGGCACGATCAGGATATCCTCCGGACGCACTACGACATCCACCTGTGTTCCATGTTCTACATCATCCAGACATTCAAATTCCGCACCACAAAAACGGACCTTTAATTTGCCTGTCATGATACCATTAAAAATGTTGCTTTCTCCGATAAAGTCCGCAACGAATGCATTCTTCGGCTCATTGTAAATATCCTCCGGCGTACCGATCTGCTGGATACGTCCTTCTGACATTACAACGATCTTATCTGACATTGTAAGCGCTTCTTCCTGATCGTGGGTTACATAGATAAAGGTAATTCCAAGTCTTTCATGCATTCCCTTTAATTCAAGCTGCATCTCTTTTCTCATTTTCAGATCCAGCGCACCGAGCGGCTCATCAAGCAACAGAATCTCCGGCTCATTTACCAGTGAACGTGCGATCGCGATTCTCTGCTGCTGTCCACCGGACAATGTCTGAACGCGTCTATCTTCAAACCCTTCGAGATCTACCATCTCAAGGGCTTTTTTTACTTTCTTTTCAATCTCAGCCTTTGGAAGCTTTTTCAGCTTCAGGCCAAATGCAATATTGTCATAAATATTTAAATGTGGAAACAATGCGTATCTCTGAAATACCGTATTGATCGGGCGCTTATTTGGCGGCAACTTACTGATGTCCTTACCATTTAATAAAATCTCCCCCTCTGTCGGCATCTCAAAACCGGCTATCATTCGAAGTGTGGTCGTCTTACCACAACCGGACGGCCCTAAAAAGGTTACAAACTCTCCACGCTGCACCTCCAGATTAAAGTCATCCACAGCCGTAAAGTTATCATCAAAATTTTTTGTGATATGCTTTAACTCAATAATGTTTTCCAATTATTTATACACTCTCCTTTTCAAGTTATTTGTAATTTTTATCATTAGACAAAAATCAACTAATTCTAACATATCCGGGAGAAAATTAATATATATTTCATGTTATTTTTCTTAGGTTTTGTGTAAATTTTACATACGAAGTTTTATCGTCTGAGAACTGATACATACAGCCTGACCAGATCTGTCTTATCTCCGAATTGCAGATGAACCGAACCGTAATCCGTCTCCTGAAGCCGGACATTTTTATTCGCTGTCAGATTATTCAAATGTACACTGGAATTCAGCCGTCCGTACCAACCATCCGGCGTCTGTATAAGCCCTGTGATCGGAAGTTCAACCAGCAATTTCTCTAATAATGCGTCCTTCCCTGATGGCTGCTCGGACATGCCTGTATCTGACATATTTTTCATTTCTGCCAGATCCATCTTCTGCTGCATCATACTCTCCGATGTTTGCAAAGAAATATCAGCATCAACACTCACTGTCTCATCAATATTCAGATCATTATAGAACGTATGGATCCGGTCAACTGCTTCTATATTGTCCGTATGAAAGATCAGATAACTCTGACCGGTATTAGAATCAACAAGAAAGGTGATCCTCCAGGGCTCACTTTCCCCGTTACTTTGAAATGTTGTTATAGAATCATTCTGTCCGGTGATTGTCAGTTCACCGGAGGTTAAGCCAAAATATTCAGCCGTATTTAACAGGAGATTTTTTATTGCTGTCGGCGCCAGATGAGAATGAGACACCTGATACACACCCCATGCACTCACATCCGTATCGATCTGCCTCTGTGCATCTGCCTCCTGCACTTCGGCAAATACTTCTTCAATGTCCATTTTCTCATTTATAAAAAACTGCAATGCTGCTGCGATCCAGACAAGCAGCACCATGTAAATCTTCGCCGATCTTTTCATATACACATCCACCACCCTTTTTCTATATTCTGGACAATATCATATATTTTTATGCTCAGCAAAATATTTTTACCTTACAGGTCATTCTTTTCTTATAAAAGAAAATGCTGTCAGACATATAAATGCCTGACAGCTCATCGACTACAAAAATCTCCAGCTCTCTATTTTATCTTCATCTTCTTTGTAATTCCCTTTTTTAACAGGAACTTCTTATATGCCGTCTTCTTTCCTTTTGGAACCTTGATCGTAGCCTTTGCCTGAATCTTTGTAAATGCCTTCGATCCTACTGAAGATGCTTTTAACTTTGTTGACTTGATCGTAACGGTCTTCAGGCTCTTACAGCCGGAAAATGCATAACTGCCAATCTTTGTTACGTTTGCGCCGATCGTAACCTTTTTTAACTTCGTTCTATTTACACAGGCACGAGATGCGATCGCTGTTACCTGATAGATCTTCTTGCCAAGCTTTACGGTCTTAGGAATCGAAAGTGTCGTAACTGAATTCGTGGTTACTCCACCAAAGGCAACCGTCTTTGAAGAAGTGATCTTATAGATCATCTTATTTTTGATCACGACATCACCTTTCCGGTATCCTGTCTTTACTGTATTATCAAATGATAAAGTATTATCCTTCTTGAAAGTTTTCACGCGTTTGGACTTTATCTGTACCTTGGATAACTGGTATGGATTGATCTCTACAAATACAGGAGAACCATTATTTGTGACATACCATACAACCATACCGGATTTTGTAACAACCGGTTCACACATGGCAAGTGCAAGTGGTGATGAGCAGATTGCTGATGCTTTATTTCCGGCTTCGTCTAACAGCACCATCTTTGTCGTATATGTATTTTTCTTTGTATTCTTTTCTTCCCATAACAGAAGGAACTGGGAACCACTGATCTTCACAAGCTTTGGATTCATAACTGTGATCTTATCCTTGGCTGTATAGTTTGTGATCCATGTAGCATCATTTTGTAATTTTGTCTTGGAACCTACATTGATGTAGACATTCTTTACTGACGTCTTTTCACTCTTAATACCGGTTCCCGTCAGAATATAATTATTATCTCCAAGCTCCAGGTCATTCAGCGTATAACCAGTATAATTGTTTCCTCCATATCCCGGTATAGAAATAACGGTTCCATACATAGATGGTTCGCCAACCTTTTTACTTACCTTCGTTGCTGTAAGTGCTATTCCTCTCGGATATGCATCACCCAGATCTGCACGGTAAATATAGGTTCCATCCGTAGCGATCTGCTGTGCAAAGGAATGGCTGACATAACCTTCTGACAGATTCATTACACCATAATACGAATCTACCAGCTTCATGCTGTTCTCATTTACTACAAAGGTGCAGTTTGCCTGATGATGATATCCGTCGTCACTGGCAAACATCGTATGACAGGTATGTATATATAATTTACCAGCCGTCTCCGTCATCGAAAGTCCGCCTGCATTAAACGGAGTATAGGTATTGGCTCCCTTAATCTTACAATTGCCAAGCCTTTTCCAGTTCTTATCATATTTAACGACACGGATTACTTCCTTCTTCTTGCTCTCCTTTGGATTTGACTGGCCAAATACAAGATAGTTGTATTTCTCACCGCTATAATATCCACCAAATAGCGGGAGTTCGCATTTAATCTTTTTCTGGCTCTTTAACCGATAGGATGAATCATAAACTTCACGAATAACAGAGCCACGGATGTACTCTATACGTTCAAAGGTTCCATCCGCTCTGGCATTCAGATAGGCCGTCTGGACATTTCCATATGTATATCCTGAATTGATACTCTGGTGCATCGTAGCTGATACTGCTCCTACCGCCCCCGTCGATTTATATGCATTTCCGCTCTTTGACAATGTCGAGTCTGTTACTTTGACCGTGATCGTCTTCTTCACATTGATCAGCGATGCACTGATCGTGATCTTAGCAGTTCCTTTTTTCCATGCATTCAGATTTCCTTTCTGATCTACACTTACAACCTTTGGATCCGAACTCTTATAAGTGTAATCCAGAGAAAATCCTCCATTTGTACTGCAGACCACAGTACCTGATGCTCCAACCTTCATATTTGCAGGTGCATTTACATTAAAGCTAGTCGGATATGTCCAGTCAAAGGTTTCGAGATAATAATTACTATCCTTTTTTTCTATCACAACACAGTTGTTATTCTTATCCATAAAAAACGTGTATACAGGATATGTAGTCTGCATACGGATCTTTTCTTTGTTCGTTGCAATATCATATTCTGTCAGTACTTTTTTATCTGTTTTTGCAATCAAAGAGGTTCCGGCACTATTTAATACACATCTTGGTCCGATACTGGAAAGATCAAAATTTTCATCATCGCCATAGTCAGAATCAGCTGTATAAAATGCCATCTTTAAAGCATTTTTATTTGCAATATTGATTGGTGATACTGATACGCTACTGTCGATCAGGCTGATACTGGTCGAACTCTCTGTGACATCATTGATATCATATTGATTGGAATCCACCAGTGCACAGATCTCTCCATTAAATGTAGATAATGTAGCAAGATATCGTCCATTCAGCATCCGTACCGGTGTCTTATGCGTAAACCAGCCAAACTGATACAGATACATCATGTTCGCACCCTTGATCGTGATGGAATTATCACGGTTCACTTTTCCTGCTTTCAGGCTCGCCATGCTGTGATCGAAGCCCCAGTATCTCCAGTTCTCTTGCCCCAGATAGTAAAAGTTTCCATTCGTCTGATCGAAGCCCAGGAATTCATATATATCCTCTGCTCCGCCTTTCTGGCTCAACAGCTTACCATCCGGACTGAACAAATATAATTCATCCTCGTGTGTTGCTATATAATATCTGCCCGCTCCATCTACACCGAGCGCTGATATAAGATTTGCCCAATATCCATTTACATTAAATGTATCAAAATTCTGCTGTTTTTCTGCTCCTGTCTTAAAATTATAACTGTCAATCTCTACCTGACAGGCATAGCTGTATGAATCCGATGAAGCATCTGTATTTCTCTTATAATCTGTGGTCGCAAAATAAACGGCATCTTCATTCATATATGCATCTTCTATATAATATCTGCTGGTATATACTGTTGTATATGTTTCATTTGTCATATCATAAAAGACGATCTCATACTGCTTTGAATTGTCGTATACTTCTTCCCCTACCGTATGCAAAAAAAACATACCATTCTTTTCTGGTACATACACCATGTCATTATACGAAGATGTCTCCCCGATCTTGTCCGCATCCAGCTTCACTGCAGCTGACGCGGCTAACTCTGCTGTATCAGGTTCCGTCTGCTGTATCTCGTTGACAGGCGTCTGTGTTGTTGTCCCGGTCTCCTCACTCGCCTGTACGCCGACCGGTGCCACGAGCAGCCCAAGACCAATCACAACCCCTGCAAGAGCAGTTGTAATTCTGTTCCATTTTCTCATACTCACATACTCCCTTTCATTTTTAACTTATACATAGTATACATTTTATCACGGCTTCCATACTTTACACAATCATAAATATAGAAGAACCACAGACAAAAATCAGGCAGCTCCAAGCTGTATAAATATATCCATTCTTCCGGATGTATATCCATACGAAATACCTGTAACTGCCTGTTTTTTATATTATTAATTATTCTCCGTCAGAACATACTTCTCCTGATAGTCTATCATCTCTTTATAGATTCTCTCACAGTTATTATGATCTCTGTAATAGAAGAAGTCATCGGCACGTTTTACATACTCCGGCTTCATCTTACAGTCGTTCTGCATATACTCGATCAATGTATGGATCAGCTCATCATTATCATGGCAAATTTCCCCAAATGCCATCGTATCATAATGGAAAGTTCCTTCCTCATAATGCTGTGGAATATCTTTATGATGCAGATATACCAACGGCTTTCTCATATAAGCAAAATCGAACTGGATTCCTGAGAAGTCCGTTACCATCAGACTGGACTCACAGAACATATCCTCATAACTCATATCACCAACTGCCGGAACAATATCCACAAAATCATTCTTGTCAAAGTCATCTACCTGTGAGCTTACGATTGGATGCAGAACATACTTGATGCGGTATCCATATTTCTCGGCAGCATCGATCAGACGCTTATCATTGATGAGTGCATTAAACACCTTGAAATATTCTGATTCCTTGAACAGTGGATTGTAATCCCGCTGTTCGCTCTCACTGGTACGAACCGGCATCGCTGCCTGCATTCTCCAGGTCGGGCTGATCATGATCTGCTTCTTTGCACGATCCTTCAATCCATCATATCGTGGCACTCCCGTCAGCTTCAATGCATCATAGCCAACGTAATCGTATACCGGTCGTGACAGATTTTCGATCTCATACTTCGATGCACAGAAATATAATCTGGTATTATCACGAAGTCTGTTCTGTGCGATCGCGATCTTCTGAACTGACATACCATGCTGAACACAGCAGACATGGAAATGCGTCAAATCTCTGATGTAGGATGAATTTGTAAGTGTATATCCGTTAAATGCGTATACTGTTGAGTTCGATATAACCATCATATCCGCATACAGGAATATAAGTCTGTGCTTTAAAGAGTCACGAACCAGTGGCTTGTATCCCTCTTTTTTCAAACGCTTATAATCCGTACTCTTTTTATCGACCAGATAATAATGCTTGATCTTCTTATTCTGCGCACTTGCATATTTGTACAGATATTCGGAAGAATCTCCACCCTTATAGATTTTATCAATATACATCCAGATCGGCTTTCCGGTCATAAATGGTCTGCAGATAAAATACAGGACTCTAAGTAATGCATATTTTCTGGTGTAGTTATTCTTCAACAGCATATCTTTTAACAGCTTCAGTTCTTTAATAAACTTCTGCCGTTTATTGACCTTACGGATGATGATACCCTTTCGTTCCGCTGTCATCATGTATTCTCTGTTATCCCCGAATACCCAATGGCTGCTTCCAAAGGCATTGCAGACACGGCTGAAATGCGATGGATAGCGAATATTGATCGGCTCTAACTGGTTTCCGATCGCTGCTTCACAGAATAACTCAGACTCTGATTTATCCTTGACAGGGATTGACAGATGAAACGAATGTCTCTTACAGATTGCCGCACCAAATGCCTTTGTCAAACCATATCTTTCATTGTACTGAATCTTATATTTCTTATTGTTATAACGGAAATACACTTCATCCACCATCGAATACAAGATTGGATGAACCGTACCGTCAATTTCCAACATGCCGTCTCTGTAATTTATAAACAATATATTTGTGGAAAGACTCATCAAAGAATTAAATAATGTATCTCCGATTCCATAGTAAATCTTTCCGGCAAGGAAGAAGCGTTCAAACTTATAATCTTTTCCGTTTCGAAGGATTCCGTATACCCATTTCATCGTATCACCGGTGATACAATCTACAACCTTATTCCGGTTCAGCATGATATTTTCTTCGATCAGACGAAGCGCCTGTCCGATCAGTTCCAGATATTCTTCACCATGGCCTTCTTCGATCACATGCTTGTTCTTGTTATCCATATTTCCATTAAATCTCGCCATAACGGAATACATGAAATTATACTGGATAAATACCGGAATACTTCCGTATGTCACCTTCATTTCCTGTAAAAACGGCATCCAAAAATCAGTAACTGAAATACCACTCTCTCATATACAGTCCGCGATAGAATATATTATCGTGTTCTTCATACTCATACGCTGTTAATGTCGCATATGGCAGAAAACATGTCTTCATCGTCTTCGCCATCAATCGAAGCATAAAATCCCGTTCTGCCTCCAGTCCAAGAGCCGGATCAACCGACTGCTTTTTGAATGCTTCTGCACGGATGATCACGCCACCAAATCCAAATGGAAAACAGTCATACTTACTTTTCAGATCAATAATGTAAAAGGATT
>ERZ827150.5151-NODE-5151-length-10753-cov-3.122172_pt1 | contig 10753 bp, 5 predicted proteins | sample MGYA00519779_ERZ827150 | MGnify/ENA primary metagenome ERZ827150 (study PRJEB31778, sample SAMEA3449267) | human gut metagenome | biome: human gut; feature: human-associated habitat; material: faeces | place: United Kingdom | collected 2010/2012 ...
ATCAACGCTCATTTCAGTACAAAGACGCGCGAGTCGTCCCTGATTTGCTTCATCGAGCGGGGCGTCGACTTCGTCGAGCAGACAGAAGGGGGCGGGGTTGAGCTTAAACATGGCAAAGACGAGCGCCGTGGCCGTGAGCGCCTGTTCGCCGCCCGACAAAAGCCGCACGGTCTGATTGCGCTTGCCGGGCGGCTGAGCCGAAACTTCAACGCCCGCCGAGAGGATCTCGTCGCCCTCCATGCGAAGCGCCGCGCGGCCTCCGCCGAAAAGACCGCGAAACGTGTCATTAAACTTTTCGTTGACCTTGTCAAAGGTTTCACGCATGCGTGCGCGGGTCTCTGCGTCAATGCGGCGGATAGCCGCCTCGAGCGTCTCAATGGCCTGCCGCAGATCCTGCATCTGAGCTTCTGCGAGGCGAATGGCTTCCTGCGCCGCCTCAAGATGGGCCAAAGCGGCATGATTGACGGGACCGAGTGCGGCAATTTCATTCATCAGACGCGTGACCTCGTTACGCACCGTGTTGGCCTTGACGCCTCGTTCCTGCGCGAGCTTAGAGAGCTCAGTCCAATCCGCACCAAGTTCCTGCATGCGCCCGGAGAACTGCCCGAGCAGTCCCGCCTTCTGTTCGGCCTCTACGCGCAGCCGAGCAATTTCTTCTGTCAGCGGAAGAATCGACTCGTTCAAGCGCTTGATCTGCCGCTGTTCGTCCTCACGCTTGCTGCGGGCAGCTTCAAGTTCAGTCTGTGCGGCAGCCAATGCCTTTTCGAGGCTCGCATTTTTTTCGAGGAGCTCCGACGTGCCGCTTTGCAGACGTTCGTCTTCACGGGCATCGAGCACTTCGCGGGTTTCTTCGAGACGCTTGGATTCTCGGGCAATGTCGCTTTGGGTTTCGGCAAGCCGCCGTTCGGCCTCGGTGCGCGACTCACGAGCCTGCGACGCCTCGAGCTTTTTCATAGCTTCACGATGAATCGACTCCGCCGCAGCGCGCTTAAGGTCGATCAGCCGGTCATGCAGCCGATCATGCGCAGCCGCAGCTTCACCCGCGGCGTGCTGAATCTCGTCGAGCGCTTCCGTTTTGGTTTCTACGGCGCCAAGCGCTGCCTCTACACGCTCTTGGGCCCGCTCAGCCTCGATCTCCATTTCTTCACGCGACCGCCTGAGATCGGCCTCTCGGCGCTGCCAGACCTCCCACGCACTGCGGGCTTCCCGTTCTTCAAGCACGAGTTTGGCCGTGCGGCGCTCGAGCTCAACGACCTCGCGCTGCAGCACCTCGGCACGCCCACGCGCATCGGCTTCGGCTTTCTGCGCAGCCGTACGGGCGTCGTCAGCGGCTGCCGCTGCCTCGTCAAGCGCCTCCACCTGATGCGTAAGTTCCGCAATTTCCCGTTCTCGGGAAAGGATTGCCAAGCGCGGATCTTCCGCAGCCCAAAAGGTAACGGACGCCGCATTGACGAGGTCCCCCTGCGGCGTCACCAGTGCGCATCCCGGCGGAATGTCGGCGCGCGCTGCGAGTGCTGTCTCGAGCGAAGAGGCGAGCCCGACGCCTGCGGTCCAAACGTCGGCCGCTGCAGCCGCCGCCGGATTATCGGTTTGGATAACGCTTCTCAAGCGCTTTGCCGCCCATTCAGGATACGGATGAGCGGCAGTCTCTGCGGGAGCCGCAAAAGCGAGTCTCGCCGGCGGGCGCGCCTTGGCGCTTGCGAACCCGGCAGCGGAACGCAGATCGCGCAGCAAAAAAGCACGTGCACGGTGTTCGAGCACCGCTTCAAGTGCGGTTGTCCAGACGTCGTCGATGTTGATTTCGTGAATCAATTCCGGCAGTCCGTCCAGTCCCTGGTCCTGAAGCCACTCCGTGAAGCTGTCAGACTCCAGTGCCTTTTGCTGCACGGCTTCAAGCGTTTCGAGTTTTGCGCGCAGGGCTTTAACCTGCGAAAGGGCGGCAAAGTAGGCCTCTGCGGCGTCTTTGGCGCGTTCGCGTGTTTCTTCTGCTGCGGCAGCGGCGTCTTCGCGGGCCGCCGCAGTTTCTTCGAGCTCTTCGCGGACTTCGGCTAAGGATTCTGCGAGCTCCGCCAATGTTTCTTCATCCGGGTGCGCTTCAGACGTATCCGCCGCATCGGTCTCGAGTCGAGCCATTCGGTCTGCCACTTCCGCTGCTCGCTCACGAGCAGATTGGAGGCCGGCCTCCGCCACTTCGACTTCCGTACGAGCGCGAGCGAGCTGTGCGCCGGCAGACTCCGCCCGCATGCGCGACTCCTCTTCAGCAGACTGAGCGCCTTCGAGGGCTTCATCTCGAGCGGCGTTCAATTCATCGAGCTCTTCGAGTTCAGCCGCGAGACGCTCCTCTTTTTGCGCGGCTGATTCAATCCGAACTTCGAGCTCCTCGGCCAATGCCCGCTTTTCTTTCAGTGCGGCTTCGGCCTCCGCAAAGGTTCGTTCGGCCAATCGCCGACGTTCCACGATGCGGCTCATCTCGCCCTCCAAGCGGGCGAGCTCCTTCTCGCTTTCACGGAAGGCGTCGGAAGCATTGCGGTGCGCCGCATCAGCACTGCGCTCAGCCGCAGCGAGGTCTTCAGAATGCGATTCGAGCGTTTCAAGATCACGGCGCTTTGCCGTAATCTCATTTTCGAGCTGCGCAATAGCCGCCCGCGCGGCATCGGATTCCCGCTTTGCATCTTCATACTGCAGGAAGTACCAAAGCGATTCGCTCTGAACCTTTTTGTCGCTCAGCGCCTGCCAGCGGGCGGCAGTATCTGCTTCGGCCTGCAGCCGAGTGATCTCTTCAGCACGCACGGCCTGAAGGTCAGCAGCGCGTTCAAGATTTTCCCGTGTGGATTTGAGGAGATTCTCCGTTTCACGGCGGCGCTCTTTATAGAGCGACACGCCGGCGGCCTCTTCCAAATAAACGCGCAGCTCTTCGGGCTTGGCACGAATAAAACTCGCAATCATGCCCTGCGAAATGATGGCGTAGCTGCGTGCGCCCAGCCCCGTGCCCATGAAGATTTCCTGGACATCGCGGCGGCGCACCTGCTGGTGATTGATGTAGTAGGCCGATACGCCTTCCTTGGTGACCACGCGGCGTACGGACAATTCTTCGTACTGCCCCCACGGCCCTTTCACCTGATGGTCCGCGTTGTCAAGCACCAGTTCGACGCTTGCTCGTCCGAGCGGCGCACGGCCGGTAGAGCCCGCGAAAATCAGTTCGCTCATCGAACTTGAACCGCGCAGTTCGCCGATGCGGCCTTCGCCCAGCACCCAGCGAACCGCATCGATGATGTTCGATTTGCCGCAGCCGTTCGGGCCCACGATCGCAATCAGCGGGTCCCGCAGTTCGATCACTACGGGGTCCGCGAAGCTTTTGAAGCCGGCGATTTTGATCTGACGAAGGTGCAAAGGAGGCTCAGACGAAATAAGGAAAGAAGAGGATCACTGGAAGAACCAGCTGCACGCATTTTAGCGAGAGTCGCCCCGTTGGTCTCACCATCCTTGCGGCAAAGCGCTTAGAGTCTCTGGCCGCTGCAAACGGAACGCTCGGAGAGGCTCTGCCATCGGTAATCGAAAACACTGCAGCGCTTCTCTGCGTCGTCTTTAGCACTGTCATACGGAAGAGACAAAACGCTCTTTGCAGTCTCCGAGAGTCCGCCAAACCCGGTCGCCATGAATCATCATCAGAATCAAACCACCCGCAGACGTCTTCATTGGAATGAGCTTCCCCATCTTTGCGGCCCAGACGACCTCTTTATAATGCAGGCTTCAAAAAAATTCTGACGACATTCATGAGGCTCCCTGCCGAACCAGCCGGCCGCAAAGCGGCCCGCGGACTTTGGGAGCTTCCGCGACATCCGGGGATATCCGAAACATGTACGAAATTGCGCCGCTGCTTGACGATCCCATCCACAACCTGAAAACGATCCGCGACCTTTACCGCTGGGCCGTTACAGAACTTGAAACCTCCGATCTTTCATTCGGACATGGGGCGCCAAGCGCGCTCGAAGATGCATCCTTTCTCATCTGCCGAGCGCTGAAACTCCCGTTTGAGAATTTCGACATGTTCCTCGATGCTGCGCTCACGCACAACGAGCTCGTGCGGATCGTGCATCTCATCGACCGCCGTGTGCATGATAAGACCCCCACCGCCTATCTCCTGAAGGAAGCCTGGCTCACCGAGCACCGCTTCTACATTGATGAGCGAGCGCTGATTCCCCGCTCCTACATCGCGGAGCTGCTCGAAGAAGATCTGGCCCCTTGGGCCGCAGATCCTGAAGCGGTGCAAAGCGTGCTTGACCTCTGCACGGGTTCGGGCTGTCTAGCCATTCTCGCGCAGGGGGCTTTTCCCAATGCCAAGGTCACCGGCTCGGACATTTCCCAAGCTGCGCTTGAGGTTGCCAAGATCAATCGCCGGGACTATGACATGGAAGAGACGCTGGAACTGGTTCAGAGCGATCTTTTTGAAAATCTTCAGGGACGGCGCTTTGACATCATTATCTCGAACCCGCCCTATGTCACCACCGATGCCATGGAGCGGCTGCCGAGCGAATACCGTCATGAACCGGCCCTCGCCCTGGCTGCCGGCGCAGACGGCATGGACGTCGTTCGCCGCATTCTCGCCGAAGCCGCAGATCATTTGACCGAAGAGGGCTTCATCGTCGTTGAAGTGGGCGACGGACTCGAAGCCGTTGAAGCGGCTTTCCCCGGTCTGCCCATTACGTGGCTTTCGGTCTCGGGCGGCGACGATCAGGTGTTTCTCGCGCAGCGCGCCGATCTCGCTCAATATTTCAAAATTCAACACTGATTTCTGCACCCGCATTCCCTAACGAGGGTGCCCTCTGCCCGATCTGCCCTCGTTTCGAAATGCGCCGCCTCGCTCATGCTTCGACTTCTCAACCTCGCGCTGATGCGCGGGACGCGACTGCTCTACGCTCACGCCAATCTCATTGCCTCGCCGGGCGAACGCATCGGTCTGGTCGGCCCCAACGGCTGCGGCAAATCCACACTCTTTGCTGCGATTCTGGGGGACCTTGCCCCTGAAGACGGCGAACTTGAAACGCCGCCCCATGAGCGCATTGCGCATGTTGCGCAGAGCTTCACGGTTGAAGATATCTCCTGCATTGACTGCGTGCTTTCCGGTCATGCCCCTTTAATGAACGCCAAAGCAGCGCTCAAGCGAGCCGAAGCCTCCGGCGACGAAATGGCGCTTGCTGCCGCGCACAGCGAACTCGCGGAAGTCAATGAGGGTGCCGTGGTGGCACAGGCCAAAGCCATTCTGGCCGGTCTGGGTTTTGCGGAAGCCGACAGCTGCCGCAAAGTTCACGACTTCTCGGGCGGCTGGCGCAACCGTATTCAGCTTGCCCGTGCACTGATGCGTCCGGCGGATCTGCTGCTGCTCGACGAACCCACGAACCACCTTGACATCGATTCGCTCATCTGGCTCGAGAACTGGCTCCGCCGCGTTGAAGCAACAGTCATCATCATTTCGCACGACCGTGAATTTCTCGATCGTGCGGTCAATACGATCTGGTCCGTTGAAGACGGCACGATCTGCCGCTATGCCGGGAACTACTCCCAGTTTGAACTCGCTCGCATTGAAAAACTCCGTGCTCAGGAATCTGCACGCCGCGCCTATGAAACGCAGGCTGCGCACCTGACGAGCTTTATCGAACGCTTCCGTGCCAAGGCCACCAAAGCCCGTCAGGCACAGTCGCGCATTAAAATGCTCGAAAAGCTTCAGGCGGTCGAACCTGTACGCGCCAAACGCGAATGGCGATTCAATTTTCTCAAGCCCCTGAGGCTGCCTGAGCATTTGGTCGACGGGGAAAACCTGAAGATCGGCTACGGCGACAAAGTGGTGCTTTCGGGCGTCTCCTTCAGCATTCGTTCGGGCGAGCGCATCGGCATTCTCGGCGTCAACGGCGCGGGCAAATCGACGCTGGTCAAAGCCATTGTCGGCGAACTCACCCCCATGTCGGGCGAACTGCGCCGCGGTCAGGGACTTGAAATCGGTTATTTTGCGCAGCACCAGCTCGATCAGCTGCGGATGGATGAAACGCCGCTCGAGCACCTGCGGCATTTGGCGCCTGACGCCCGCGAGCAGGAACTGCGCGACTTCCTCGGCACCTATCGCTTTTCGGGCGATTTCGCTGAAGCCAAAGTTGCGCCGATGTCGGGCGGCGAAAAGGCCCGCCTCGCCCTCGCGCTCATTGCCTGGAAAAAACCCAATCTGCTGGTGCTTGACGAACCGACCAATCACCTCGACATGGAAACGCGCGAAGCACTCACCATGGCGCTTTCAACCTACGAAGGCGCAGTGCTTCTCGTCTCCCACGACCGCCATCTGCTGCGGGCAGTGACCGATGAACTCTGGCTGGTGCATGAAGGCCGCAAAGAGGTGTTTGAGGGCGACCTCGATGACTACGCCAAGATCGTCCTCGACCACCGGCGCGTGACTGCCGCCGAAGCTCGTGCCGAGCATCAAGCGGATAAAGCCGCCCGAAACGAAGCTCAGCCCGTCAACAATAAGGAAGCGCGCCGATTGGCCGCGCAGGAACGCGCCCGCATCGCTGAGCTGCGTAAGCCCCTGAAGAAGGAGCTCGAAAAGGTGGAGCGGGAAATGAACGCGCTCTCAGAAAAACTTAAGGCCCTTGACACGCAGCTCGCGGACCCGGCGTTTTATAACGGCGCAGATCAGGGCAAGGTTGCCCAAACCCTGCGTGAGCACGGAGAGCTCGCCCCCAAAGTGGAGGCGCTCGAAATGCACTGGCTTGAACTTTCAGAAAAAATCGAAGCCCTGGGCACCGCCGCATCAGCATAAGCGCGCTTTTTAAACGCCGTCATAAGCCATTACTGCAGCGTTCGTTTAAGCGCACAAAAAAACCGCTCGCGCGTCTTTTTGGCATAGCCGCGAGCGGTTTTCTCTTTTTACGGGTCGACCAATCTTATTCGGCCGTATCTTTGGGTTTCCCTGCGGTCAGAACACCCGCTTTCCAGGACTTGAAGACATCTTCCACCTGAGGCGCCGCCGTCATGCGGTAGACATGCGAATCGCCTTCATCATCTCCGCGCGCTTCACTGCCGGCCGGATCATCGTCCACCCCCGGAACAAAGGCCGGATCGGCGTAGGTGAAGGTCGTCATGACCAGCAGGTTGATCACCTCAGCGTCCTGATCCATTTCTTCTTCCGTGGGATCGCGTCCAGCCGCAAAAGCCGCTTTGGACCGGGGGCCGTAGCGCAGCGCATAGCCCATCACGATTTCTTCTCTCATCCCCTGTTCGGAATCGCTCGGTTCCGCACGCACATAGAGCGCACGCATATCGTGCTTAAAGTGCGGATCCGCTACGAGCTCCTCGAGATAGGCCGTATCGGCGGGGGAAAGCGCGTTGTAGCCGACCAGCATCGTATTGAAAGCATCAGCGGATTCAGGCCGCCAATTCGGATAGTCGCTCTTAAACTCTGCGGTTACCGTGTTGTCCTCAATAATTTCCTGCAGATCGACCAGACGCGAACCGCCAAGCGCAGGATCTGACGTCAGGTAGCTCGTAAAGGCAGAAATCACCTCATCCTTGCAGGTTGTCACGGAGAAGACATTCTCGCTGCCGAACTGCGCAAGTTCCCCCGTGAGATCGAGGAACGTCATCACAAAGTCCATGCCGAAGTAGCAGGCCATGCTGCGGTCGTCCATAAACTTCGCCGTGTCGGTAATGCCTGCGTAGGCCATCTTGGACTGGCCCCAGCGGCTGCGGAGGATTTCGAGCGCCCGCGGGCCCGCCCAGCCCGATACATCGCGGAAGTCTTCACGCAGGTCAAGAATGGTCGCAGCAATCGCATAAGCGACGGCCGCGCAATGGTCTTCACGCTGCTCCATCGAGAACTTGCGCTCGGCAGAGAGCGCATTGGCCATGGCAGCTCCCATGCCGATGAAGAAATGCTGCAGCTCGAAGTAATTTGAAAGATGTCCCGTGGTCACGGGCCCCTTATAGCGTTCGGCAAGGATTTCCAGATGCGGGAAGCCCTGTTCTTCATAAAAGCGTTTATTGAGCACCGCGCGCAGTTGGTCGAGCATCACCACATAAGTCTGTGGTACTGCACGGCGCTGCTGATCAGCGCGGCGTTCATCGGCGCGATGCTCTCGATGGGCCTCATCCTGCTCATTTCGCAGCGGGTCAATCAGATGAGCCTTCTCGTCGTCTGCGGCGTGATGATCGGCTACATCTGCTCGGCGCTGACGGATTTTCTCGTCACGTTCGCGGACGATTCAAACATCGTGAACCTGCACAACTGGTCGAACGGCTCGTTTTCCGGCATGAAGTGGGAAAACGTGACGACGATGGCGTGGGCCTGCGGGACCGCACTGATTTTGACATTTTTCCTCTCCAAGCCGATCCGCGCCTATCAGCTCGGCGAGGTCTACGCGCGCAACATGGGCGTGCCGATCAAGGCGTTCCGCGCGGCGCTCATCCTGCTCTCCAGCGTGTTATCTGCCTGCGTGACGGCCTTCGCCGGCCCCATCTCGTTTGTCGGCATCGCGCTGCCGCACCTGATGAAGGCGCTTTTCAAGACGGCGGAGCCGCTTTTGCTGATCCCGGCGAGCTTCCTCGGCGGGGGCATCTTCTGCCTTGCGTGTGATCTCATCGCGCGCACGGCCTTTGCGCCCACGGAAGTCAGCATCAGCTCGGTCACGGCGGTGTTCGGCGCGCCGGTCGTCATCTACATGATGGTGCGCAGAAAGGCGGGGCGGGAATGAGCGGCTATTTGGAGACAAAGAATTTATCCGTCGGCTACCACGGCAAGTCCCTCATCGAGGATGTGTCCCTCTGCGTGCAGAGGGGAAAGATCGTTACGCTGATCGGGCCGAACGGCTCGGGCAAGTCGACGATCCTGAAAACCGTCATCGGTCAGCTGCCGGAGCTTTCCGGCACAGTGTATCTGGATGGCGAGACGATGCGCTCGCGCAGCCGCAACGACGTCGCGCGGCGCATGGCGATCTTGATGACCGCGCGCGTGGAGCCAGAGCTCATGACCTGCCGCGATGTGGTCAGCTCGGGCCGTTATCCCTACACGGGAAGGCTCGGCGTCCTGCGGGACGAAGATAAGAAGATCGTCGAGCAGTCGCTTTCTCAGGTGGACGCGCTCGCGTTCGCCGACGCGCCGTTTTCCGCCGTCAGCGACGGCCAGCGGCAGCGCATTCTGCTCGCAAGGGCCCTGTGCCAGCAGCCGCAGCTTATCGTGCTCGACGAGCCGACGAGCTTTTTGGACATCCGCTACAAACTGGAACTGCTCTCCGTCCTCAAGCGCATGGTGCGCGAAAACGACCTCGCCGTGCTGCTCTCGCTCCACGAGCTCGATCTGGCGCGGCGCATTTCGGACACAGTCATCTGCGTCGCGGGCGACCGCATCGACCGCATCGGCACGCCGGAGGAGATCTTCACGAGCGACTACATCGCGCAGCTCTATCACTTGGAGCGCGGGAAGTACGACGAGTGCTTCAGCACATTGGAATTTGTACCGTAGCGCATGCAAGTAAAAACGCTTTATAGAGATTGCAGAAGGAGGGGAGACCATGCAGAAGGCAGCGCCGAGATTGCTCATTGCCGGAACGAACAGCGGCTGCGGCAAGACGACGGTGACCTGCGCGATCTTGCAGGCGCTTGTCGACGGCGGCGTTTCTGTCGCCGCGGCGAAGTGCGGTCCCGATTACATCGACCCCATGTTCCACCGCGAGATCATCGGCGCGAAGAGCAGCAATTTGGATCCCTTCTTTTTTGACGACGACACGCTGCGCTTCCTCCTCGCGCAAAACGGCGCAGGGAAGGACGTGACGGTCATCGAGGGCGTGATGGGCTATTACGACGGCATCGGCCTTGATTCCTCGCGCGCGAGCACCTTTGAGGTCGCGCAGCGGACGGAAAGTCCCGTCGTGCTCGTGCTGAACGCGAAGGGCGCGGGATTGTCAGTGCTGGCCGTGCTCGACGGTTTTCTGCACTTTGCGACGGAAAACTGCATCCGCGGTGTCATCCTGAACGGCTGCACGGCGATGAGCTATCCGACGCTTGCGCGGGCGATCGAAGAACGCTTCGGCGTGCGCGCCTGCGGCTTTCTGCCGCAAATGCCCGACTGCTCGCTCGAGAGCCGCCACCTCGGCCTCATCACCGCGGCAGAGGTGGACGATCTGAAAGAGAAGATGCAGCGTCTCGCCGCCAAGGCGCAGGAGACGATCGATTTGAACGCGCTGCTGCAAATCGCGAAGAGCGCACCGCCGCTTACATTCACGCCGCCGGACATTCCGGCGGCGGGCGAGCATGTGCGCATCGGCGTCGCGCGCGACAGGGCATTTTGCTTTTACTATGAAGACAGCCTGGAACTCCTGCGCCGCTTAGGGGCGGAGCTTGTGCCGTTCAGCCCGCTGTCGGATGAACGCTTACCGGAAGACCTGCACGGCCTGTACCTCGGCGGCGGCTATCCCGAGCTCTACGCGGAGCGGTTGGAGGCAAACGCCGCCATACGCGCTTCTATCCGCGCGGCGGTGGAAAGGGAACTTCCCTGCATCGCCGAGTGCGGTGGCTTTATGTACCTGACGCAGTCCATCGCGGGACATGCGATGGCGGGCGTTTTATCGGGCAGCTGCTTCGACGCGGAGAAGCTGACGCGCTTTGGCTACGCGACATTGACGGCGCAGCGGGATTCGATGCTGTTTGCCGCGGACGAGCAGATCCCCGCGCACGAGTTCCACCGCTGGGATGCGGAAAATCCGGGCGAGGACTT
>ERZ827150.5159-NODE-5159-length-10736-cov-3.289018_pt1 | contig 10736 bp, 9 predicted proteins | sample MGYA00519779_ERZ827150 | MGnify/ENA primary metagenome ERZ827150 (study PRJEB31778, sample SAMEA3449267) | human gut metagenome | biome: human gut; feature: human-associated habitat; material: faeces | place: United Kingdom | collected 2010/2012 ...
TTCCATGCGTGCCGCTGTTTTCTTAAGGAGGGCTAAAAGTCAATATCTAGTTTGATCTCTTCTGTCGCGGCCTCTTCCTGATTGAGTTCAATCGAGTTGCCGGTTTCCTCGCTTGCGTTGTTGATCGACAATTTACGTTTGTCTATATAGGCGATCACATCGTTCATCGCTTCCATGAACTTTCCGAAATCTTCCTTATAAAGGAATATCTTGTGTTTCTCAAAAACGGTTTGAGCGTTCTCTTCCTTGGCGAGAACTTTTTTGCTTTCCGTTATCGCGATAAACAAATCATCTTTCAGGTTTTTCTTGACATCTAAATAATAGATTCTTTTCCCCGCTTTTATGGCTTTAGAATAGAGAATCTCTCTATCTCCGCCCTCAACATGAACTTTCTTCATTGATTCTTCCATCATAGTTGCATTAAATTGTTATTAGCCTCCCACGTAATTATGCTTCAAATATGTGCATTTTTTTTTAAAATAACAATCTTTTTGGCTAATAATTGAAAATTGATTGAAAAAATGTTGCGTGTGCTGGGCGAGAAGAAAAGAAAGGCGGCGTACCGTCCTTATGGAAAGGAGGCACGCCGCCTGATGATATTTTGCCCGCTTGTAGGTTTATGCGGGATCTTGTTGTCCGGTTTCCGTAGCGGATCCGTTATCGGCCAGTCCGGAGTTATCGGCTTGCGTATCAGGAGTCGTCGACTCTTTTTCTTCCTTTTCCTTCTCTTTCTCCTGCTCCAGGGCCTTTTCCTTCTCTTGCGCTTCCAGGATCTCTTGTGAACGTGAGATCCAAGGACGCTTACCGAAGATGTGCTCGACATCCTCCGTATAGATCACCTCATTCTCGAGCAATACGTTTGCCAGTTTCGCGTGTCCTTCCGCCTGTTCGGAGAGAATGCGCTTTGCCCGCTCATACTGCTCGTTGATGATCCGTTGTACCTCGTTATCGATCAGTTTGGCTGTTTCCTCGCTATAAGGCTTTGTGAAACCCCATTCCTGACCTGTTGAATCGTAATAATTGAGGTTCGGTAATTTCTCGCTCATACCGAAATAGACCACCATAGCGTAAGCCTGCTTCGTGACCTTCTCGAGGTCGTTCGAGGCGCCGGTAGAGATCTTGCCCAGGAAGAGTTCCTCCGCGGCCCGTCCACCTAGAGTGGCGCACATCTCATCGAGCAACTGCTCTTTAGTGGTAATCTGTCGCTCTTCCGGCAGGTACCAGGCGGCGCCCAATGCCTTACCGCGTGGGACGATTGTTACCTTAACCAACGGATTGGCATGCTCAAGCATCCAGCTCAGTGTCGCATGACCAGCCTCGTGGATCGCGATGCTGCGTCGCTCCTCAGCTGTGGTAATCTTGGTTCGTTTCTCAAGACCGCCAACGATTCGGTCGACAGCGTTCATGAAATCTACTTTTTGCACAAATTTCTTTCCGTTGCGGGCAGCGATAAGAGCCGCCTCGTTGCAGACATTGGCGATGTCGGCACCCGAGAATCCCGGCGTTTGACGGGCGAGGAAGTCGGTATCGACCGTCTCGTCGATCTTGATCGGGCGCAGGTGTACGCCGAAGATCTCCTTGCGTTCGTTGAGGTCGGGCAGCTCTACATGGATCTGGCGATCGAAACGGCCAGCGCGGAGGAGCGCCTTGTCAAGGATATCGGCGCGGTTGGTGGCGGCCAAGATAATGACGCCACTGTTGGAGCCGAAACCATCCATCTCGGTCAGCAATTGGTTGAGCGTGTTCTCGCGCTCGTCGTTGCTGTTCATGCTCGTGTTACGTCCGCGGGCACGACCCACGGCGTCTATCTCATCAATAAAGACGATACACGGTGCTTTCTCTTTAGCCTGGCGGAAAAGATCGCGTACGCGAGAAGCGCCGACGCCTACGAACATCTCCACGAAATCGGAACCTGACAGGGAGAAGAACGGCACATTTGCCTCGCCCGCTACAGCCTTGGCCAGCAGGGTCTTTCCTGTTCCCGGAGGGCCAACCAGCAAAGCGCCCTTAGGAATCTTACCGCCCAACTCGGTATATTTCTCCGGGTTTTTCAGGAATGAGACGATCTCCTCGACCTCCTGTTTCGCTCCGGCCAGTCCGGCGACATCCTTGAAGGTCACCTTATGCTCGTTATCCTTGTCGAACAGCTGGGCTTTCGCCTTGCCGACGCTGAATACGCCACCACCGCCCGGTCCGGCTCCACCCGACATGCGTCGCATCAGGAAGAACCAGATGAGGATAATCAGCACGAACGGTCCGACCGAGACCAGGAAGCTCCAGAAAAGATCCTCGCCCTCCTCGAACCGCAATTGGGTATCGATCTGGTTTTCCTCAACGGCCTTGTCATAAAAGTCAGAAAATTTGTCAGCCGACGGGATTTTCACGTAGACTTTCGGAGAAGGACCGATCTTGGAAGGATCCATATCCTGGAAAACAGTCGCTACCTTGTCGGCCTTGACGGTTGCCTCGGCCATCCTTTTTTGGTTGTAGACCGTGATATCCTTGAAGGTGTTCTCCTTGACATACTTCTGGAACTGTGTCCAGTCCAGGTCTTTAGAACCGGCCGTATCGTTGGTCATGTAAAGGGCGATGAGCATGACGAAAATCAGCCCATACATCCAATACAGATTGAAACGGAACGGGTTAGGCTTGTCGCCCTTTTTCCGGGGAGACATATCAAACATGTTCTTTTTGTTTTCCATAAGAAATAAAACGATAATAAAATGTGAACACAGGATCAGTCAATGTTCGGAATGACTGATACCGGCGCGTCGGCCCAAAGGTGTTCCAGATTATAGAACGACCGGAGCTCCGGCATGAAAATATGAACAAGAACCGTGCCATAGTCCATTCCGATCCAGCGGGCGCCATGTTGTCCGTCAATAGAGAGCGGTTTCTCTTTCGCTTTCTTATGGGCGAAATCCCAAACGGAATCGGAGAGGGCGGCAACTTGTGTCGGTGTGTTGCCCTCGCAAATGACCATGTATTGGCAGATCGCGCCGGTTGTTTGATTCAGGTCGACTGTAACGATGTTTTTGCCTTTCTTCTCTTGCAGGCCTTCGATAATTGATTTTACTAATAATTCTGTTTGATCCATTGATCTAATATATTGTCTATTGAATAATTTTCCAGCTTGCAAAGATAAGGCTTTATTTATAAGCAACCTTTTTCTTTATATTAATATTTGTAATGAGAGGGGCGTTATGATGGCCTGAAATTGGGTGAGAAAAGAGCGTAGGACGCTTTTTTTATAAAAAAATGGCCGGAAAATTTGTTGGATAAGAAAAAGCGCGTACCTTTGTCCTCGCAAAACGGAAAAGTTCCAGTTTCTATTGTTCAATGGTGTAATGGTAGCACAACAGATTCTGGTCCTGTTTGTCCAGGTTCGAATCCTGGTTGAACAACGAGCCGTCCGAAGAAGGGGGAAGCCTTTTCGGACGGCTTTTTTTATCTCCTGACCCAACGCCTGTACGGGCGAGTCCAGTACTTTCCGCAAAGTACTGGAGTTTCCTCCGGGAAGTACTGGAGTTTTCTTCGGAAAGTACTGCAGTCCCTTACGGACGTGACTGGCGACAAGTACGTATGTGTTGGGACAGATGTTGGGTTTCGCGAATAAAAACGTAAATTCGCGTGACTTTATGGAATGAAAGGAATCCAGGCATGATAGACCAAGCGACCATCGATCGAATCATCAGCGCCGCCAATATTGTCGACGTTGTTTCCGAGTTTGTCACCCTGCGCAAGCGGGGCGTCAACTACGTCGGTCTTTGTCCTTTTCATGCGGATAAGTCGCCCTCCTTTTATGTTTCGCCGGCCAAGAATATCTGTAAGTGCTTCGCCTGTGGTGAGGGTGGAACGGCGGTTCATTTCATCATGAAACATGAGCAGATCGGCTATCTCGATGCCCTGCGTTATCTTGCCAAGAAATATGGGATCGAGATCCAGGAGCGTGAGCTGACCGAGCGGGAGAAACAGTTTCGTGACGACCGCGAGAGCATGTTCATTGTCAATCAATGGGCGCAACAATATTTTACCCGAAATTTATTTGAGAACCTCGATGGGCGATTGGTGGGTCTGCGCTATTTTATAGAGCGTGGCTTGCGTGAGGAGACGATCCGCAAGTTCCAGTTGGGATATGCTCTCGATCAGCGTGATGCCCTGGCCAAGGCTGCCCAGTTGGCGGGATACCAGCGGAAATACCTGGAGAAGACAGGCCTTGTTATTGCCGACGAGGATGGTAAGAGGACTTACGACCGTTTCCGTGGCCGGGTGATCTTTCCGGTGCATTCGTTGAGTGGCAAGGTGGTGGCTTTCGGCGGGCGTATCCTGAAGAAGGCGGAGAAGACGGCGAAATACGTGAACTCGCCCGAGAGCGAGATCTATCATAAGAGCGATGAGCTTTATGGCCTTTTCCAGGCGAAGCAGACAATTGTCCGTAAGGACCATTGTTTCCTGGTCGAGGGTTATATGGACGTGATCGGCATGCACCAGGCCGGCATCGAGAATGTGGTCGCCTCGTCGGGTACGGCGTTGACGCGAGGGCAAATCCGGCTGATCCGTCGTTTTACCAACAATATTACTATCCTTTATGATGGTGATGCCGCCGGTATCAAGGCGGCGATCCGTGGAATCGATATGTTCCTCGAGGAGGAGATGAACGTTAAGGTGGTGCTCTTGCCCGATGGTGAGGATCCCGACTCGTTTGCCCGTTCGAGGAGCGCCAGCGAGTTTGGAGAGTTTATTGCCGGGCATGAGACCGACTTCATCCGTTTCAAGACCCAACTCCTGTTGAAGGAGGTGGGCGACGATCCGGTCAAGCGGGCCGACCTGATCTCCGACATGGTCCGTACGATCGCTATTATTCCCAATAACATCTCCAGGGCGGTCTATATCCGTGAGTGCGCCGCCATGATGACCATTGACGAACAGGTGTTGATCAATGAGGTGAATAAGATCCGGCTTGGGAAAGTGACCGCCGCCTCTCCACAAACGCCATCCGTTACGCCTGTCGCGGCAGGTGACGGAACGAAAAGAGAGGAGGAGGGACCTGAGGCCAATGCGGAGACCAGTCCGGCAGGCGATTCGACTGTGACGACGAAAGCTCCCGTGGCGCCTTCGCCTTATCGTCCTTTTGAGATTGCCCTCTTGCGCTATGTCGTGCGTTATGGAGAGCGTGTCCTGTTCGACTATTTTGACGAGGAGCGGCAGGAGCAGGTGACGATGCGGGTGGCGGCCTATATCCGTTTCGATCTTGAGCGCGATGATCTCACCTTCTATACGCCCCAGTTCAAGCAGATGCTCGATGAGGCGGCCGACCGTTGCGATGAGCCGGGCTTTGTTGCCCAACGCTATTTCCTGGCCCATCCCGACCCGCTGATCAGCCAGGCTGCCGCCAGCCTTATTTCTGAGAAATACCAATTGAGTAAGTACCATTCCAAATATCGGGAGCTGGAGCAGGAGGAGGACAAGCTTGATCTTTTGGTTCCGCGAGACATCTATGCCTTTAAGGAGGCTTATATCCTTCATCAGATCAAGGAGCTGCAATCGCAAATCAAGACGGCGCAGGCCGCTGGCGATATGGAGGGCGTGATGACGTTGATGGCCCGTATCGCCAAGCTTAACGAGATCAAGAGCGTGCTTTGCAAGGAGCTGGGTGAGCGGATTGTCTTGCGGATGTAAGTCCGGAACGGTAGTCCGTAGGAAACAGCGTGTTTATTGTCACGGTTTTGGGTCGTTTGGAGGTTTCCCATATCAGATATTCTTTTATCTTTGTAAGGAATTCTAAAGAATATGCCTTATGGAAAATGAGAAGAAACGACTGACACGCTCGGACAACAAGATGATTGGCGGCGTGTGCGCTGGAATCGCGGATTATTTGAACCTGGATCCGACCGTCGTGCGGGTGCTTTATGTCCTGATGATTTTCTTCGCCGGCTTCGGTATCCTGCTCTATTTCATCCTTTGGTTGGTGATGCCTAAAAAGGAGAGTCTCAGGCCATGAGTTTTGAGATCTCTTCCTCATTTAGCCCGACGGGCGACCAGCCCGAGGCGATCGCCGCGCTCGCGGAGGGCATCCGTTCGGGTGTCCCGTTCCAGACATTGCTGGGCGTGACCGGCTCGGGTAAGACCTTTACCATCGCGAACGTGATCAAGGAGGTACAACGGCCCACGTTGATCCTGAGCCATAACAAGACGCTGGCCGCCCAGCTCTATAGCGAGTTCAAGGCTTTTTTCCCGAATAACGCTGTCGAGTATTTCGTCTCCTATTACGACTATTACCAACCGGAAGCCTATTTGCCGACGACCGATACCTACATCGAAAAGGACCTGTCGATCAACGAGGGGATCGAGAAGATGCGCCTGAGCACGACTTCGTCCCTGCTGAGCGGGCGTAACGACATCGTTGTCGTGTCGAGCGTGTCGTGCATTTACGGTATCGGCAATCCCGAGGATTTTCATGCCACGTCGATTACACTGAAGGTCGGCGATATCATCAGCCGCAACAAATTGCTGTACGGATTGGTCGATGCGCTCTACACGCGCAGCGAAACCGAGTTCAAGCAGGGGACGTTCCGCGTGAAGGGCGATACGGTCGATATCTATATCGCTTATGGCGACAAATGTTACCGGGTCGTTTTTTATGATAATGAGATCGAGGCGATTTATGCGATCGACCCGATGACGGGACAGCGGCTCGAATCGCTGGAACGGATCGTGGTCTATCCGGCCAACCTGTTCGTCACTACGCGCGAACGCATCGAGCGCGCGATCCGCGAAATCCAGCTCGACCTGGGCAAACAGTGCGAATTTTTCGAGTCGGTGGGCCGTCCTGTCGAGGCGCGCCGGCTCAAACAGCGCGTCGAGTACGATCTGGAGATGATCAAGGAGTTGGGGTACTGTCCCGGCATCGAAAACTATTCGCGCTATTTCGACGGGCGTGCGCCCGGCAGCCGTCCGTTTTGCCTGATCGACTACTTCCCGAAGGACTTTTTGATGATTGTCGACGAGAGCCATGTGACGATACCTCAAATCCGGGGGATGTACGGCGGCGATGCTTCGCGCAAGCACAACCTGGTCGAATACGGTTACCGGTTGCCTGCGGCGGTGGATAACCGCCCGCTGCGTTTCGAGGAGTTCGAATCTCTCGAGAACGAGGTGATTTATGTGAGCGCCACCCCGGCCGATTATGAGTTGATCAAATCGGAGGGTGCAGTGGTCGAGCAGTTTATACGCCCGACCGGTTTGGTCGATCCGTCGGTCGAAATTCGCCCGACTTTCAACCAGATCGACGATTTGGTCGAGGAGATCGATAAGCGCGCCCGTGTAGACGAGCGGATTTTGGTGACGACGCTGACCAAACGGATGGCCGAGGAGCTGTATAAATACTTCGACCATATGGGTATCCGTTGCCGCTACATCCATTCCGATGTCGATACGCTGGAGCGGGTGCAAATTCTCGACGACCTGCGTGCAGGGCTGTTCGACGTGCTGATCGGTGTGAACCTGCTGCGCGAGGGACTCGACCTGCCGGAAGTGTCGCTGGTCGCGATTATGGATGCGGATAAAGAGGGTTTCCTCCGGAGTGCGCGGTCGCTTACGCAGACTTCCGGCCGTGCCGCCCGGAATGTCGGCGGTCGCGTGATCATGTATGCCGATACGATTACCGATTCGATGCGCCTGTCGATCCAGGATACGAACCGTCGTCGCGAAAAACAGTTGTACTACAACGCGACTCATGCCGTGATGCCCAAGCAGGCGATCAAAAGCGGTACGAAAATTATGTCGGGCGAATCGTTAGGAGCCAATTACACTCTCGGTGTACAGGGTCTGGATGCCGCAGCCGACCCGGTAGCCGCCTATATGACCGACCGCGATATCGACGTGGCGATCCGCTTGGCCCGCGAAGCGATGGAAAGTGCGGCGCGCGACCTCGACTTTACCGCTGCGGCCCGTTATCGCGACCAGATGTACGCGCTGCAGGAGCGGCAGAAAGAGATGCAGGGCACTGCTTCGGATAAACGGCCCGGCCCGAAAAAATAAGTTTCAAGTAGCTATTCTGAAGACATTTCCGACCCGAACGAATTTTCCGCATGACACCAGCCCAACGCCTTACGAAGATTGTCGACTTCTTTTATATCCGTCCGGTCCGGGCGGTAATACCGCTCCAGACATTCCGTTACGCGATTTGCGGCGGAGTCAACCTGGGGCTGAACTGGGTGCTGTATGCCGTACTCTATAACTTCATACTCGACAAGGAGATCGTTCGTTTGGGTTTTGTCGCCATTTCTCCCTATATCGCGGCGTTCCTGGTCGTCTTTCCGATTACATTCGTAACCGGTTTCTGGCTTCAGAAACATATCGCGTTCAAGTATTCACCGCTGCGGGGGCGTACGCAACTGTTCCGTTACCTGATCAGCGTACTGGGGTCGGTGTTGCTGAATTACCTGCTGCTGAAATTTTTTGTCGAGGCGGTGCACCTGTATCCGACACCGTCTCAGGCGGTTACCTCCCTGCTGATTATCGGGTACAGCTACCTGATGCAGAAATATTTTACTTTCCGCGGCTGCGAAAGCTGATCCGTAGCGCGTTTTGCCTTTTGGCCCGGAGGTGCCGAGGAGCGATTTCCGAAATGAGGTTATATCCGGTACGTCGTGGAATAGAAGGTTGACGGTGCTACCCTCAGGAGCAGACGAACAGCACGGCGATCAGCCAGTAGACCGCTGCCTGGATCCAGGCGAGTATGCGTGGCGGGATCTGTTCGATTGAAAATTTTGCGGCCAGGTAGTCGGCGACCAATGCCACCGTGGTGAAGATTACGACGGCCACCGCAGCGAATGTCAGGCCCAGCAGCAGTGTATCCGTTTTCGGCGTCAGACTCTCCCGGCTGATGAACTGCGGGAAGAAGGCGAGGAAAAACAGGATCACTTTCGGGTTCAGCAGGTTCATCGTGATACCGATCCGGTAAAGCCGGCGAAAAGAATTATTCTCAGGCGTCTGGGGAGCGCCGTCCGGAGCAGGGGCAATGCCGGATGCCGCCGGGTCGGTCGTAATGGTTTCCGTTTGCCCGGCACAAGCTGCTGGAAAGGGTTGCGGCTGTTCGATAGCTATGTTGCCCGGTGAAGGTACTTTCCCCCGGGCCGTTTTTTGGTAGGCGCGTAACGACGCGTAACCCATCCACAGCAGATAGCAAATGCCCGCGTATTTGATCCCTGCGAACAGAGCCGGGGACGAAGCGATAATCAGCGAGAGTCCGAGCGCTGCCGCCGCGGTGTGGAAAAAGAGCCCGGAGCAGAGGCCGAGTGCCACTGAAATACCGGCACGTTTCCCATGCAAAATGCTTTGTGTCAGCACAAACAAAATATCCGGTCCCGGGATCAGCGTCAGCAGCGACGAGGCGATAATAAATTCGACGAGCTTCATTCGGTTAGGATTTGGGCGATTCGGGACGGACGTTTCCTTTTTATTGGTTTCAACGGTTCTGTGCGATCGCAGTCCGGTCTCCGTTGCGGTTATTTGACCCGGAGCCGCTGTTTGAGCCGCAGGATCGTGGTTGGCTTGATGTGGTTCAATTGGCAGATTTTCGACACCGAAGTGGAATAAGTACGTGCCAGCTTCGAGAGCGTATCGCCGCTTTTGATCGTATGGTAAACCGCTTTTGAACCGTTGTTGGACGAAGAGCCTGAAGTCGCAGCGGAGCGCTGGGTATCGGACACGTCGCCGGTCGAGCCTCCGTTCGCCACGAGGGCCGATTCGTCATCCGCCACCGTCTCTTCCGAAAGAGCATCGGAGGTGCCCAACGGCCGGGTCGCCGCTTTGACGTTGCCGCCCCGGTTGTAGAGGTAGAGCGTGTTCGTGTGCAGGCGTTGGTTTTCGGTGTCGAGCAGCAGGCTCGGGTTCAGGGCCTGGTTCGCCACGCGGAACTCGAAATGCAGGTGCTCGGTGGTAGCCCGCCCGGTGCGGCCCGCCAGTGCGATCGGATCGCCCGCTTTCACCACATCGTTGACCGTGACGAGGTTGCGCGAGTTGTGCGCATAGGCGGTTTCCATGCCGTTATAGTGGCGAATCACAATGATATTGCCATACCCGCTGTACGGTTTGGACATTCGTACCACACCGGAGAAAGCGGCACGGATCGTATCGTTCGGAACGGCTTTGATGTCCACCCCGGTGTGCATCGACCGGCCCCGGTAGCCGAATCCGGAAATCTGTTTACCCGGATAGGGATAGCAGAAATCGCTTTCGAGTTCTGCGAGCGGAATTTCCAGTTCGCCGGAAGGTGGGAACGGATTGTTCAGGCTCATCGGGATGCGGACGTTAGCGCTCTCCGTTTCGCCGAAAGTCATCCGGGGCAGCGGGTAGCGATAAGGCAACTTCTTGGGCGTTTCGGTCTCGGGTAGCGAATCGCTAACCGGCTGCTGTTGTTTTCCGGAGGCCTTGGCCTCTTTGTCCGACGTGTCTTCTCCTGCGGGCTTGGAATAGTTCTTGCTGGCCGAAGAAACGTTCGGATTGTACCGGCTGACCTCTTTGTCCTTGTACAGGGATTTTGTGACGGAACAGCTTGACAGCAAAAGTATTGTTAAGGTATAGGATAATGTTCTCAACGGCAGCATCGTATTTTGACTTTAGATTCGGCAGCTAAAAGTAGCGATTTTTTGCGAAAAGACGCCCGTTCACCCGCTTTTCTTGTGGTGTCGGACGGTGCAGGGAACTGTGAGGATATGAAAATAAAAACTATC
>ERZ827150.5163-NODE-5163-length-10724-cov-8.520386_pt1 | contig 10724 bp, 15 predicted proteins | sample MGYA00519779_ERZ827150 | MGnify/ENA primary metagenome ERZ827150 (study PRJEB31778, sample SAMEA3449267) | human gut metagenome | biome: human gut; feature: human-associated habitat; material: faeces | place: United Kingdom | collected 2010/2012 ...
CTGCGCAGCACGGTCTACACGCTGCTGGTGGTCGCGGCCGTTGCCGTGCTGCTGGCCACCCTGTTTCTGCCGGTGCTGCAGGTCTCCGGCGACAGCATGAACCCCACTCTGCAGGACCGGGACATCATTCTGCTGGTCAAGGGCAGCGACATGAAGACCGGCGACCTTTGCGGATTTTACTGGCAGAACAAACTTCTGCTCAAGCGCATCATCGGCCTGCCCGGTGATGTGATCGAACTGGACGAGGACGGTGTGGTCACTGTGAACGGCCAGACGCTGGATGAGCCCTATGTAGATGAACTTGCTCTGGGCGAATGCGACATCAAATTTCCCTATCAGGTGCCGGAAAACCGGTATTTCGTACTGGGTGACCATCGGGCCACCTCCATTGACAGCCGCAGCAGTGTGATCGGCTGTGTGGAAAAAAGTCAGATCGTAGGCAAGGTTTTTTTGCGGGTATGGCCCTTGTCCAACTTCTCGTTGATCCACTAAGGAGGTTTAGGAATCATGCGGGATATTGTGAAAGAATATCAGAAAAAGTTCCGTCGGAACCACCAGCGCGCCAGACGCTATACTGCGCTGCTGCTGGCACTGGCGGTCTGCGGCGCTGCGCTGCTGCTGTTGGCGGAGCCGCTGGAGGAGATACGGGACTTCCTCACCCAGCTGGCGGACGGAGGACAGCTGCCTGCGGAGCTTTTTGCGCCGCTGGTCAAGACGGTGGGCGTCGCTCTCGTCAGCCGGACAGGCTCCGACCTGTGCCGGGACGCGGGGGAGGGCGCCATGGCGTCTCTGGTGGAGACGGCGGGGGCCGTCATCGCCATCCTTGTCTCGCTGCCGCTTTTTCAGGCGGCGTGGGATATGCTGCGGTCGCTGCTATGAGGGGCGTGCGTATGGTGCTGGCGGCAGCGGTGCTGCTGTGGCTGTTGGTCGTACCGGCGCTGGCGGCAGCCGTACCGGACAGCGTGACGGACGCCCTGCCGCCGGAGACAGCCTCCCGACTGGAGGGGCTGGACGAGTGTGCCGACCACAACGCATGGACGGAGGGGCTGTCCCGGCTGTGGGAGGAGGCGCGGCAATATCTGGGCGCTGCGCTGCGGGAGAAGGCGTCCGGCGCGGCGCTGCTGCTGGGCGTGGTACTGCTGTGCGGCGTGGCGGAGAGCTTCCTCGCAGCGGCGGAGCAGCCTGCTGTGCCGCAGGTCGTTCCGGTGGCGGGGGCGCTGGCCATCACCCTCGTTGCAGCCGGGGACTTCCAACGGATGATGGGACTGGGGGTGGAGACGATGGAGGAGCTGGACATATTTGCCAAGGCACTGCTGCCCACGCTTTCGGCGGCGGTGGCGGCCAGCGGCGGCATCGCCTCCGCCAGCGCCAAGCAGGTCGCCACCGTGTTTTTTACCAACCTGCTGCTCACCGTCATCCGACGGCTGCTGCTGCCGCTGCTGTACGGCTGTATCGCGGCGGCGGCCGCCGACGCCATGGTGCCGGGACACAGCCTGAAAAAGATCGGCGCGGGCATCAGCAAGGCGGTGACGTGGGCGCTGACGGCGTCGATGGTGGCGTTCACCGGCTTTCTGACCCTGACCGGCGCTGCCACCGGTGCGGCGGACGCTATGACAGTGCAGATGACGCGCTCCGCCATTTCCGCGGCGGTGCCGGTGGTGGGCTCCATCATCTCCGAGGCCACGGGGACGGTGCTGGCGGGGGCGGGGATTCTGAAGGGCGCTATCGGCATCTTCGGGATGCTGGCGGTGCTGTCCATCTGTCTGACGCCCTTCCTCCAGATGGTGGTGCAGTATCTTTTATACAAGCTGGCGGCGTTTCTGGCAGGCACCATTACCGAGGGGCCGCTGGCGGGGCTGATCGACGCGCTGGGTACGGCCTTCGGCCTGATGCTGGGCATGACCGGCAGCTGCGCCCTGCTGCTGCTGATCTCCATCACCTCCTCCGTATCGGCGGTGCTCCCATGATCGGGGCGCTGCGGACATGGCTGCTGTCCATCATCGCAGCCGGACTGGTGCTGGCGATCCTGTATGCGCTGGTGCCAAAGGGCCGTCTGCGGCCCATCGTGCGCACCACCGGCGGCGTGGCACTGATGCTGGTGATCCTCCGGCCGGTACTGGGGTTTGACTTTACGGACCTTGCCGCGTCCTATGGCGACTACGCACAGGAGATACAGGCACTGACGGAGACCTACCGGGCGGCGGACGCGGCGGAGCTGGCCGCTATCATAGAGCAGCGGACGGCTGCATATATATCGGATAAGGGCGCGGCGCTGGGCGTGACCTGTCATGCCCAGGTGGAGACGGAGCTGCGCTCCGGCGTACCCTATCCCTGCGCTGTGACGCTGGACGTGGAGAGAGATGAGGCGCTGGCCGCCTGTATCGCCGCCGATCTGGGAATCGGCGAGGAGCGGCAGACATGGCGGACGCCTTAGATGAGGTGACGTATGAAGCTGGAGAAATGGACGGGACTGCTGAAAAAATACCGGCTGGCGGCGCTGGTCGTACTGCTGGGCGTGGTGCTGATGCTGCTGCCCACCGGCGGCAAGGTACAGACCTCCGGCGACGGAGGCGAGACACTGTGGGAGACATTCTCCCTGGAGGAGACGGAGAAGCGCATGGCGGAGGTGCTGGGCGCTATCGACGGCGTAGGCCGCGTGCGGATCATGCTGACGCTGCGCGCCGGCTCCACCTTGCGTCTGGCGGAGGATAGCAGCCTCTCCGACAGCAGCAGTGGTCAGACCAAGCAGGAAAAGCAGGTGCTCACCGTCAACCGCGGCAGCGGACGGCAGGAGGTGGTGGTCACCCAGCAGCTCTATCCCACCTATCAGGGGGCGGTGGTGGTCTGCGAGGGGGCCGGCAGCAGCAGTGTGCGGCTGGCGGTGGTGAACGCCGTGTCCGTTCTGACGGGGCTGAGCAGCGATCGGATCTCGGTGGTCAAGTGGAAGTCATAGAAAAAATGAGGAGGAGAGCAGGCATGAAACAGGTATGGAAGCGGCGTGCGGTGGTGGCGGCGGTGCTGTTGTTGGTAGGTACCTCGGTGTATCTCAACTGGCGCTATGCCGGCAATGTGGAGGACAGCGGCAAAAAGGTGCTGGGGCAGTCGGCGCTGGTGAACGGTGAGGCAAAGGACGCGGAGGTGACAGGTGCAGGGGACGACTACTTCGCTACGGCGCGGCTGAGCCGCAAGCAGGCCCGCGACACAGCCATCGGTATGCTGCAGGAGGCGCAGGTGGACGAAAACGCCGCGGAGGATGTGCTGAACGAGGCGTCCCGTACCTTGCAGGTGCTGGCGGCGTACACCGTGGCGGAGTCCCAGATCGAGAGTCTGGTGGTGGCCAAGGGCTATGCCGACTGCGTGGTCTTCATGGGCGAGGAAACCGTCAGCGTGGTGGTATCCGACCCGGACGGTCTGGACGCGGTGGATGTGGCGCGCATCAAGGACATTGTGGTCAGCGAGACGGGCTGCACCCCGGAGCAGATCAAGATCATGGAGGCGGGGGCGGCTGCCGGCAGCGTACAGACCGGCGGCGTACAGACGGCGGAACAGACCGATGACGCAAAATAGGTGTTGTATTTTGACATGGAAAATGGTATACTAAACTGAATCACGAAAGACAGCGCAAGGAGATAACGTGACATGGCTGAAAATAAAGAATACATGATCCATCAGGAGGAGGACGGCGCCATCCAGATCTCGGAGGACGTTGTGGCTTCCATTGCTTCCACCACCGCATCGGAGGTGGAAGGCGTCAGCGCCATGATGGGCGGCAGTGTGGGCGGCAAGAAGATGTCTGCCAAGGGCGTCCGCGTGGAGATGGACGGCGACGGCATTGTGGTGAACCTGTTTATCGTTGTCCGCTACGGCAGCGCCATCGGCGATGTGGCGAAGCGGGCCCAGCAGGTGGTTCGCACCGCGCTGGAGGGCATGACGGGCTTCAAGGTAACGGCGGTCAACGTCCATGTGGGCGGCATCGGCTTCAATTAAACGAAACGATCTGAGAGAGAAAAGGGTACGATTTATGACACGCAATACAGCCCGCGAGATCGCCATGCATCTCGCCTACGAACTGAGCTTTACAGACCTGCCCGTGGAGGAATTTCTGGGTCAGCAGCTGAGCGCGGAGAGCTTTGCCGCGCTGGCACCGGAGCATCCCATCTACGAGGAACGGCCCAACACCAAGCAGGAGGCGTATATCCGCCGTCTTGTCTCCGGTGTGTCGGAGCACGCGGCGGAGCTGGACGCGGACATTGAAAAATACGCCAAGGGCTGGCGGTTCGAGCGTATCTCACTGGTGGCATCCGCCATCATGCGGGTGGCCATGTACGAGATGCTCTACATGGCGGATATTCCCGCCGGCGTCGCCATCAACGAGGCGGTGGAGATCGCCAAGAACTACGAAACGCCGGAGGTGGTGAAATTCATCAACGGCATTCTGGGCAGCTTTGCCCGCGGCGAGTTGAAGGACTAAAACAGAAAGGCAGAGCTTGCGCTCTGCCTTTTCCGCATGGAATAAGGAGAACGGCATGGATGAACGGCATGTATTTACCGTTACCGAACTGAATCACTGCGTCAAGGATCTGGTGGAGGCAGTACCCGCCTTCAGCGACCTGCTGCTGCGGGGGGAGATATCCAACTACAAGGTCTATCCCTCCGGCCACCACTATTTTACGCTGAAGGACAGCGAGAGCGCCCTGCGGTGCGTGATGTTCAAGGGCTCGGCCATGAAGCTGCGGTTCAAGCCGGAGAATGGAATGCAGGTCATCGCCTCCGGCCGCATCAGCGTCTACCCGCGGGACGGCGCGTACCAGCTGTATTGCAGCGGTCTGTCCGCCGACGGCGTGGGCGACCTGTATGTGGCCTTTGAACAGCTGAAGGAGAAGCTGTACCGGGAGGGGCTGTTCGACCCGGCTCACAAGAAGCCGCTGCCCCGGTTCCCCCGGCGTATCGCCATCGTCACCTCCTCGGCGGGTGCGGCGGTACACGATATGATCCGCATCCTCCGCCGCCGGTATCCCATCGCCAAGGTGCTGCTGCTGCCGGTGCGGGTACAGGGAGTGGAGGCACCGCCGGAGATCGTGGGCGCTATCCGTTACGCCAACCGCTACCAGCTGGCGGACGTGCTCATCACCGGACGCGGCGGCGGCTCGCTGGAGGATCTGTGGGCCTTCAACGATGAGCGGGTGGCCCGGGCCATCTACGAGTCGGAGATCCCGGTGATCTCCGCCGTGGGACATGAGCCGGATGTGGCCATCAGCGACTTTGTGGCGGATCGTCGGGCGTCCACGCCCTCCAACGCGGCGGAGATCGCCGTGCCGGACATGGCGGAGTTATTTCGGTACTTACAGGACGCGGACGAGCGGATGGCGCAGAGCCTGCTTCACAGCCTGCGCCGACAGGAGGACAGGCTCGCTGTATTGGAGAAAAAGCGTGTGCTGACCGACCCCACCGCTTTTCTGGCGGATCGGCGGCTGTATATGGATCACGTTGTCCACCGGCTGTACGCCGCAGGCAAGAGCTGTGTGGAGGGGGAGAGCCGCCGTTTTGCGGCGGCGGCTGCCGCGCTGGATGCCCTCAGCCCGCTGAAGGTGCTGGCGCGGGGCTATGCCGTGGCACAGAACGGGGACGGTACGATACTGAAGAATGCCGCCGACGCGGCGGTGGGAGAGCGTGTCCGCGTTCGGCTGGCGCAGGGCAGCCTGCAATGCGACGTGGTGGATAAGGAGGACTGACATGGCGGTAAAAAAGACGTTTGAAGAGAATATGGCCCGCTTGGAGCAGATCGTGGCGCTGCTGGAAAAGGGCGATGCCCAGCTGACGGACAGTCTGGCGCTGTTCGAGGAGGGGACGAAGCTGGCGGCGCAGTGCCGCAAGGAGCTGGACGGCGCGGAGCAGAAAGTGGTCAAGCTGATGAAGGGGCCCGACGGTGCGCCTATCGAGAGCGATTTTCTGACGGAGGAATGACCATGCACTACGAAACGCAGTACGCGGCGTACCAACAGGCCATCGAGGGCTATCTGTCCGGCCTGTTCACCGCCGACACCCCCTATAAGAGGCTGTACGAGTCCATCCGGTACAGTCTGCTGGCCGGCGGCAAGCGCATCCGGCCGGTGCTGACGCTGGAATTTGCCCGTCTGGGCGGCATCGACTGGCATCTGGCGCTGCCCTACGGCTGTGCGCTGGAGTTGGTACACAACTACTCCCTGATCCACGATGACCTGCCCTGCATGGACGACGACGACCTGCGCCGCGGAAAGCCCACCAACCACAAGGTCTACGGCGAGACGCTGGCGATACTGGCGGGAGACGCCATGCAGCCGGAGGCGTTCCGCCTGTTGACGGAAGCGCCCTGCCTGTCGGCGGAGAACCGGCTGGAGGCTGTCCGCACCCTGTCCCGCGCCTGCGGCGCTGACGGCATGGTGGCCGGGCAGGTACTGGATACGGTGTACGATGTCCGGGACGAGGCGGGGCTGACGACGCTGAACCGCCTCAAGACCGGTGTGATGATCTCCGCGGCGGCAGAGTTGGGCTGTATTGCCGCGGAAATGCCCGCCTCCATGCGGGCGCAGGCGCTGGTGTATGCCGACGCCATTGGCCGGGGCTTCCAGATCCGGGACGATATGCTGGATGTGGAGGGCGATCAGGCGGTGTTCGGCAAGCCCATCGGCTCCGATGCGGAGGAGGGCAAGGTGACCTTCGTGGATGTGATCGGCATGGATGCCTGCCGCCGGGAGGTAGCCGCCTGCACGGAGCAGGCCAAGTCCGCCGTGACGGATTGGCCGGAGCACGATTTCCTCTGGGAGCTGGCAGACCGTATGGTGGGCCGCGCAAAATAAGTAAGAAAGAGATGCCCGAGCTATGCAGCGCGGGCATCTCTTTCTTATTGACCTTTTCCAAAGTCGCACAGGGGCTGTAAAGGACATTCACTGCACAGAGGGCTTCGCGCCATGCACAGCGCCCGTCCGTGTAGCACCATGCGGTGACAGAAATTGTTGGACTCCTCCGGCGGGATGGCACAGCGCAGCTGCTTTTCCACCTTGAGGGGATCCTTGCTGCCATCGGTGATGCCCAGCCGTCCGGTGATGCGGATGCAGTGGGTGTCGCAGACGTAGCCCTCCTGCCCATAGATGTCGCCTAAGATCAGGTTGGCGGTCTTACGACCTACGCCGGGCAGCGTCAGAAGCGCCTCCATGTTGTCGGGGACCTTGCCGCCGAACCGCGCAATAAGCTGTTGGGCGGAGGCCACAATGTCCCGGGCCTTGGCGCGCCAGAAGCCGCAGGACTGCACATAACGCCCCACCTCATCCACATCGGCGGCGGCAAACGCCTCCAGCGTGGGATAGCGCGCAAACAGCGCCGGCGTCACCAGATTCACCCGGGCGTCGGTACACTGGGCCGCCAGCCGCACGGAGAACAGCAGCTCATAGTCCTTGCCGTAGTCCAAGGAGCAGGCCGCGTCGGGGTACAGCTCCTTCAGCGCCGCGATAATGGCGGCGACCTCCTGCTTTGTTTTCATGGGCATCACCTCTCCGTCATTATAACAGCGGTTGCAGAAAAAGGCAATCCGTGTTATACTGCCTTTATATGCGCCGCGTGTGCGGTAGGAGAGGAGGTGCGGCTCATGCGTCCGCTGGCAGACGAAATACGGCCCCAGACACTGGACGAGGTGGCCGGACAGAAGCACCTGTTGGGCGAGGGTGCGCTGCTGCGCCGTCTCATCGAGAACGGTACGGACACCAACCTCATTTTCTACGGGCCCTCCGGTACGGGCAAGACCACCGTGGCCAATATCATCGCCAAGCAGGCAAAAAAGACCCTGTACTACCTGAACGCCACCACCGCGTCCTTGCAGGATGTGAAGAACGTCATCGGCGATGTTGACACGATGCTGGCGCCCAACGGTGTGCTGCTGTATCTGGACGAGATCCAGTATTTCAACAAGAAGCAGCAGCAGAGTCTGCTGGAGTTTCTGGAGAACGGTAAGATCACCATGATCGCCTCTACTACGGAGAATCCGTATTTCTACATCTACAATGCGCTGCTGTCCCGCAGCACCGTGTTTGAGTTCAAGTCCCTGACGGTGGAGGAGACCATCCCCGCCGTGGAACGGGCGCTGTCCATCGAAAAGGCGCGCAGTCCGCTGCCCTTCACATGGGAGGACGATGTGCCGCGCACCGTGGCCAGCGGCTGCGGCGGCGATGTGCGTAAGGCCGTCAACGCCGTGGAGCTGCTGTACCGCTCGGCAAAGCCTGCTGACGGCGAGCTGCGAGTGACAAGGGATGACGCTTTACAACTCAGTCAGTGCAGTGCCATGCGCTATGACAGGGAGGGTGACGACCACTACGATCTGCTGTCGGCGCTGCAAAAGTCCATCCGCGGCTCCGATCCGGATGCAGCCGTGTACTATCTGGGACGGCTGCTGGTGGCGGGCGACCTGCTCTCCCCCTGCCGCCGGCTGCTGGTCATCGCGGCGGAGGATATTGGCCTTGCCTACCCGCAGGGTATCGTGGTCACAAAGGCCTGCGTGGACGCGGCCTTGCAGCTTGGGTTGCCGGAGGCGCGGCTCCCGCTGGCGGAGGCCGCTGTGCTGCTGGCCACCGCACCCAAGTCCAACAGCGCCCACAACGCCATTATCGCCGCCATGGAGGATATCCAGCGCGGCGCGGTGGGGGAGATCCCCCGCCATCTGAAAAACGTCCATGCCGACAGTGCCGGTGCTGCCAAGGCGGCGGCCTACAAGTATCCCCACGCCTACCCCAACCACTATGTAAAGCAGAGATACTTGCCGGAATCGCTGGGTGACAGGACGTATTACGAGTACGGCCCCAACAAGACGGAGCAGGCCGCCAAGCGCTATTGGGACGACATCAAGGGGACATGAGCATGGAGCTGCATCTGAACGACATTCTCGAACTGAAAAAAGACCATCCCTGCGGCAGCCGCCGCTGGCAGGTGCTGCGGGTAGGGATGGATATTAAGCTGCGCTGTCTGGGCTGCGGCCACGAGGTCATGCAGCCCCGCCGTAAGGTGGAGAAGATGATCAAGCGCATCATACCGAAGGAGGAACTAAAATGAGACCGAAATGGGTACGCTACATGGCCATGGGCATCGCGCTGCTGCTGGCTGTGGTCATGCTGGTATCGCTGGTGCTGCCGTACATCGGACTGTGAGGCGGCCATGAAGCACTGTATTCTTGCCAAATACCGGGCGGAGGTCTATCCCCGCCGGGAGGCGCTGCTGCCCCGTATCCGGGAGATCTTCGCCCCGCTTACGGATCTGCCGGGCATCCACGGTGTCCGCGTCTACCCCAACTGCGTGGCGCGGGACAACCGGTACGATGTACTGATCGTGCTGGACATGGAGCGGGACGCGCTGCCGCTGTATGACGGCTCTGCGCCGCATCACCTCTGGAAAGAGGAGTTCGGCCCGCTGCTGGCGCAAAAGGCGATTTTTGATTTTGAAGCGTGAACAAAAGCACTCCGGCTGTGCCGGAGTGCTTTTGTGTACCAACCTCCGGGGAAAGGCTCGTCCTTTTCCCGGAGGCTTTCTTTTTCTGACGGTTTTCTTTGCCGCCGTGTCCTATAATGGACGGGCGAGGTGAGAGCAATGGTGGTGTATCTGGATCGGGTATTCCTGCTGAACCTGCTGCTGGACTACCTGCTTTTGCTGGCGGCGGCACAGCTGTCGGGTCGGACGCTGCACCGTCTGCGGCTGCTGCTGTGTGCCGCGGGAGGCGGCATCTACGCGGCGGTGACATTCCTGCCGGGCTGTGGATTCCTCCGCCAAGCGGTGTGCCAGCTCGCAGCCGGAAGCATCATGGCGCTGTGTGCCTATGGCGGAAGGCGGCGGCCGGTGCTGCTTTTTCTGCTGTTGTCCGGAGGGTTGGCGGGATTCGTGCTGGCGCTGGGACTGTGGGCCGGATCGCCCACCGGGCTGCTGCACCGGCTTTATCGGGGCGAGGTAAGCTGGATGCTGCTCATCGGCTCGGCACTGGTATTCTATTTTTTGCTGCGCCTGCTGCTGGGGCAGGGCGCACGTCATGGGGGAGGAGAGCTATTGAAGATCACCATATCCGTCTGCGGACGGAAGCAGACCGTCACGGCGCTGCACGACACCGGAAACACCCTGCGGGATCCGGTATCGGGCCGTCCGGCACTGGTGCTGGAGCGCGGCGCGGCGGAGGAGTTGTGGCCGCCGTCGGTGGCGGCGGTATTGGCCTCCGGGTTGCCGCCGGAGGAGAAGATGGCGCGGCTCCACCGGCAGGGGGCGGACATCCCCTTTTCACTGCTGCCGTTTCACAGCGTAGGTACGCCGGCGGGACTGCTGCTGGCCGCCCGCAGCGACTACATAGAGATCAACGGCCGCCGCTATCCCCGGACGCCGGTGGCCCTGTCGGATTACCCCGTCAGCGACGGCGGCGGCTACCACGCCCTGTGGGGCGATCCGGAGGGGGAGGAGGTGAAGGGACGTGCTGACAGCACTGCTGCACCGTCTGCGGACGCTTCTGTGCAGACTCCGCAGGCCGGATAAGGTCATGTATATCGGCGGCAGCGACACCCTGCCGCCGCCGTTGCCCCGGGACGAGGAGGCGGCGCTGCTGGCCCGGCTGGACGGAGGCGAGCTGTCGGTGCGGCAGACCCTCATCGAGCGGAATCTGCGGCTGGTGGTGTACATTGCCCGCCGCTTTGAGAACACCGGCATCAACATCGAGGACTTGATCTCCA
>ERZ827150.5164-NODE-5164-length-10723-cov-3.620829_pt1 | contig 10723 bp, 6 predicted proteins | sample MGYA00519779_ERZ827150 | MGnify/ENA primary metagenome ERZ827150 (study PRJEB31778, sample SAMEA3449267) | human gut metagenome | biome: human gut; feature: human-associated habitat; material: faeces | place: United Kingdom | collected 2010/2012 ...
TCGGTTTCTTCCGGTTTCGGGGCGGCGGGTTTGAAACTCTTGCCCGAAGTGTTTTTAAGCGCGCCGAAGTTAGCCGCGCTTATCGAGTGAGATTTTTCCACGGCGATCGCCTCGCTCAGAAAATGAAAAGCAGTCGCGAGGGTACGTATTTTCTCGGCGGTAAGTCCTCCGCTTTCGAGCGCCTTGACGAATTTCCCGGTCGCCAGGGCGAGTTTTTTATAATAACTTCTGTTCTTTTCGTCGGTTACGCCTCTCTTTTCTTCGTCGAATCCGTACTTTTCCGCAAGAATTCGTCTGTACTCGGGTTTTAAAGCGCGGAGAGCCTCGTAAATATCAAGCCGCAGAATCAAAAGAATCTTTTTGCGTTCGGTGAGTTCGATAAGTCTGTTCGCCTGCGCCTCCGCAGGAAGTCTGCACGAAAAACTCCCTATGGCTTTCAACATAAACCTCCTGTCCATACTCTCGATTATTCCGCTTATCTGATCGAGACTTCTGAGCAACGCTTTTTGTTCGATAAACATTCGCAACTCCTCCCTTTGAATTTTTTATAACCCGGATTATATTCGTCCGCTTTTGTTTTTCAAGACTTTTCTGTACCTTTTTTTTAAAAAAATATTTGAAAAGCGAACATTTGTTCGTGTTGTATAATACAAAAAGAAATATGACATATGTCTGTCGTAATTTATTTCAAAAATTTGTCGGAGAGCGTCGAAATCCGTCGAACAAAAAAACTCGGAAAAAAATTGTCAAAGTATTTGCTTTTTCAAAAAAGTATGTTATAATTTATTTAAGCGTATAATTATACACTCAAAACAAGTAATCAAAACGCCGACGCAAAGCCGTTACGGCGCACGGAAATACGAATGAAAAAATTAACCACCGCTCTTTTAATCTTAATATTTTTATTCTCGGCGTTATCGCTCTCGCCGTCGATTCCGGCGGGTTCGAAAAACGGAGGCGTTTTCTCCGTAAACAAAGCCCTTGCGGAAGGAAACGATACGGGCGACGCGGGAGTTCCCGGCGATCCGATCGCCACCGACATTTTCTTGCCGACGAGTTATCTTCAGTATTACAAACTCGATAACCCTTACGCGATATGCCGCTACGAGGACGACGGCGATACGTTCGTCGCGATTTCGCATGCGGGCGCGATTGTGATTTATAAATGCTCTGGAGAAACGGGAAGCGAACAGTTCCGCTCGATAAAAATAGACGGTTCGTCCGCGATAGGCGTTCCGTCGATAGCGAAATATAAAAACTTTCTCATCTTCACTCAGTGGTCGAACATCTATTACATCGACGTTTCCGATTTCGATTCGGCAGGCAACCGCCCGCAGGTATCGGCAGGGCTTTCGTGCAGTTACGGTTTTTCCGTTTACGGAGATATGATAGCCGTCACGACGAACAGCGCCGTCATTTATTACGACCTTTCCGTCGCGGAGGACGGTTCGCTCGCGTTTACGCAGAAATCGGAAAATAAATACTGTTACGAAATAACGGGGCTTACCGCGATATACCTTGCGGATAACGAAAAAACTTTCTTCCACTCCAACGATGCCAAAGCGATTTTCGAATATTCCCCCGTCAACTCCGTCGCGAGGAAAATCGTCACCGGCGTGGAAAACGTGAAATCTCTCGCCCAAAGCAAAGAAACGGGCAACGAACTGTTTTACTCCACGAGCGAAGGTCTGTTTTCGGTCAACCCGTCCGATTCGACGCCCGAAACCACGGAAATCTGCAGAGTTTCGGAAGAGGGCGAAAGAGATCTCGGAAAACTTTGGAATCCGCAGGGCTTGTGCGTTGTGGACGGAAAACTCTGGGTAGTCGATTCCGACAATTCCGACCCGAAAAACTCCATTAACGCCGTTCAGGAATTCGACCTCGACAAAGGCAAATTCACCGACTTCGCGATAACGACGAACTCCAAAGCCGTCAACAGACTGACCGGCAAGGCTCAGGATATCACGATGTACGGCGACAATATTTACGCGCTTGACGAGGACAGAATAGTCGTAATCGGCAACGCGGACGACGTTCCCGAAAACAGAACGTACCACAGAATAGACCTCGAGTCGTCGGTGGACGAATTTGCGGTTTACGGCGATTACGTCGCTTATTCCACGTTTAACTCAACCAATCTCACGTCTAAAATCACGGTGGCGAAAATCACCGCCGCGGATGACGAAAACCCCATTCTCGGGCTGGAAAAAATATTCGATTCCTCCGAAAATCTTTCGAGCATACAGATCAGGGACATCGCTTGCATGGACGGCGTGTTTTACTTTATCGGCTCGCAACTCAACCACCCCGTTCTGTTCTCGCTCGACACGGCGAGTTCTTCGCCCGGACTTGTTCAGACGGCGAGATTCGACGATATCGACGGCGCGGCGACAAACCTTGCCGTAGACCCGTTCAACTCGCTTTACTTCTCGGTTAAAATTCCCGGAGGGAGCGGTTACGACGTCTATAAATACGAAAACGGCGTAAAATCGCACATGGTAAGGGTTCCCGTATCGAAAAATCTTCTTTCGATGCAAACCGATCTGGACGGCAAAATTTATCTGCTTTACGAGAATAATCTCACGGAATGTTATAACGGCGCGGAAAAAGTTTTCTCGAGAACGCTCGAGACCTCGGGCAACCTCGGAACGATAAAACCGGCCACCGCAATGTGCGCGGGGTGCGATTCGGCATACGCTTACTTCATCTTCGAAGGACTTATTCTCCGCTCTTCCGCTCACGCGGATCTCGGAATCTCGACGCCTTACACGATCGATATTCCGTCCGATTTCTCTTTCGATTATTCGAAAAACGAAACCTACGGAAAACTGAGAACGGGCGCGAAACTCTTCGAGATAAAAGCCTCGGAACTTTCGAGCGAATTCTTCGCGTTTGAGAAATTCGCCATAGAGGACGGCGAAAACTCTTACGCCGTGAAAGATCTCGGCGGAAAATATTATCTCGTCATCAACGACAATCACGCCGCGATAGCCCGCAAAACCGACTTTATCGAAACAAGCGCGTTCGGCGTTACACCTCTCGAAAAAACGGCTTACGCGATGACCGATTTCAGAACTTACGGCTTGCCCGCGCTGAGAAAAGTTTACGCGGCAGCCGCCACGGCGAAAAAATATGATAAAATCGCGATTACGGGCGAACTGAATTTCAACGGCGACGACTATTACGTCGTGAAAATCGGCGACGCGGAAGGATTTATCCCCAAGACGTTCGTTGCGGAAAATTATTTGTCGGAAACGGAATACGCCGCGCTCGGAAACGCTTACGTTTACGCGAAAAACGGCGCGACGGTTTACGCCGAAGATCTCACCACCGTAACCGACGAAATCACGTCTTATAAACAAGTCATTCTGCTTTCCGTTTCCGGCGACTACGCGAAAATCGTTTACGACGGAAAAATCGGATACGTAAAAAACGATCTCATCGTTAAAAACAGCAAGAGAAACGCGGTGAAAGCGGCGGCGATGATAATTCTCGCGCTTTCGCTCTTCGTAACGACTTATTACTTTGAAAAACGTTATCTTCTGAAATCGGAATAACGCAGGTTTTAAAATAAAGTAAGGCGGCGGAATTTGCTTTTTCGGCAAATTCCGCCGCCCGCATTTTAAGCAAGCCGCGAAAAAAACGCAGGGTTTAAATCCCTGCGTTTTAAATTTGTTTTTATCAAATATCGGTCTGCAGCCGTTTTGTCGGCATATATCAAATATCGGTCTATAAGTCGTTTAATCGGCATATTTTCCGACAATCGCCTTCATTTTGTCATATTTTAAAATCATATCCTTCGCGAGCGCGAGTTGACATCTCGCCCTGTCGAGATTATGCTCGGGATAAGCGGTTTTGAAGTAAACGTCGCCGCTTAAATAATCGGTTAAGAACCGCAGACCGCATTCCGTCGTCATCGTCAGCGCGCCGAGCGCAAGCGTATCTTTTTCGGCGGGCGTCATAACGTCTTTCAACTTACCCGTGAACCCTTTGGAGAACGCTTCGAACTTATCGAGGTCAAGCCCGACCTTGGCAAGGTCTTTTTCGTCCTCTCCGGCGGAATTCGCGATAAACCTGATCGCATCGCCGAAGTCGAACCCCACAAGCCCGGGCATAACGGTATCGAGATCGATAACGCAAAGATACTCTCCCGTTATCTTATCGAAAAGGACGTTGTTGCACTTTGTGTCGTTATGGGTAACCTTTAACGGGAGTTCCCCTCGCCTTTGCATTTTATACATTTCCGTCGCCGTTTCTTCGAGCGCTCTGTATTGCCCGATTTCCGCCTCAACGTCGCCCGCGCGGTGCGCTTCGTCGTTTTTCACGGCTTCCCCGAACGCTTTGTAACGCATGATCGTGTTGTGGAAATGCGGAATGGTTATGTTGAGTTTTTTCACGGGAAAATCGGCAAGTTTGAGTTGAAAATCGCCGAACGCTCTGCCCGTTTCTTCGATAATGCCGAGATTATCCGTCTCGTTATAAGTTTCCGACCCGTCGATATAGCGCGAACAACGCCAGAAACCGCCGTTAGGACCGACGTAATAATACTTGCCGCTCGTTGCCGATTGGAAATGAAGAACCAACCTTTTCGCCGTAACGCCCGTCGCTTTGATTTTATCCCTTATGTACTCCGTGACGTTTGAAATATTTTCCATCACCGCCTGCGGATTTTTAAAGACGTAGGAATTGATTCTCTGCAGACAATAGTCCTTCATTTCGCCGTCCCGATAAAAATAAACCTTGAAAGAAGTGTTTATATGCCCGTTCGTGAGCGTTTCAAAATATTTGAAGTCGCCTTCTATGCCGAACTCGCGACAAATATCCTCTATAAAATTGTTAGTAAAAGTTTCTTTTATCATCCGGTAAAACTTTCCCCCTGATACAATATACGTATCCGCCGGGTTTTTCGTAACTGATTGCCGACTTTTTTTGCGACGGTGAGCAACGTGAAGTCTATTGTATCACATTCCGATATTATTTGCAACTTTTTTTGCGTTTTTTCGTAACACGGAAAACGTTCCGACCATAAAGCCGACTTAATCGTCCTCCTCGTCGTCCATTTCTTTCATTCGTCTTGCAAGCCTGCCGGCGGCTCTTCCGTAACTCTTCGTTATTCTTTCTTCCTCTGCGGTAATATCCTCTTCGGCGGCAACTTTTTTCGCCGCAGATTTATCTTCCGCTTTTTTCGCCGCATATTCCGACGATTTCCCGACGGATAAATTTTCTTTCGCGTCGTCGCGATCGTTGCCGTAATCGCAATCGGCCCCGATATCCCCCTTTGTCCGTCCGAATAAGGACATCGCGCTTAAATCGGCGTCGGTTTCGAGTTCTTCCTCGATATCGTCCTTTTTAGGCACTTTTGCGCCGCTTTCTTTTTTCATTATCTTAACCGTGATATCGCAGACGATTTTTTCCGCGATCGGCAGCCCGCCGAAAAGCAGATAAATAATCGCCGCCGTCAGAGAACCGCCTTTACCGAGATACGGCATGGTCACGCCATCCTTATAATAAAGGAAGAAATACACGCCCGCCATAACGAACGATAAAGCCGAAAAAAGGAATATATCCTTTCCTCTTTCCCGATAAAAATCGACGCTGCCCCTATAAAGTTTATAATAAAAATAGCACATCAGCGCGCGATACAACCCCAGAACGGAAAACAAAATTATACCGAGAACGGAAAAGAGGGTGTAAAGCCCGACGCTCGCGACGAACTGAAAACCCCACAATCCTTTCATCGTTTCCTTAACTTTGTCGATATTGAAAGCGCAGACGCCGGCATAAACGACGTAACCGACGGCAGCAGCCGCCGATAAAACCGCGACGACGAAACTTAAAATACGCCTTCTCGCGCATAAATATTCGAGTGTTTTTCTGAATCTGTTTTTCCTTTTCATTTTCTGCTCCGTTTGTCGGCGTCGTCACGTCAGCCGAGCGGGTTTATGCGGGTTAGCCGCGTTATCGTTTATTGTCTGAACTGATACTCGTATAATTCGGCGTAAATTCCGTGTTTTGCGATAAGTTCGTCGTGCGTGCCGCGTTCCTCTATGCCGCCGTCGCCGAAAACTATTATCTCGTCGGCGTTTTTGACGGTCGAAAGCCTGTGCGCGACCACTATCGTCGTTCTGCCGGCCGAAAGGCGTTCGAGCGCCTGCTGAATCTGCATTTCCGTGACGTTATCGAGCGCGGAAGTCGCTTCGTCTAAAATCAGTATCGGCGGATTTTTCAAAAACGCGCGCGCTATCGCCACGCGTTGCTTCTGCCCGCCGGAAAGTTTAACGCCGCGCTCCCCGACGTAAGTGTCGTAACCGTTATCGAGCGAAACGATGAAATCGTGAATGTTGGCGAGTTTAGCGGCGTTTTCGATCTGTTCGTCGGTCGCGTCGAAGTCGCCGTAAGCGATGTTCTCCCTCACCGTACCGCTGAAAATGAACACGTCCTGAGCGACCGAGCCGATATTTCTTCTCAGGTCGTATAAACTCATATCGTTGATATCGATGCCGTCAACGGTGATTCTGCCCGAATCGATATCGTAAAAACGCGGGATAAGATTGCAAAGCGTAGTCTTTCCGCCGCCGGAAGGTCCGACGAGCGCAATGGTCGAACCCGCTTTTATTTCAAGCGAAAGGTCGTTTAAAATAAGGCTCTTTTCGTCGTCGCTTTCTTTTTTATACCTGAAACTCACGTCGTCGAAAACGATATCCCCTTTGAGCCTGTCCACCTTCACGGGGTTTTTCGTTTCCTTTTCGGGGGCGACGCTCATCACTTCCATAAACCTCTTGAAACCCGTCATACCCTCTTCTATCTGCTCGAAAATCGTGACGAAAGTACGTATCGGCGTGACAAGCATCGCAACGTATAAAACGTAAGAAGTGAGGTCGGCGGAAGAAATCAGATCCTTGACGAAAAACAATCCCCCCGCGGCGAACGCGACGAGATAAAGAATGTCCATCGAAAGGCTCATAGCCGTGTTAAATCGACTCATAGCCTTATATTGCATCGAACGCGCGGCTTTAAGTCCCTCGTTCGCGGCGACGAATTTTTCCTTCTCGTGCCTTTCGGCGGTGTACGCCTTCGCCACTCTTATCCCCGAAATGGAACTTTCCACCGCGGCGTTTATTTCCGAAGTTTTCTCCCTCGAAGCGGAAAAAGCGCGGATCAGGTTCATACGCAATCTCGAAGCGACGAAAACCATAATCGGAATTATCGCAAGCAGAATGAGCGAAAGCCACGGATTGATGAAACATATCATTATGAGCGCGCCGATAATCGAAAGAACGGACAAAAACACGTCCTCCGGTCCGTGGTGAGCAAGTTCCGAAACCTCGAACAGGTCGTTTACGAGCCGCGACATTATCGAGCCGACTTTGGTTTCGTCGTAATAAGCGAACGGCAGTTTTTGCAGATGCGCGAAAAGTTCCGCGCGCATGTCGCCCTGAATACGCACGCCCACGACGTGTCCCCAGTAAACGATAAGATAATTCAGCGCGGCTTTGAGCAGGAAAATCCCGAGCAGAACCGCCGAAAAAGTAAGAACGTAATCGAGTTGTTTGACCTCGATGATTTTGCCCGCGATTTTCGGGTAAGCAAGGTTTAAAACCGAAACCGTGAACGCGCAGACCATATCGAGGATAAAAAGTTTCATATGCGGTTTATAATAACCCGCGAATTTTTTGAGCATTTTCTTCTCCGTAACCGCCTGTTTAATGCAGAAAACGCCGATTAATCGGCTTATAGGCGGATTTATTCTGTATATAAAATATCGTCGGCAACGGTTTTGTAAAAAGCCTTCTTCACGTCCGCAATGCGGCGGCGGGAGGCGAGAAGCCACATAAGTTTCGCAACCACCGCTTCCGGCGTCATATCGTAAGACTCTAAAAAACCGTACTTCTCTTTCAGCCTTTTCCCCACTTTATAAACGGTCATGTCGCTGCCTTCGTTCACGACCTGCGTGCACATGACGAGTATTTTGCCTTTTTTGCGCCACTTATCGATGATATCGTAAAACCCGAATTTTTCGCCGGACGGAATTCCTCCCGTGCCGAAACTTTCGATTATAACGGCGTCGTGCAGTTCGAAATACTTGTCGAGAATAAGCGGGTTCGCGCCCGGAATGAGTTTGAAAAGCCCCACTTTTTTATCGAGTTCGCGATAAAACTTCGGCCTGCCCCGTTTCCGCGTTTTGTCGTATTGCATAACGCGTCCGTCCTGAATTATAGCCGTGTAAGGGAAATTTATGCTCGAAAAAGCGTTGTAACTTTTGCTTCTCGTCTTTTTCGCTCTCGTTCCCTTTATCACTTTGCCGTCGAAAACTATCTGCACGCCGTTGGCGTACTTCGAGCAGCAATATAAAAAACTGTCCGAAAGATTTGTTTTCGCGTCCGTTATGTCCATATCGATAGGCTTTTGCGAACCCGTTATTACGATAGGTTTGGGGCTGTTCTGAATGAGATAGGAAAGCGTAGCCGCCGTATACGCCATCGTATCCGTGCCGTGGCAGATGACGAAACCGTCGTATTTTTCGTAATTTTTTTCGATGACGTCCTCTAAGACGAGCCAGTCGTCGGCGCAGATGTTCGTACTGTCGATATTCATCGTCTGCAAGGACGACGGAATACAGAACTCCCTGATTTCGGGAACGTAAGACAAAAGTTCGTCGGAAGTGAGCGACGGAGTCAATCCGTCCTCGCTTTTTTTAGAGGCGATCGTTCCGCCGGTCGCTATCATCAATATTTTTTTAAGTTGCATATTCATATCGAGATAATACCACATTATAAAAAAAAAGTCCACATTTTCCGTTTGCCGTTGCCGTTTATTTGACAATTTTATCGGCAAAGTTTATACTGTATTACGTATTTTTTAACAGAGGTTAAGTATGGACGTAAGAAACGACGTAAGAAACATCGCCATAATAGCGCACGTAGACCACGGCAAAACCACCCTCGTGGACGCGCTTCTGAAGCAAAACAACATTTTCAGAACCAACGAAGTGGTTGCCGAAAGAGTTATGGACAGCGGCGATATCGAAAGAGAAAGAGGAATCACCATCCTCGCAAAGAACACCGCGCTTAATTACAAAGGCACGAAAATCAACATTATCGACACGCCCGGTCACGCCGACTTCGGCGGAGAGGTTGAACGTATTTTATCTATGGTGGACGGCGTCGTTCTGCTCGTGGACGCGGTGGAAGGCTGTATGCCCCAGACGAGATACGTTCTTAAAAAAGCGTTGTCGCTCAACAAAAAGCCCGTCGTCTGCATCAACAAAATCGACAAAGGCGGCGATCTGAACGCCACTATCGACGGAATAATCAATCTGTTCATAGAACTCGGCGCGAACGACGACCAACTCGACTTCAAGGTTGTTTACGCAAGCGCGAAACAGGGCTGGGCGAAGAAAGAACTCGCCGACGAGAGCGACAATATGGACCCGTTGCTCGACACTATTCTTTCCGAAATTCCCGCTCCGAAAGGCGAACTCGACGCGCCCCTTCAGGCGATAATCTGCAACGTCGATTACGACGAATACGTCGGCAGAATCGGCATAGGCAGAATCGTGAGAGGCAAGATCAAGGACGCTCAGCCGATAACCGTTATCCACACCGACAAAACCACCACGAACGCGAGAGTGGGCAAACTCTATCAGTTCGAGGGGCTTAAACGCACGGAAGTTCTCAGCGCGGAAATGGGCGACATAATCGCCGTTTCGGGCATCGAAAACATAAACATAGGCGAAACCATCTGTTCGCCGGACTGCATCGAACAACTTCCCTTCGTCGCGATCGACGAACCGACCGTTTCGATGTACTTCATGGTAAACAACAGTCCGTTCGCGGGTAAGGAAGGCAAATACGTAACTTCCCGCCACTTGCGCGCGAGATTGTTCAAGGAAATCGAAACCAACGTTTCGATGAAGATAGAAGAAACCGAAAGCGCGGATACGTTCAAAGTGTTCGGCAGAGGCGAACTTCACCTTTCCATTCTCATCGAAAACATGAGAAGAGAGGGTTACGAATTTCAGGTTTCCCGTCCGAAGGTTATCTTTAAGGAAATCGAGGGCAAAACTCACGAACCTATGGAGGACCTCGTTATCGAAGTGCCTAACGATTACGTAGGCGCGATAATGAACAAAATCGGCGCGAGAAAGGGCGAACTCATCGACATGTCCGCCGACGACAGAGGCACGACCAAACTCGAATTCAAAATCCCCGCGAGATGCCTGTTCGGTTACAGAAGCGAAATGCTCACCGACACGAAAGGCTTCGGAATAATGAGCCACGTGTTCGCGGGATACGAAGAATATAAAGGCGATATCCCCGCGAGAACGAGAGGAAGCCTCGTTGTTTTTGAAACCGGCGTTACCACTCAGTACGGTCTTTTCAACGCGCAGGAACGTTGCACGCTCTTCATCGGCCCGGGCGAAAAGGTTTACGAAGGACAAGTCGTGGGCGAAAACTCCCGCGAGGACGACCTTGCCGTGAACGTGTGCAAACAAAAGCACCTCACGAACAGCCGCGCGTCGGGCAGCGACGACGCGCTGAAACTCGTCCCCCCCACTATTCTTTCCCTCGAGCAATGTCTCGAATTCATCGCGGACGACGAACTCGTGGAAGTCACGCCCGTCAACATAAGACTTCGCAAAAAAATTCTTTCGAGAGATCTCAGAATGAAAGAATGGGCAAAAAACAGAAATAAAGATTGATTTACGGCGAGCCGCCGCAGA
>ERZ827150.5171-NODE-5171-length-10714-cov-3.034712_pt1 | contig 10714 bp, 7 predicted proteins | sample MGYA00519779_ERZ827150 | MGnify/ENA primary metagenome ERZ827150 (study PRJEB31778, sample SAMEA3449267) | human gut metagenome | biome: human gut; feature: human-associated habitat; material: faeces | place: United Kingdom | collected 2010/2012 ...
TCCTTATGGAATGAAAATGAGTTAAACATCCAATTTTTCTTTTAGTTTGTGACAAAGATAGGATTTTAGGTGTAAAACTCAATGATAACTTTGATGAAAAAATACTGTAAACCTGCATTTTAGCAAGAATCGTCAAATAGAGACCCGTTTGTCTGTCCGGTTGTATGGATGAGATTGACTGCCCAAATTGATTGAAACTACCTATTTTTGAATTACATTTGCAGGATATTAGATACAAATCTCTTATTTAATGTATAATACCGATGAAAAGCAAATTATTACTCGCATGTACCATTCTGTTTTTCTGTTCCTCTTTTCTGTGCGGACAGAATCAAACATCTAAAGTTGCAAACTCTGCTGAAACGAATAATGGAGCTGTCCGGCATCCATGGCAAGGAAAAAGAGTGGGATATTTGGGAGACTCTATTACAGATCCCAACTGTTATGGTGACAAGATAAAGAAATACTGGGATTTTCTGCAGGAATGGCTGGGAATCACTCCTTATGTATATGGTATCAGTGGCAGGCAATGGAATGATGTGCCCCGGCAAGCCGAGCAACTGAAGAAAGAACACGGTGGAGAAGTAGATGCTATCGTGATTTTGATGGGTACGAATGATTTTAATGACGGTGTACCTATTGGAGAATGGTTTACGGAAACAGAAGAACAGGTGATGGCAGCCCGTGGGCAAACCCAAAAGCTGGAAACCCGTAAGAAACGCACTCCTATAATGGATGGAAGCACGTATAAGGGACGTATAAACATAGGAATCAATAGACTGAAACAACTCTTCCCGGACAAGCAGATTGTGTTGCTGACCCCGTTGCACCGTTCACTGGCCAATTTTGGAGAAACGAATGTGCAACCGGATGAAAACTACCAGAATAGTTGTGGCGAATATGTGGATGCCTACGTGCAGGCTGTTAAAGAAGCCGGCAATGTGTGGGGAGTCCCCGTGATTGATTTTAATGCGGTAACCGGATTGAATCCGATGGTGGAAGAACAACTGATTTATTTCTACGATGCGGGATATGATCGTTTGCATCCCAGCACGAAAGGACAGATACGCATGGCACGAACGCTGATGTATCAGTTGCTTGCGTTGCCTGCTACATTTTAAATAGGCCGGACAGAATTCTATGAAATTGTACACTATTCTATAGTACATTTTCTGCAAACCTGTAATTTTGTCTTCTATAAATAATAGAACCTATGAGACATAAACTTCTGTTATCTTTTTAATAGTTGCTTTACCGATTCGTAGTAAGGATTTTGTTTTGACTTCCGGTCAAACAGTTGTCATCGCTTGCAGCCCTTCTGAAGAACAGGTTGTACGAACCGCATTGGAGATGCTGGAGCGTGATATTCAGACAGTATTGTCGTCGACTACCCAAACGAATGAGAAAACAGGTGAAATTGTGATAGGAACGGTGGGACAGAGTGAGCTTATCAGCCGGACCGGCATAGATGTTTCTGCGCTAAAAGGCAAGAAGCAGGCTTTTCTATTATCTGTTTCTCCGGAGGGTAAATTGATCGTAGCTGGCAGTGACAAACATGGTACGGCTTATGGAATACTCGAAATATCCCGTTTGTTAGGTGTCTCTCCCTGGGAATGGTGGGCGGACGTAACTCCGGAAAAGAAGAAACTTTTTAAGCTATCTTCCAAATTCCAAAGTCTTCAGGCTCCTTCGGTGGAATATCGGGGTATATTTATTAATGATGAAGACTGGGGCTTGATGCCATGGAGCAGTCGGACCTATGAACCTTCAAAAGTGAAAAGTGAGATAGGCCCGCGTACCAACGAGCGTATTTTTGAACTCTTACTTCGTCTGCGTGCCAACACCTATTGGCCTGCAATGCACGAATGTACACTTCCTTTCTTCCTGACCAAAGGCAATCGGGAAGCTGCCAAGAAATATGGAATCTTCATCGGTGCTTCCCATTGCGAACCGATGGCTTGCAGCGCTGCCGGCGAGTGGAAACGAAGAGGGGAAGGGGCTTATGATTATGTGAATAATGCTCCGGCTGTTTACAAATTCTGGGAAGACCGTGTAAAAGAGGTGGCAGATCAGGAAATACTCTATACGTTGGGTATGCGTGGTGTACACGATGGCAAGATGCAGGGAGCGAAGACGGTGGAAGAACAGAAGGCCGTAATAGATCGTGTGTTTGCAGATCAACGCGGGTTGATTGAAAAATATGTTGATAAGGATGTAACTAAAGTCCCGCAGGTTTTTATCCCTTATAAAGAGGTACTCGACATTTATCATGCCGGATTACAGGTGCCCGATGATGTAACATTGATGTGGTGTGACGATAACTATGGCTATATCCGCCATTTTCCTACGGCCGAAGAATGCGCACGTAAAGGAGGGAATGGAGTCTATTATCATGTTTCTTATTGGGGACGTCCGCACGACCATCTCTGGTTGAGTACGATGAGCCCGTATCTGATTTTCCAACAAATGAAGCTGGCTTACGATCGAGGCATACAGAAGATGTGGATACTGAATGTCGGAGATATCAAGCCTGCCGAGTATCAGATAGAGTTGTTTATGGATATGGCCTGGAATATAGAAGCTGTGGCCTCGGAAGGAGTGACCTCTCATCTGAAACACTGGCTGGAACGGGAATTGGGAGCTTCGTGCGCAAAGGCAGTATTACCTGTGATGCAGGAGCACTATCGTCTGGCCCATATTCGTAAACCTGAATTTATGGGAAATACGAGGGAAGAGGAGAAAGATCCTGTTTATCGTGTTGTCAAAGATCTCCCATGGAGTGAAAAAGAAATCAACGGACGTTTGCAGGCTTATGATAAATTGTCGGAGACAGTGGAACGGGCAGCTTTGAAAATCCCATCCGGCAGACAAAGTGCCTATTTTGAATTGGTGAAATACCCGGTGCAAGCTGCTACACAGATGAACCGGAAATTGCTATATGCCCAATTAGCCCGCCACGGAAAAGCGGACTGGGAGAAAAGTGATCTTGCCTATGACAGCATTGTAGTATTGACAAAACAGTATAACTCACTGGAAGATGGAAAGTGGAACCGCATGATGGATTTCCAACCCCGAAAACTCCCCGTATTCAATCGCGTGGAAAGAAAAACGGCTACTTCTCCGATGATGAAAGAGCGTGTAGCTATCTATAAATGGAACGGCTTGGATGGGAAGAATATCCTGAATAGTAAGACCTTGAATGCGCGGAAAGGAACTTCTGCTATTTGTGAGGGCCTGGGATATGAAAGCAAAGCGACAGGCATTGACAAGGGAGATGCACTGATGTTCTCTTTTGACAACTGGAAAACAGACTCGGTAGAGGTTGACATCCGCTTGTTGCCTAATCATCCTGTGAGAGGAGATCAATTACGTTTCTCAATATCGTTGGACGATGCAGCGCCTGAAGTGATCTCTTATGAAACGAAAGGACGGAGTGAAGAATGGAAAGAGAACGTGCTGCGCAATCAAGCCATCCGAACGGTTCGACTTCCGGTATCCGGAAAGAAGTCCCACAAATTGGTAATCAAGGCATTGGACGAAGGAGTGATATTAGACCAGGTGATGCTTTATATGCCTTCGCCTACTGGTGAGTAACTGCACGGATCACGAACCATGCATGATGCGCCACGGTTCCAATCAGCCCGTAATGCTTTGCCATGATCCGAAATCTTTCTTTGAGGGATGCTTTCTGATTCCGGGTAGTCATTCCCTCCTCCAGATAGTCGATGATTGTCAGGTGAGTATTGTGCAAAGTATGTGCTTTCTTCATGATGCGGATGCACCAGTCGAAATCTGCAGAAAAGCGATATTGCAGATTATATGGCTCTACGAGCGTGTGGCGGGGGAAGAATGCCTGGTGGCAGACTAACATTCCCTGTTTGAAACTTTTCCAGGTGAGCGTTTCAGGGGCGGACAATCTGCGCATCCGCAGGAAATGCCTGTCCTGGTCTACGATAGCGGTTTCTCCGTAAAGCACATCGGGCAGTTCGCTGCCGTTGATGGTATGCACCATTTGTTGTAGTGTGTCGTCCTCGTGAAAACAGTCGCCCGCGTTCAGGAAACAGAGATAATCGCCGCTGGCAAGGGCGATGCCTTTATTCATGGCGTCATACAGCCCTTTGTCCGGTTCGCTGACAACGGTGTGTATGTGCGGGCGGTAGCGGTTGATAATAGAAATGGTTCCATCCTTGGAAGCTCCATCTACGATGATGTATTCTATATGATGATAGGTTTGTGAAATGACACTCTGAATCGTGTCTTCCAATACCTTTTCAGCATTGTACGTCACCGTAATGATAGAGAACTTGGGAGTAGGATGGACACTATGCATATTTCCCCGTTATTTTATTGTAGACATCTGTATATTTCTTTGCAACGATACTCTCCGAATAATTACCCAGAACCTTGCGGCAGGCCTGTGCAGAGAGTTCGTTGTATTCCGGTTCCGTCAATATCCAATGTATGCCGTTGGCAAAATCTTCCGAGGATTTGTATTGTGCCACGTAGCCGTTGTGCAGATGATCGATCATTTCGGGGATACCTCCTACGTTAAAGCCGACACAGGGTACTCCGCAGGCCATTGCTTCCATAATCATGTTGGGAAGATTCTCTTCCAGAGACGGGATGGCGAAGAGGTCTACGGCATTGTAGATATTCACTACTTCATGCTCATTTTTGATATAAGGGAGCGGGTATACATGGAAAGGAAGTTGTTCCTGTAACTGCTGCGACTGGTTGCCGAATACGACTACACCCAGTGAGTCTTTCCATTCCGGATGCTTTTCTGCTAACAGTTTGCATGCCCCAATCAGATAGTCGACCCCTTTTCGTTTATCGGTGATCTTTAATGAGCCGAACAAAACTAGTTTCTTACCTTCCGGCAACATGAATTTGGCACGCGCTTCCTTCTTGTTCATGGGTTTGAACAAGTTGGTATTAATAGCGTTCGGAATATTGGTCACGCTTTTCCCTTCAAATAATGCACTGGTCTGGGCTTGTTCCTTCAGCCAATGGCTGCACGTGACGAAATGAATGGGAGCGTAGCTGTATAACTTCTGTTTTTTGCGGAACGTGCGATAGGATAAATCCTTTCGTCCCCCGCCTTTGTAGATGTACGGACAGTCGTGACATTCCTGCTGATAGTTGTTGCACTCCCGTGCGTAATGGCAGATGCCGGTGCATGGCCACATATCGTGCATGGTCCAGACTACGGGTTTGCCGGAGGTCAGTATCTTTCGTATATCGTTCAGTGAGAGCATTCCCTGGTTGATCCAATGCAGATGGATCACGTCGGCCTGGCGGAATTCCGGGAGTGAGGTGATGTCTGTACCTGTGTTGGCGATGTCTACGTCAAACAAATGGTAACGCCGGAAACGGTTGGCACTCCAGATCACAATCCGTTCCCACATGAACTTCCACACTTGCAACCAGTTACTTTTTAAGCGGACAACACTGATTTGGTCGGTCTGTTTGTCACGTACCAGCATTTTGGCTTTGATGCCGTTGTTTTTCAGTGACTCCATCAACCGGCTTGCTGCGATGGCTGCTCCTCCTATTCGTTCAGATGTATTTATAATCAGGACTCTCATGGGCAAAAGTTTATGCAAATGTACGGTTTTTAGAGGAAATGTTTGATATTTCCAGCAAGCTTTCTGCTATTTCGCGTGAAAAGATTTCGAGGTTGAAACGTTCTTCCGCCAGTTTGCGGGCATTCTCTCCCATGCGCCGTGCCTCTTCGGGGTGGTCGGCGATGTAGCGGATAGCGTCTATCCAGCCTTGTAGGTCGTTATATTCTACGGTGATGCCTATTCCTTCCTTGTCGATGTCTATTTCGAAGTTGGGGTTGCGCGAACAGATGACGGGGATGCCGAGGGCGAATGCTTCCACGAGCGTGGTCAGTCCTACGGTATAGGGGAAGTCCAGGCAGCAGATCACGATGCAACTTTTGCGTGCCACCAGTTTCCCCAGTTCGTAGGGAATCACTCCGTCGGTATAATGGATGCGAATGGAGTCGGGCAATGCATACGGGTCGATGATCTTTTTATAGTTGATGTTACCGCATGAGACGGCAATGTACAAATCCAGTTTCTCGTTCGTTGCGGCAAATGCCTGGAGCAAGGTGTCTACGTCCCGGTTTTCTTTGCCGGTGGAGATAAATCCTTCGGGCTTCCGGTCGGGCATTTCTGCAAGCAGGTGGTCGTAGAAAGGAAGATCCGGTCCCCAATGGATGAGTTTCAGTTTGTGGGACGGTGCTTTCCGGGTTTTCTGCGAGTCCTGAATCAGTTTCCGACTGAACAGGAACATTTGGTCTATACCTTTGTAGAAAAGGCGGGAGATTTGTTCGCGCCACGGTTTGGGATTGGTCACGACTGCCGTATGATGCCAGATCACGATGGGTTTGCGATACAGTCCCAGGGCACGGAGGAAGATGACGGGCTCTATACCCCGGAAAGAGGTGGCGTAGAGGACGTCGTATTTCTCCTTGCAGAAGAGAATCTCTTTGGTGGCGTAAAGCATGAGTTTCAGACGGCCGGAGAAATATTTGCATTTGTGCATCACGGAGTGTATTCCGTAATTCTCCAGTAAAGGAAGTCCGTATAAGATGTGTCCGGGGAATTTATATTCTTTCCATTCCTCGTAGCTTTCCCGTGTGAGGCGGGTATGGTAAAAATAAATAGTAAGCAACTTATTTAGTGGTGCTTGTTTCTTTTCAGCCATTTGTTGATTCGGTTTTTGACAGCTTTCGTAATGATGGAGAAATTGCCGTATTTCAGGTTGAGGAACAGTTCTTCGAACGAACGTCCGATCTTGATCCACGGATGATCCCAGCCCATGATGCGGTAAACGCTCTCTTTGTAGGCAACGTTTTCGATGACGTAGCGGGGATGTTTCAGTGGAAAATCCACCTCATAGCGCTTCATCGTGAAGATGCGGCGGTAACCTTTGGGCAGGGTATGAATCGAGCCGGCGAAATGGGTGGAATCTGCCGTTGCTCCCAAGTTATTAATCATGTTGCGGGTAGGCACGATGCTTAGCCCGGAGTTGAACAGTATGGAGGCGTGGAAGATCGTTTCATAAAAGGCTTTCTGCTGTTCCCGGTGACGCTGGCACATGTAGATAAAGTCGCTCCGGAATTTGCGTTCCTTGATAAGCTGTTCCAGTTGTTGCATATTGAAGGAGTCGTCCAGGAAACTGTAAAACTCGTCCCATTGGTCGACTACCCGTTTCCAGCTCGCCCATCCCCAGATGGAAAAGGTGGTGGCGAAGAAATAGTCGGATGGCATATCCTGGGTGATTTCTTCGGGGTTGAATCCGGCAATCATGCTGATGCGGGTGTCGTGTTCGTATTTATCCAGCATCTCCTTGCAGAATTGGAAAAAGGAGACGGAGGGCACATCGTCGTCTTCCAATACGATGCACTTGTCGACTTTGGAGAAGGCCCATTTCTGCGAAATGTACTCCGAAGGGTCGCAGCCGAAATTCTTTTCCTGATAAAGCCGTTCTACTTCACATTCCCAGTCTATCTGTGATACGATTTCACGGCAGGCTTCTATTCCGGGCAGGTCACGTTCGTTTCGTGCTCCGTCCTGATAGAGGAAGAGGCGGGACGGACGCGCTTTCTTCACTTGCTCGAACACTTGCGACAACTGTTGCGGGCGGTTGAAGAACAGGATAAGTACCGGGACGTCTACTAAAGCGGATTTCATATTCATAGTTCTTGTTTTGGGGGTGTACTGAATGACAGGGCGGCAGGATAGTGGTTGTTCACTTTTTCCTGCTCTTCTTCTGTAAATCGATGCAGGGTTGGATAGTTGTAACGCAAAAATCCTTCCAGGTCGTCGGGGGCGGTCACTGTGAGAGGGCCGAATTTCACGGGTTGCAGGTGGCGGATGCTTTCTACGGTTACGTGGTCGGCAGTGGCCATTACGTTGTTATAGTAACGGGTGTTTCGTGAGTTGAAACAGCTTTGAACTGACACCAGCATGCGGTAGATTGCTTTTTTAGAGAAAAGCAGGTCGACTACCCTGTTCAGGAAACAGGAGAAGGCTCCCCGGTTCGTGGGGTTCTCTATTTCACATGTACCGAAGTGTTTCCACATCCATATCTCTTTTCCCATCAGGCAGCATTTGAGGAAGCCGAGTGCTTCGGATTGTATTCTTCGCAGCAGCTTGTTGTCGGGAATCTTGTCGAATGGGAATATATCGACAAAAATGCCCGGATGCATTGGGACATTCTTGAACATTTCTTCTACAAAAAGGGTGTCGTTTTTCTTGACTTTGGCAAAATAATACGGGGTATGAGGGTCTGTCTCTATCCATGAAAGGAAGTAGGAAGGACCCAGTTCCCCGGGAGCTACTTTCAGAAATTTGTTGTAGTTCTCCCGCGTCATGCCTATGTCAATATCATCATCCCAGGGGAGAATCGCCTGGTCGTAGAGTGCACCGATTGCCGTGCCGCCAATCACAAAATAGGGAATGTTGTGCTTCTGACACACCCGGATGGTTTCTCCCAATATGTCGTAGAGTTCGGCATGTAATAAATCAAGCTCTTCGGCTGTATATTTCTTGTTCATCGGAAATGGTTAATGCACGTTGTGCTACAAAAGTAGTAATTATATTGCTAAGTTACTATAACTTTAAGTTTCCTTGCATAAATTCGGTGGCCACTTGTCCGCGTCCCGGTATGGGAAGGACGGATGCTTGCGGAAAGTCCTTGAGCAGACAGTCTGCCGGATTGATGTCCGGATAGAATTTCTTCAATAGGAACAGGCTGGGGCCGGTGGTGATGCTTCCTATAAAGACGGAGGCGTCCATCAATATCTGTATCGAGGAAAGGAAACGTGCCATTTGTCTCTGTTTCAGCTCTTTGGTGGTCTGCGTGAAAGCGCTGTTGACATATCCTTTTTCGTCGGGGCTGCAAAGGGTGTACCAGTGTATGTCCGGGGCAAGGGTTTGCAATTGCTCGAAGAGGCGGTAGTCGTCGGTCAATACAAAGACGTCGCGGATGGCTGTTTTTTCTTTGATGAGGCGTATGTAATGTTCCGGTGGAAGCAGGTTGGTTTCGGTGATCTTGTCTCCTCCGCGTATTTGGCATCCTGCGTATTGAGGCGGAAGTTGCAGGCTGGCGGCAAATTGGAGACATTCCTGTGCGGTGGTGTCGTTGAGTTTCCAGGTGATTTCCGTCAGCTTTTGGAAGGTGTGGAGGTAGTCACCGTCTATTCCCAATTCGGGGATATGGAAATGCTGGTTGGGGTTGAACGTCACTTGAAAGTTGAGTCGGACCGGTTTGCCATACGTGAAGAAAGCAAGGGCTTTTCCGATGATGTTCTTACAGGTTACTTTCAGTTTCCATTTCAGTAACTTCGTTTTAGATAGTTTTTTGTCTTGCATCAATGCTTGCCATGAAGGCAGGCGATGGGTGTTGTAGGTGTGGTGAAACGGTTCGTGCACTTGCTCGCAGAAAGGTGCGAAACAGTCTTCCCAGCCCTTTTCCCATCCGAAGTTGGCGTCGTCGGAGTAAAGCTTGAACTGTATTTTGTGTTGCAGGCAATAGAGCATTGCATGGAGCATATAGGTGTATTCGGTAAAGAATCCGGCGTCTATACCTATGTGATAGATCATCGTCTTTTTGAAAGAACTGTTCAGAAGGCGGTATTTAGTGGCAAGATCATTAGGGTTCATGTGGCTTCTTTTTGATGAAATACTGGATGCTTTCTTTAAAGGTGACCGAACGGCTGCCCCACATGGCGGCTGCGTAGAGTGCTGCTGCGAGCACTATCTTGCTTGCCAGGCGGAGATAAATATTCTCGATGGAACGGGTGGAGTAATAGGTGATTACCATGACGGTGGTGGCAATGACAGCGTATGGAAGTATGTCTATCAGTGCATGGCGTAGCTTTAGTCCGATTTCTTGCCATACGAAGTAGTGCCACGTCAGTAGCCACAGTATATTGGTGGATACATAGACGGCGAGCATGGCATAGATACCGTGTGAGTGGACTAACAGAACGCCTGACAGTAGAATTATGCCGAGCGCTATGGTGTTCCACATATAGATGCGGGATTTTCCTTTGCTGATGATGAGTTGCTGATAGAGGTATGCGATGGGAGTGAAGGCTCCGCTGATACACAGAATCTGCATGATGGATATGCTGGAATACCACTTGTCGGTGATGGTGATGATAATCAGCTCTTCCGATACGATTCCCAATCCCAACATGGCGGGAAACGAGACAAAAGCGGTGAAACGCAGCATTTTGCGGAATACCCGTTTTTGCCGTTCAAGGTCGTCCGACACTTTGGTGAGTACCGGTTGCGCTACTCCATTTATCATGCCGGAGATGAAGAGTTGTCCCATGCCGCACCATTTATTGGCTTGGTTGTAATATCCTACTTCTTTTTCGCTGTAGAATTTACCCAGTATCACGGAAAACAGATTGTTATTGATGTGATTGAATACATTGGTAACCAGTAGTTTCCCACTGAATCCGAACATTTCCTTAATCGGGGTGAAATTGAATTGCAAGCTCGGTCGCCAACGGGTGAAATGCCAGTAACAGGCTGTGTTGATGGTTACGTAAACGATGCTTTGCGTAGCAATTCCCCAATAAGAGAAACCAAAGTAGGCAAGAGTGACTCCGGTGATTCCGGACACGGTGAGTCCGATAACCGAAGACAATGCCCGCTGTTTGACCATCAGATTACGCAGGAGATAG
>ERZ827150.5172-NODE-5172-length-10711-cov-9.905968_pt1 | contig 10711 bp, 8 predicted proteins | sample MGYA00519779_ERZ827150 | MGnify/ENA primary metagenome ERZ827150 (study PRJEB31778, sample SAMEA3449267) | human gut metagenome | biome: human gut; feature: human-associated habitat; material: faeces | place: United Kingdom | collected 2010/2012 ...
GCAGCTTTTACGTTGCATTATTCAGAGGAACTCCTATGGTAGTTCAGCTCCTTATAACATATTTTGTTATTTTTGGAAGCGTGAACATAGACAAGACTCTTGTGGCTGTGCTTGCATTCGGCGTGAACTCAGGCGCATATGTGGCTGAGATAGTCCGTTCAGGTATCATGTCAGTTGACAACGGTCAGTTTGAAGCAGGAAGAAGCCTTGGCCTTAGCTATCGTCAGACAATGATAACAATAGTTCTTCCGCAGGCTTTCAAAACTGTTCTGCCTGCCCTTGCAAACGAGTGCATAGTTTTGCTTAAAGAAACCTCTGTTGCAGGATATATCGCAATTCAGGACCTTACAAAGGGCGGAGATATAATCCGTTCTCAGACGTTCTCGGCATTCATGCCGCTTATAACAGTTGCACTTATTTACCTTATAATGGTAGTTGTGCTTACTCATCTGGTAGGAAAGCTTGAAAGGAGGCTGTCGCAAAGTGATAGACGTTAAACATCTCAGCAAGTCTTTCGGCGAGGTCGAAGTGCTGAAAGATATAAACGAAACTATCGAAAAGGGCGAAAAGGTCGTTATCGTTGGTCCGTCAGGCTCAGGAAAATCCACCTTTCTCCGCTGTCTTAACCTTATGGAAAAGCCGACCTCAGGTGATATTTTCTTCGAGGGTGAGAACATCACTCAGGCGAACGAGCATGAAATGAACAAGCTCAGACAGAGAATGGGCATGGTTTTTCAGCATTTCAACCTCTTCCCGCACATGACGGTGAAGAAAAATATCACCCTTGCCCCCGTGAAGCTAGGTCTCAAATCGCAGCCCGATGCCGACGCGCAGGCCATGGCGCTGCTCGAGCGCATCGGCCTTGCCGACAAGGCGGACGAATATCCCGCGATGCTCTCCGGCGGGCAGAAGCAGCGCATCGCCATCGTGCGCGCGCTTGCCATGGCGCCCAAGGTCATGCTCTTCGACGAGCCGACGAGCGCGCTCGACCCTGAGATGGTCGGCGAGGTGCTTGATCTGATGCGCGATCTCGCTCATGACGGCATGACGATGGTCGTCGTCACGCACGAGATGGGCTTCGCCCGCGAGGTCGCCGACCGCGTGGTCTTTATGTCGGACGGTGCGATCATCGAAGAGGGCTCCCCTGCCGATCTCTTCGATTACCCGCAGAGCGAAAGACTGCAATCTTTTCTTGCAAAAGTTCTATGACGGCGCAAACAGGCGTCCGGCCAATGGCCGGACGCCTGTTTTCTTGTCGGTATGATGTTTTTTACATCTTCTCCGGTGCGGAGCAGCCGATGACCTTGAGGCCGTTGGCAAGCACCTGGCGCGTCGCAGCGGCGAGCTTGAGGCGCGCGTCGATGACGGCATCGTCCTCGCCCTTGATGCGGCAGGCGTTGTAGAACTTGTGGAACGCCGCGGCAAGACGCATGAGATAGCGGTTGATGTAGCTCGGGTCGTAGTCGCGCGCCGCCATGCGGATCTCCTCGGCGAAGGAGGAAAGCTCCTTGATGAGCGCGCGCTCAGACTCGCTCGAGAGAATGGAGAGATCCACCGCGCCGGACTTGACGCTGTGGCCCTCTTCCTCGAGTGCCTTCAGGAGGCTGCAAATGCGCGCGTGCGCGTACTGGATATAGTAGATGGGGTTCTCGCTGTCCTCGCGCACGGCGAGGCCGAGGTCGAATTCCATCTGCGTGTCGGGCTTGGCGTTGAAGAAGTAACGGCAGGCGTCGACGGGAATTTCATCGAGCAGGTCAGAAAGGGAGATGGTCTTGCCCGTGCGCTTGGACATACGCACGACCTCGCCGTCGCGCACCAGCTTGACGAGCTGCATCAGCACGATATCGAGGCGGTTGGTGCCGTCGAGGCCCAGCGCGTCCATCGCGCCCTTCATACGGGCCACGTGGCCGTGATGGTCCGCGCCCCAGATGTTGATGACCTTGTCGAAATGACGCACGGCGAACTTGTTGCGGTGGTAGGCAATGTCGCCGGCGAAGTAGGTGTAGAAACCGTTGGCGCGGCGCAGCACGTCGTCCTTGAGGTCGAGCTTGTCGATGTCCTCGTCCTTCTTGCCCTGCTTGCGGTACTGCTCGCGCATGATCTCGGCGGTCTTGAGCCAGAGCGCGCCTTCCTTTTCATAGGTCCAGCCGAGCTTGTGCAGCTCCTCCACCGTGTCGGCCACAAAGCCGCTGTTGTGCAGGCTGGATTCGAAGAACCACTCGTCGAACTTGATGCCGTAGCGCTCAAGATCGCTCTTCATTTTCGGAATGTTGCGCTCAAGGCCGAAGTGAGCCATGTCGGCGTGGCGCTCCTCGACGGGCTTATCAAGGTAGCTCTCGCCGTGAAGGTCGTAAAACGCCTTGGCAAGCTCGCGGATATCGTCGCCGTGGTAGCCGTCCTCGGGGAACTCAACGGCGTCCTCGCCGCGGATGAGCTGGATGTAGCGCGCCTCGATGCTCTTGGCGAACTTTTCGATCTGGTTGCCGAAGTCGTTGACGTAGAACTCGCGCCAGACCTTTGCACCCGACCAGTCAAGCACCTCTGCGAGCGTATCGCCGAGCACGCCGCCGCGCGCGTTGCCCATGTGCATGGGGCCGGTGGGGTTCGCGGAGACGAACTCGACCATATACTTCTTGCCGTCCAGCCAGTTGTCGCGGCCGTAGTTTTCCTTCTCTTCTTCCACGGCGGAGATCACATCGGCATACCACTTCTCGCCGAGGCGGAAGTTCAAAAAGCCGGGGCCTGCGATCTCAACGGAGGTGAAGTAGGTGTCGCTCAGGTCCATGTGCTCGGTCAGGATCTTGGCGACCTCGCGGGGATTCTTGCGCATGGCCTTGGAAGCGGCCAGGCAGAAGGTCGTCGTATAGTCGCCGTTGGCGGTATCCTTGGGGATCTCCACGGCGGGAACGGTGGTAACGCCCTCGGGCAGGAGGCCTTCCTGCACAGCCGCGCGGTAAGCCGCCGCCGTCAGCTCGGCGATCTGGTTCTTTGCGCTGCGGATCATATTCATAGCAAATTCTCCTCTATCCATTGCGGTTTTACCCAGTCGGCGCGGCACATTCGCCCGAAATCGCCCCATGGGGATACTTTTTCGAAATTATACTATATTTATCCGCAGAAAACAAGGGAAAGTGCAAGAAATCTGCTCACGCGGCCTCCTTGCCGCGCAGCACTTCCCTGACCGCGCCGCGGCTGCGAAAGACGGAAAGCCAGCAGAAGAGCAGCGTCAGCGCGGCGCAGAGGCTGACGCAGAGCCGGTAATCCATCACCTCGCCGAGCGCCCCCACCGCGAGCGACAGCACCGCGCTCGCAGCCGTGATAAGCACACTTTCATAGGCGTTGATGCGGGCGCGCAGAGGATCGGGAAGATACCGCTGCACCGCCGCTTGGCGGATCGTTGCGCTGTTGATGCCGAGAAAACCGCAGAAAGCGCGATTGGCGAGCATCAGCGGATACGGCAGCCACAAAAGCAGCACGTCCATCATTTCATAGATCTGATAGACGGCGAAGATGAAGGGAAAGCGCTTCTTTTCCGGCAGAGTATAGCGGTAGCGCAGCACGCCGCCGAGCGAGCGCCCGGCAAACTCCGCCACGGAGAAAAAGGAGTACATCGCCGCCGTAAAGCCGGGCGCTGTGCGGAAAAAGGCAATGAGCAGCGGCGAATAGCCCGCCGCCATGCCGTTGGTCACCGCCATATAATCATACAGTGCGCGCAAGCCCTTTTCCCGCTTGAGATAGGCGGCCGCCTCGCGGAGATCTTCCCACCAGAGGTGCAGGGAAAAGCGCTCGCCGCCGCGCGGCGTTTCCGTGACCGTGATCTTATTTTCGATGAGCGCGGAGAGCAGCGACAGCGCCGACTGCACGAGCAGCAGCCGCGCCACGCCCAGCGTATCGAAGAGCACGGCGGCCACGGGCATCATCAGCACCTTGAGCACGGGATAGAGCATGGAGGAAACCGTGTAGCCCTTTTCCTCCGTCCCCTCCGGCAGGATAAGCGGGTAAAAGCTGCTGTAGGCCAGCTCGTCAAAGGCGCTCAGGCACGCAAGCAGCAGCGAAAAGCCGAGATACACCGTGTAAGAGAACTCACAGCGCAGCAGGTAGACGCCCGCGAGCGCATAGAGCAGCGCGTTCACCGTGTCGCCGCCGACAAGGAAGGGCTTTCGCGGATAGCGGTCCATCAGCGGCGCGATCAGAAGCGGCAGCACCGCCCCCGGCAGCAATTGGATCGCCACCACGAGTGCCGAGGCCAGCGTGCTGCCCGTTTCGTCGAAAACGAGAAACGACAGTGCAAAGCCGCTGATGATGCCGCCTGCCGCGCCGAGCGAGGTCGCGAGCGTAATGCGGATAAAATCCTTTGTCCAGAGCGTTTTTGTCATAGTTCTCACCTCGCCATTTATTATGGCACAGTGCGTCAGCGCAAAAAAGACGGTATCTGTGGGAAACTTTCTCCCCTCAGATACCGTTCAATAGCCTTTTTTCACTTTTCCGCAGGAAAGTCCTCCAGCAGCGCGCAGGCTTCTCGGTAGCGGCGGTTCGCCTTGTACCATTCGAGCATCCACTTGAGGTGAAAGCGCGCGTAGCCAGCACCGCGCTCGCGCCGCAGCAGGGCAAAGCAATTCGTCAGCAGTTCGCCATAGCGCTCGTCGTGCAGATAGCCCGGCGTTTCCAGCCGGCAGCGCACGAGCGCGAGCATCTGCCGCTCGGGTGCGTGCGCTTCGCCCTCAGGAAGCATCGCCTCCGCCCGCGCAAGCGCGGCGAGCGCCTCGTCCCGCCGTCCCAACGCCTCGCAGCAAACGGCGAGCTTGTGCAGTGACATCGCGTCCGGCTCTTCCAGCGCGGCAAAGTAGGCATACGCCGCCGCAAAGTCGCCGCACTCGATCTTCGTCGCCGCATCGTTGTAGCGGATCGTCGAGAGCATCTTCTGATCGCCGAGCGCCTCAGCAAGCCGCTGCGCGACCGCATAATGCTGCTGCATGCGCTTTGGGTCGCCCGAATCGGAACAGCAGTTGCCGAGATACACGCGGCAGTTCATCATGATGTGGGGATAGCCCTCGGCGGCCGCGGCGTCATAAGCGGCGCGCAGCGCCTCGGTCGCGGCGGCATAGCGCCCGCGCGCGTAGAGGTGCGCCCCCTGCCACAAGCGGATCGCCGCCGCGGGATAGAGCAGCGCCGCCTCCTCATGCCGTCCCTCCAGCACGCGCTGAAGCGCGAGCTGGCGCTGGTCCAGAAACGAAACAAATTTCGCGTCCAGTGGACGCCGTTCCCCGTCCGCTTCACAGGCAAATTCGCGCAGCAGCAGATAGTCTGCCGCGCAGGGGCTGCAAAGCAGCGTCCGCTCCTGCGCGCGCAAGCGCGCAAACGCGGCGGCAAACGCCGGCGCGTCCCCCCCAAACAGTGCCTCCATGCACGCTTCCGTCTGCGCGTGCAGCGCGCCGTCTGCGTCATCGGTCCACGAAAGGCCAAGCCGCGCAAACAGCAGCGCGAGAACTTCCTCCGACGCCGCCGCTTTTCCCTGCTCGATCTTGGAAAGATACGACGTGCCGCAGATCCCGCGGCAAAGTCCCTCCTGACTCCAAGCGCGCGCAAGGCGCTCGCGGCGAATCAAAAGCCCCGCAATGCTCATCGCTCTCCCTCCCTTTTTCCCCAGTATATCATATCTCACCGGAAAGGAAAATCCTCATTTTCTCGCCCGCAGGCGCAGAGTGCGCAGTCCAGCTTGCTTTTTTCACCGCAGTCCAGCCGCTTTCGCAACGCAAAGCAAAAGCGGAAAATGCCTTGCTTTTTTAACTAAGAATGATATAATCATCATAGCATTATTTGGATGCTTTACACGAGAGATTTATGAAATACAAAGGAGGATTTCCCAATGCCCGTCAATCTGAAAGGCCGTTCTTTCCTGACGCTGAAAGACTTCACCCCCGATGAGATCCGCTATATGCTGAATCTCGCCGCTGACCTGAAGGCGAAAAAGCGCGCCGGTATCCGCGGCAACCTGCTCGCCGGCAAGAACATCGTGCTGCTGTTTGAAAAGACCTCTACCCGCACCCGCTGCGCGTTCGAAGTCGCCGCTTACGACGAGGGCGCGAACGTCACCTTCCTCGATTCCAAGTCCTCCCAGATGGGCAAGAAGGAAACGATGGTCGACACCGCCAAGGTCCTCGGCCGCTTCTACGACGGCATCGAGTACCGCGGCTACGACCAGAAGGTCGTCGAGGGTCTCGCCGCCAACGCCGGCGTTCCCGTGTGGAACGGCCTGACCGACGTCGACCACCCGACGCAGGCGCTTGCCGATATCCTGACGCTGATGGAAAACACCAAGAAGCCGCTCAGCAAGTGCAAGCTCGTCTTCTGCGGCGACACGCGCAACAACGTCGCCTACTGCCTCATGTACATCTGCGCCAAGCTCGGCATCCACTATGTCGGCTGGGGCCCGAAGGAGCTTGCTCCCGCGGCTGATGTCGTCGAGTATTGCCGCGAGGTCGGCAAGGAGACCGGCGCCATCGTCGAGTACGGCGAGGACAAGGAGCTGCTCAAGGGCGCTGACGCGCTCTACACCGACATTTGGGCTTCCATGGGCGAAGAGGACAAGATCCCCGAGCGCGTCAAGCTGCTCACGCCCTTCAAGGTCACCGGTGACGTGCTGAAGGCCACCGAGAATCCCGACTGCATCTTCCTGCACTGCCTGCCCTCCTTCCACGACTTCGACACCACCATGGCCGCTTCCCAGAAGGAGCTCGGCTACGATATCCGCGAGGTCACGGACGAGGTCTTCCTCTCCCCCAACTCCAAGGTCTTCGACGAGGCGGAGAACCGCATGCATACCATCAAGGCCGTCATGGTCGCCACCATCGGCAACGTCTGATCGGTTCAGACCACTTCAAAAAAAGCATAAAAGGACGGGAGCACTTCGTGCTCCCGTCCTTTTCTCATGTGTTCACTTGCAGTACCGACGCAGCTCCCCGCAGAGACGGCTTGCGTCCTGCTCGTTGCGGGCGATAACGGCGACCGAGTCGTTGCCGGAGATGCAGCCCATCATATCGGGCAGACGCATCGCGTCGAGCGCCGCGCCCGCCGCGTCGGCAAGGCCGGGCAGCGTTTTGAGCACCACCACGATGCCCGCGCAGTCTGCGCTCACACAGCATTCGTTCAGGATCAGCTTGAGCCGCTTCGTGTTGTCGATGTGGTCGGCCTTGTTCGAAACAGCATAGCGGCTGCGTCCGCCGCCGAGCGGCTCTTTGTAAAGATACAGCTCCTTGATGTCACGCGAGACGGTCGTCTGCTTGCTCTCGATGCCGCATTCGGCCAGGTGAGCAATCAGCTCCTCCTGTGTCTCAATGTCGTACTTGGCGATCAGCTCAAGTATTTTCTCCTGCCGCTTGCTCTTCATGATCTTCTCTCCCATTTCCCCCGCCCGGACGCTCGCCGAAGCGGGTTTCTTCTCTTCTTCCCTCTTTCTTTATCCGGACTCTTTTCAGCTCGTCCGGGATCTTACAGATCGTCGCGGTTGACGGGGCAGGACATGCAGCGCGGGCCGCCGCGGCCGCGGGACAGCTCCGCCGACGGAATGGAGATGACGTCGATGCCCTTCTTGTCGAGCAGCTCGTTGGTCACATAGTTGCGGTCGTAGGTGATGACGCGGCCCGGCGCGATGCACAGCGTGTTGGAGCCGTCGTTCCACTGCTCGCGCTGCGCGGCCAGCAGGTCGCCGCCGCCGCAGCGGATCAGGTCGACCGCGGGGAGCTTGAGCTCGAGGGCGAGAATGTCCTTGAGCTCTTCCTTGAGCGCGCGGAACTGAAGCTCGCCATGGTCGTCGAGCGTCATCTCGTAAACGCTCAGCGGGCCTTCGATCTCGGGGTGAATGGTGAACTTGTCGTAGTCGACCATCGTGAAAACGGTATCAAGGTGCATGAACGCGCGTGTTTCGGGAATGTCGAACGCGAGCACCTTCTTGAAGCCAGAGTTTTGCAGCAGGTTGCGCGCAAAGTTCTCCGCGCCGGAAACGGTCGTGCGCTGGGACAGGCCGACGGCCACGATGTCCCTCGAGAGGACGAGCACGTCGCCGCCCTCGATGGAGTAGCTGTCGGAGAGGTCGTACCACATCTTGTTCTCCGGCGTGGCAAAGTCGCGGTTGTAGAGGTACATGTACTTTAAGAGCAGGCTCTCGCGCTTGCGCGCGGGGGTGTGCATGCGGTGGATGTTGATGCCCTCGCCCACGCAGGCGCCCGGGTCACGGGTGAAGTAGAGGTTGGGCATGGGGTCGGAGACGAACGGATAGTCGTCGTCGACAAGATCCATAAGGGAGGTGGCTTCCTTGGTGGCGACCTCGCTGCGCTTGATACCGGCGATCAGCTCGGTGACCATCTCCTTCGGCGGCATGTTGAGCAGGTAGCTCGTCATGGACGCGCGCAGGCCCTTGGCGTGGATCTTGCTGATGTTGAGGAAGTCGTTCACCAGCTGGATCTGGCGGGCGGGATCGGCGATCGCCTTGGCGACCTCGTCGACGTAATAGACGACCTCAACGCCGTTTTCGCGCAGCACGCGGGCGAAGTTATCGTGCTCCTGCTGCGCGATCTTGAGATAGGGCACATCGTCGAACAGCAGACGTTCGAGCGTGGCAGGGGTCAGCGCTTCCAGCTCCTTGCCGGGGCGGTGCAGCAGCACCTTGTTGAGCTTTCCGATCTCGGAGAAATTATGGATGCCTGGATACATAGTTTTGCTCCCTTTCCCGGGATGCCGGCGGCTCTCTCATCGACCGCCCATACACCCCGCTGTGATTTATTTCTCTGCGTACCGCACAAAAGCGAACGCGCGACGGATTCTACTTCCGTTATTATGCCTTAAAGTATACTCTTCCGGCGGAAGCTTGTAATGTATCAGTGATTTTGCAATTTTATGTGCCAGTTACTCCTCCAGCTCTTCTTCCAGCGCTTTGTGCAACACGTCCATGCCGCATGCCAAACGCTCGCGCGATTCGTAGGAGTAATTGATGCGGATATAGTCGCGTCCGCCGTTTTTATAGGGGTAAAACACGTGCCCCGGAATGAGCGTAACGCCCATATTGTAGGCGCGGTTGATAAAGTGCTTGCTGTCCACGCCGTCCGGCAGGCGGCACCAGACGTACACGCCGCCCCGCGGCCTTTCATAGCGCACGCCGAGATGCGCGAGCGCATCAAGTTTTTGGCACACAAGGTCGCGGTTGCCGCTGTAGATCTCGCGGAATGTGGCAAGCGAGCTATAGTAGCTCCCGTCGTCCAGATACATGCCGAGGAGCTTCTGCGTCATCCAGTCCGAGGCCATCAGCCGCACAGAGACAAGATAGCTCAGCGCACGGACGAAATCGCGGTTGCCCGTGACGAAGGCAAGGCTCAGCCCCGGAATGAAGGTGAGGGAGAACGAATAGATGTAAATGACATTTCCCGTTGTGTCAAACGCTTTGATCGGCGGGAGCTTATCGCCGTCGTAGACGAGCTCGCTCGCCGCGTCCTCCTCCACGATCGGAATGCGGTAGCGGCTGGAAAGCTCCACGAGCTTCTTGCGCCGCTCGAGCGACAGAATACAGCCCGTGGGGTCGTGGAAGCTTGAGTTGACAAAGATCAGCCGCGGGCGCGTCTGCGTGAGCAGACTTTCGAGCACATCGCAGTTCATGCCGTCCTCGTCCACGGGGACGGTCAGGATCCTGGCTCCGGCCAGCTCCATCACGCGGTACATGTCGGGGTGCACCGGCTCTTCCATCACCACGCTGTCGCCGGACTTGACGAGGAGCGTGACGATAAAATCGAGCGCCTGATTCGTCTCCGAAAGGATCTGGATCTCGCCCGACGAGGCCCTCACGCCCTTGGTGCCGAGAAACGACGCCAGCTTCTGGCGCAGGAAGCGGTCGCCCTTGTAGGGGCTGAAAAAATACTGGCTCGGGCCGCTGCCGGTCAAAAGGCCGGCAATGTCGTGCGCGACGCGCTCAGATGAGTATACCTCGCGCGAGGCAACGCCGCTGCCCAGCGAAAAATGGCTCTCGTCCGTAAAGCGCTGGAACAGGTCGTCAAAGGTCTTTTCCATGTCGAGGTACTTATCCGCCACCTCGTTGACCCAGTTGACGCGCCCCATCTGCACGCCCTCGCCGCTCTCGCCGACCGGCTCCTTTTCCGTGCTCGCCGAGGCCACAAGGTAGCCCACGCCCTGACGCGACTCGATCCACGCGTCGCTTTTCAGTTCGCCGTAGGCCTTGACCACCGTGTTGCGATGCACGTCCAGAATCTGAGCGAGCGCCCGCTCGCTCGGCAGCGCGCTTGAGCGCGGCAGCGCGCCGCTGATGATCTGCGCTTTGATCTGGTCGGCGATCTGCAAATAGACCGGCACCTTGGAGGATTTGTCGATACTGATTTTCATGCCGTCTTCTCCCTCTCACTTTCCGCTGCGCGTTCACCGGCGCGGAAAGACCGTGCGTTGATACTACAAGGGTATCGTTGTCGTTCTTTGCATTTTATCACATAACCGCACGGGTTGTACAGTCATTTTTGTGCATCTGCCATAACCCCGGAAAGAACAAAGCCGGAGGCGTCTCTCTGGACGCCTCCGGCTGTTTGTTTGGTGGTTGAATTTACTTTTCAAGCAGCGTCATTTCGCGCTTAGAACATCAGGTGTGCGATCGGGCAGACGATGAGCAGGCTGATGATGGTGCGCTCAAGGAAGATGACGAACAGCTCCCAGATGTTGA
>ERZ827150.5176-NODE-5176-length-10709-cov-2.596302_pt1 | contig 10709 bp, 9 predicted proteins | sample MGYA00519779_ERZ827150 | MGnify/ENA primary metagenome ERZ827150 (study PRJEB31778, sample SAMEA3449267) | human gut metagenome | biome: human gut; feature: human-associated habitat; material: faeces | place: United Kingdom | collected 2010/2012 ...
GCTGAACGGGAAAGCAATTTCCATCAGCCGACAGAAGCGATCGTTCATGACGTTTACGTTCCTGAAACCATTACCGTTGCCGAATTGGCACACAAGATGGCAGTCAAGGCTTCAGAGGTGATCAAACAGTTGATGAAACTGGGCCAGATGGTCACGATCAATCAGGTGCTGGATCAGGAAACGGCGATGATTCTGGTCGAGGAAATGGGGCACAAGGCTTTTGCTGCCAAGATTCAGGACGTTGAAGCCGAGCTGGCCGAGCTGGGTGAAAATGAAAACGCGGAATTGTTGCCGCGCGCTCCGGTCGTTACCGTTATGGGTCACGTCGATCACGGCAAGACGTCTCTTCTGGATTACATTCGCCGTACGAAAGTCGCTACTGGTGAAGCTGGCGGGATTACCCAGCATATCGGTGCGTATCACGTCAAAACCGGTCGCGGTATTGTGACTTTCCTCGATACCCCGGGCCATGAAGCGTTTACCGCCATGCGTGCCCGCGGCGCGAAAGCGACGGATATCGTCATTCTGGTTGTGGCTGCCGATGATGGTGTTATGCCACAGACAAAAGAAGCGATTGCCCATGCGAAAGCGGCTGGCGTTCCGATCGTCGTGGCAATTAACAAGATCGACAAACAGGGCGCCAACGTCAATCGCGTTACACAGGAACTGGTTGCAGAAGACGTCATTCCTGAAGAATACGGTGGAGATATTCCATTCGTTCCTGTTTCGGCAAAATCAGGACAGGGAATCGATTCCCTGCTTGAAAACGTATTGTTGCAGGCTGAAATTCTCGAATTGACCGCACCGGTCGAAGCAATGGCAAAGGGTCTCGTTATTGAAGCCCGTCTGGACAAGGGACGTGGTCCGGTTGCCACAGTACTTGTTCAATCCGGTACATTGCATCGTGGTGACGTGGTTCTGGTCGGTCAGGAATACGGCCGTATTCGTGCCATGTTGAGTGAAACCGGCAAAGCCATTTCCGAAGCGGGTCCAAGTATTCCTGTCGAAATTCAGGGACTGACCGGTGTTCCTTCTGCTGGTGAAGAAATCGTGGTACTGAATGATGAACGCAAGGCACGTGAAATCGGTCTGTTCCGTCAGGGCAAGTTCCGTGACGTGAAACTGGCAAAACAGCAGGCGGCCAAACTGGAAAACATGTTCGAGAATATCGGGGAAGGCGAAGTCAAGTCACTGCCTCTGATTATCAAGACCGACGTTCAGGGCTCGCAGGAAGCGCTGGCTTCTTCACTGCTGAAATTGTCCAACGACGAAGTGCGTGTCCAGATTGTTCATGCAGCTGTCGGTGGTATTACCGAAACAGACGTTAATCTGGCGCTGGCTTCGCAGGCGGTCATTATCGGGTTCAATACGCGTGCCGATGCACAGGCACGTCATCAGGCTGAAGCCAATGGCGTCGATATCCGTTATTACAATATTATTTCCGATGCGATCGATGAAGTGAAAGCGGCCATGTCGGGCATGCTGGCTCCGGAAAAACGCGAGCATGCTTTGGGTCTGGTCGAAATCAGGCAGGTCATCAATGTCAGCCGGGTCGGTGCGATTGCAGGCTGTTTTGTGACTGAAGGTCTGGTTCGCCGGGGTTCTCCGGTTCATCTGTTGCGCGACAATGTCGTTATCTGGTCTGGCGAAATCGATTCATTGAAACGCTTCAAGGATGACGTCAAGGAAGTCAAGGCCAACTTCGAATGTGGTCTGACGCTGAAAAATTACAATGACATCAAGGTGGGTGACCAGCTTGAAGTGTATGAAATTCAGGAAATCGCAAGAACCCTGTAATTTATTCAGACAGGAACGGCAATTTCGGATATGTTGATATTGGATATTTTCATTTTTTAGGGAGTGGATCATGGCAAGACACAGCAAATCGATTCCCGGCCGCAGTATTCGTGTGGCTGACCAGATCCAGCGCGATCTGTCCGATATCATTTTTTCGGAGCTGAAAGACCCGCATGTCGGGATGATTACCATCGTCGATGTCAAGGTGACACCCGATTATGCCCATGCCAAGATCTTTTTCACCATGCTGGACGACAGTCCGGAAAAGGTGGAAAAGACTCTGGACAGCCTGCACCGTGCTTCGGGGTTTTTGAGGATGCAATTGGGCAAGCGTTTGCATATTCATACTTTGCCGCAGCTTTCTTTCGTTTACGATAATTCCATCGCTCAGGGCATGGCTTTATCCCATCTGATTGATGTAGCCAATTCCGAGCGGGCAAAAGACGATGGTGAAGTCTGATTGTCAATTTTCATTTTCGGCCTCGTGAAAACGGGGCCTTTCATTTTTCAGGTTCAAGGGATTTATGAGTCAGGCATCCGTCAGGAAAAAACGGCTGGATATCGATGGTGTTTTACTGCTGGACAAACCGGCCGGAATTTCCAGTAACGATGCCTTGATCAAGGCAAAGCGTTTCATGAATGCCAAAAAGGCAGGACATACCGGAACACTCGATCCTTTTGCAACTGGCTTGTTGCCGATCTGTTTCGGGGAAGCGACCAAATTTTCACAAGATCTGCTGGATGCAGACAAGACTTATGAAACGGTCGTTCATCTGGGCATTTCCACAACGACAGGCGACACGGAAGGCGAAGTTTTGAAAACAAGTGACTCCGTGTCGTTTTCAGTCGATGAAATCAGTTCTGTTCTGGATCAGTTCAAGGGCGACATCCTTCAGATTCCTCCAATGTATTCCGCACTGAAGCGGGATGGCAAACCTCTTTACGAGTATGCTCGCGCCGGAGTGGAACTCGAACGCGAAGCCCGTCCTGTCACTATTTCCGAACTGACCTTGCTTGGCTGGACTGCTCCTTTTCTGACCCTTCGTGTCAGGTGCAGCAAGGGAACGTATATTCGTGTTCTTGGCGAAGACATCGGTAATGCGCTCGGATGTGGTGCCCATTTGAAAGCACTGCGCCGCGTTCAGGTGGGTTCATTGGGCATTGAAAAAGCGGTTTCCCTGCAGGATCTGGCAGCGGTATTGCCGGAAGAAACGGCTTCACTCCAGGAAAAGCTCGAACCCGTGGATTATCTCTTGTCCTCTTTTCCGGCACTCGCCCTGAATGCATTGCTGACGAAGCGGTTTTTGAATGGTCAGCGTCTGTCGCTGGCGAAAGAAGGTGTTCCATTATCGGCTGTCCCCGGACGTTTCCGGATTTATGCGGCTGAAAATGGCATTTTCATGGGGACGGCGCAATTAAGGGCCGACGGCGTTCTGGCTCCCGAGCGACTGGTTTCGCTGGCACGAATCCCCGAAAGCTGACGGATAAAATCCTTTATTCTGTTACCGGTACGTCAACCGGCTGCCTGTTTTGACGTTTAAATGTCGTGGCTGTTTTTATATTCGGAAACGTTCACGTGCTAAAATACCAAGTTATACTTTTCCACCATTAATCAGGTTTTTATGTCTCAAACTACACGCGCTATCCGCAATGTCGCGATTATCGCGCACGTCGACCATGGCAAAACCACTCTCGTCGATCAGCTGCTGCGTCAATCGGGTACTTTCAGGGAAAATCAGGCCGTTACCGAACGGGTGATGGATTCCAATGATCTGGAAAAAGAACGCGGGATTACCATTCTCGCCAAAAACTGTGCCGTCGAATACGAAGGGACACACATCAATATTGTCGATACCCCGGGCCATGCCGACTTCGGTGGCGAAGTGGAACGCGTGTTGTCGATGGTCGATAGTGTGCTGCTTCTGGTTGATGCCGTTGAAGGGCCGATGCCTCAAACCCGTTTCGTGACACGAAAAGCACTGGGTCTGGGACTGAAACCGATTGTTGTCATCAACAAGGTTGACCGTCCGGGAGCCCGCCCTGACTGGGTGATCAATGCCACTTTCGATCTGTTCGACAAGCTCGGTGCAACGGAAGAACAGCTCGATTTCCCAGTCATTTATGCGTCAGGACTGAACGGTTATGCCGGTCTGGATGACAGTGTCCGTTCCGGAGACATGCGCCCGTTGTTTGATGCCATCCTGAAATACGTTCCGGTACGCGATGCCGATCCGGATGGTCCTTTCCAGATGCAGATTTCTTCGCTGGACTATTCTTCCTACGTCGGCAAAATCGGTGTCGGTCGCGTCAATCGCGGTCGTGTCAGACCGTTGCAGGACGTCATTATATTGAATGGTCCGGACTCGACGCCGATCAAGGCGCGTATCAACCAGGTCCTTTCTTTCAAGGGGCTGGAACGCAAGGTGATCGATGAAGCGTCTGCTGGCGATATCGTGTTGATTAACGGGATAGAAGCAATTGATATCGGTTCGACGATTTGCGATCCGGAACATCCTGAAGCTTTGCCGATGTTGACGGTCGATGAGCCGACGCTGACGATGAACTTTATGGTCAATACGTCGCCGTTTGCCGGCCGTGAAGGCAAATTTGTGACCAGTCGCCAGTTGCGTGAAAGACTGGATCGTGAACTGAAATCGAATGTGGCTTTGCGTGTGATGCCGACCGATGACGATACTATTTTCGAAGTGTCAGGTCGCGGCGAATTGCATTTGACGATCCTGATCGAAAACATGAGACGTGAAGGGTATGAACTGGCTGTTTCCCGTCCGCGCGTCGTTTATAAAGATATCGATGGTGTCAAACACGAACCGTACGAAGCGTTGACGGTAGACGTTGATGAAGCGAATCAGGGCGCGGTTATGGAAGAGCTCGGCCGTCGTCGGGGAGATTTACAGGACATGCAGCCTGACAGCAAGGGCCGAGTTCGTCTGGAATACAAGATCCCGGCTCGCGGGCTGATCGGTTTCCAGAGTGAGTTTATGACCCTGACTCGCGGTACAGGGCTCATGAGTCACGTTTTCGATGATTATTATCCTGTCGATCCGTCCAAGGCTGAAGCGGGCGGGCGCAGAAACGGCGTTTTGATATCACAGGATGACGGTGCAGCGGTTGCCTATGCCTTGTGGAAATTGCAGGAACGCGGTCGTATGTTCGTCAATCATAATGACCCGGTTTATGAAGGCATGATTATCGGCATTCATTCGCGTGAAAACGATCTGGTCGTCAATCCGATCAAGGGAAAACAGTTGACCAATATCCGTGCTTCCGGCACGGATGAGGCGGTTCGTCTTGTTCCGCCTATCCAGATGTCTCTGGAGTATGCCGTTGAATTCATCGAAGACGATGAACTCGTTGAAATCACCCCGAAGAGTATCCGTTTGCGCAAGCGTCATCTCTCTGATATCGATCGCAGGCGTGCAAGCCGTGCGTCGTAAATAATCAGTCCGAAATAAAAAAGGGGCCTTCGTGGTCCCTTTTTTTATAGTGATTTTGGGCTTTTTTATTTTTTGATGAGTTTGTTGTGAGCGTGCAACATTTGTAAAAATTTTTTTTATAGTGAAACAGAAATAAAAATATCAAATTTGATCGGGATTCTTTTTTTTCAGAGGGAAAAAACTTTTATTGATGAGCTTGATTGAGGGACGGAATATGAATAGGGAAAATACGGAAACAGGAGAAGAATTTCGTTTTTTTTAATGTATTTTTCATAATTTTTCTCCGGATAATTTTTATATATGTGGCTGAAAGTTATTTCAGGGTTGCAGGCATACAACATATCAGGAAATTGTCTCATGGAAATTTTTATCGGAAATGAATGTCAAATGCTGAATTTGCTGATTCTCAAATAATGGGAAGATTGATGTCGTTTTCTGTATTTTTGTGTTGATTTTGTTCGGATTTCGACCGAATATGGTCAGACATGCCTGTCGGGTGACGTCAGGCAGGGGTTTCTGGTTTCGTTTGGGGGGTACCGGTAACGGTACATTTTTTTTCTTGACACTTCAGTGGCACGCTTGTTTAATGCATGCACTCAAGTTTGTCTCTGATGGACATTTAAATATTTGTAGGGGGTTACGTGAATAAAACTGAGCTTATCGAGCATATCGCCAAATCTGCTGACATTTCCAAGGCAGCGGCTGCTCGTTCCCTGGATGCAGTGATTGATGCAGTAACTACAAGTTTGAAAAACAATGACAGCGTTACTCTGGTGGGCTTTGGTATCTTCAGCGTAGGTGAACGTGCTGCTCGTTCCGGCCGTAATCCACGTACCGGTGAAGTTATCAAAATCAAATCAGCAAAAGTTCCTAAATTTAGGGCTGGTAAATTGTTAAAAGATGCTGTAAACTAATGTTTTTTACGACGCATGACAAACGTCGAGTTTGACTGGCTAAGAATAAGAAGGGTGCTTAGCTCAGTTGGTAGAGCGGTGCCCTTACAAGGCATAGGTCGGGAGTTCGAGCCTCTCAGCACCCACCAAACAGTCAAACTGGTGCAGTTTTAGGAGTGGTAGTTCAGTTGGTTAGAATATCGGCCTGTCACGCCGGGGGTCGCGGGTTCGAGTCCCGTCCACTCCGCCAATAATCGGAAAAGGCGAACTCATGTTCGCCTTTTTTTTATTTCAATCGCATCTTAATGGGCAGAGACCGCCATGCTTGAGTTTATACGCAACCACAAACGTCTGACTCAAATCATTCTTCTTGTTTTCATTATTCCATCCTTTATCTTTGTCGGTGTTGAAGGCTATAAACGCCTGGGTGACGGTGATGCCGTTGCCAAGGTGGCCGGAAAATCCATTACACAACAGGAATGGGACAATGCGCAGCGTGAACAGGCGGAACGTCTCCGCCAGCGTGCTGCCGCTGCTGGCCAGCCATTCGATAACAAATGGATCGAGTCGTCCGAATTCAAATGGAATGTATTGCAGAACCTGATCGTCAAGCGTGTTCTGCTTGAAACAGTCAACAAGGAAAATCTTTCCGTACCGGAGCAGATCGTTTTGCAACGCATTCGCGAAATTCCCGGCCTGATCGGGCCGGATGGCAAACTGGATGAAGCCCGTTACAAGGAAGCTCTTGCGGCTCAGGGCCTGAATCCGGATATGCATTTTGCAATGGTGCGTCAGGATATGGCTATCCAGCAACTGGCAGCACCTGTTGAATACAGTGCAATCGAACCGGCAGCGGTAACGCAGCGTGTTTTCAGCCTCTTCGAACAGGAACGCGAAGTCCAGCATCTGCTCTTCAATAATGCCTCCTATCGCGGCAAGGTTTCTGTCACAGACGAAGAACTGAACGCTTTTTACAAGGCACATGAAGCTCAATTTACGATTCCTGAACATGCCGACGTTGAAGTGATCGTTCTGGATATGCCGACCGTCGCAAAAAACATCAAGATCAGCGACGCTGATTTGCAGAGCTACTATTCGCAGAACAAGGATCGTTTTTCCATTCCCGAAGAACGTCGTGCACAGCATATTCTGATCGCCGTCAACAAGAATGCGACCGAGGCCGAAAAGGCTGAAGCCAAAAAGAAAGCGGAAGGCATTCTGGCTGAACTGAAAGCCAATCCGGCGCGTTTCGCCGAACTGGCCAAAGCAAATTCACAGGATCCGGGTTCTGCCAAAAATGGTGGCGACCTGGGCTTCTTTACCCGGGGCAAGATGGTCAAACCGTTCAATGACGCTGTTTTCGGTATGAAAAAGGGCGATATCAGCGATCTGGTTCAAACGGATTTCGGCTACCACATCATTACTGTTTCCGATATCAAGCCGGCTGTTGCAAAACCACTGGCTCAGGTCAAGGATCGTGTTTTACAGGAACTGACACGTGAACAAGCCAACAGGAAATTTGCGGAAATGTCGGAAACCTTCTCGAATATGGTTTACGAAAAACCGGATAGTCTGAAACCGGTTGCCGATGCCCTGAAACTGGCGATTCATCCTTTCCCGAATCTGGCGCGCGACCCGGCGATTGCTGCCAAACAGAACCAGATGCTGGCCAATCCAAAGATTTTGCAAGCCATATTCACGGATGACGTCATCAATGGCAAACACAATACCGAAGCGATCGAGGTAGCTCCGCAGGTTCTGGTTGCCGCGCGTATTGCCAAGCATTATCCGGCAACATTGACGCCATTTGACAAGGTCAAACAGGTGATTACGGCAGAAGTGACCAATGAAAAAGCCCAGAAACTGGCAAAAGCGGCCGGTGAAGCTGAACTGGCCAAACTTCAGGAAGGTGTTGCTTCCGCTTCCGGTTTCTCGTCTTCCATCATGGTTTCCCGTCACAAGATCGCGATGGCCAATCGTGCCGAACTGGCCCCGGTCATGAAAGCGGACGTTTCCAAACTGCCGGCTTATGTGGGCACCGATGTTCCGGGAATGGGGTATGTGATTTATCGCATCACCAAAGTCGTGACTCCGTCCAATCCTGACAAGAACCTGCGTGAAGCCATGAGCAAGCAAATGGCTAACGTGGCGTCCCAACAGGATCTGAACGCTTATCTGAATTATCTGAAAAAAGAAGCCAAGGTTGAAATTCTGGTCAAGAGTCCCGCTGAAGAAAAAGGCGAGGCTGCCCCGGAAGTTGCCAAATAAGCGATTGACAAATGGATAAGAGAGATGGCACTGATTAGTGATAACCCGTTTCTGAAAGATCTCGGGTTCGAATTGCTCGATATGAAAGACGGGATTGCAGAAGTCGGTATCAACCTGCAGGCGCAACACATGAACAGCTGGCAGGTCATGCATGGCGGTATCATCATGACCCTGCTGGATGCCGCCATGGCACGTGCCGCGCGTTCACTGGTCCCTGATTTGACGAGTGCTGCAACCGCGGAAATGAAAACCAGCTTTTTTCAGCCGGGTGGCAAGATCAGCCAGCAGATCATCGGTCGTGGCAAGGTTCTTCACCGCTCGACGACGATGTATTACTGTGAAGGGGAAATCTGGAATAATGATGCCCTGATTGCCAAGGCGATGGGGACGTTCAAGGTATTCCGCCGTAATGATATTGCCAGACGACTCAAGATGACTTCTTCAAGGCATTTGGCTACTGAAAACTGACCGCCGCTTGAATTAATAAAAAAGCATGCCCGGGTGTTCGGCATGCTTTTTTATTTTCAGGAACACCGTGAAGTTAAAACCGGATCATTCTTCCGGATAAGGCATCGGGATACCGTCATTGAGGTACAAAAATCCCTTGATGAGGCGATAGGTATACCAGCACCATGCCAGAACCCAAACTGCGGCGGCAAATATGATGCCGATGATCGTGAAATAAAAGATCCAGCCCAGTGCAACCCAGGCGAAATACCACCAGAACGAACGGATCTGCCATGTCTGGTGCGTATAAAGCCAGGTATGAATCGCTCTTGGCCGGACCAGATAATTCAGGATCAGTGGAACAAATGAAAATATGCCAAGCGTGAACAAAAAGCAGATGGCATGGAAAATATAAAGCCACCAGGCTGTCGAGCGCAGGTTGGTGAGATAAGGCGAATTGTAATCCAGTGTAGCGTCAGTCGTCATGATCATCCTTTCGTGAAATACGTTTATCAGGTTTGATCAGAATTTTCTCCGGAAGTTTTATGATTGACTGGAATTGTCTGAAATAATTGACGTGGTTTTTTCCTGAATGCAGGATCGATCAGATGAACACCATGTACCCGCTTGATTGCCTGTATCAGATAAACACCACCCAGAAATGGCCACCAGCGGTTTCCCGCTTTTTCCATGAAGGTAAAACGTTTGAGCCAGTGGCGTGTCCGGCAGGGTGGTCGATAACAACCGAAATGCCCGCGGTTGATTTCAAAGTTCAACAGTTTCAGCCAGTCCTTCAGACGGGGCAGGCCGATGAATTCGGCATAGGATGGAAGAAAGTACGCGCCGGTCAGTTTCCCGATACTCTGTCGAAGTCCCCAGAGGCTGGCAGGATTGAAACCGCTGATGATGACTTGTCCCTCCGGGATCAGCACACGATCCACTTCCCGTAAAATCATGTGCGGATTTTCGGCAAACTCGAATGCGTGCGGCAAGATGATCAGATCTATCGATTCGGATGCAAATGGCAAACGGTCGATATCATGAATGAGCGAGAGCTTGACGGTTCCATCAGACGGGATTGAAGAAGGTGATTCAGGGAAAAACTGGTTACTGACCCAGCGGTTTTTGATCCGGTTGTCTTTCAGGGCATTGATTTCGGAAAAACCGATTTGAAGGGCATTGAAACCGAAAATATCAGCCGAGAGCGTCTGGAAAAGATTTTCTTCCCATTCCAGCATGTAACGTCCGACGGGTGTCATCAGCCAGTCATGCATGATCTGGATTTTTATCTTGGCTTCTGACGCTTTCATACGTTCTCAAATATATCCGGAATGGCAAGGTTCATCCAGGTGGCAAAAAATATGAAGTTTGCCGGGCATATTGATGAACAGGATTTTTTATTTTACTGGCAGATCACCATCAACACTACCTTCCTTTTATAAAAAAAAGTATTCGAATACAGTGTTTTTTCTTTTCTGTGTGTCTGAAAAACGTCGTTCGGGTATCAAAAAAAGGGGTTTTTGTGTCAGGTCATGATTCATGGGGCTGTTTATGTTTGAATTAAATCATGTTTTGATCCAAGGCCGGGGAAGAGTATGACAGAAAATATAACGGTGACGTTGACACACAAAAATGATTATCGCTTTGAAGTGGATTTCAATGAGTCGTTCAAGGGATTTGTTTCGGATATCGAAAAACCGTCTGGTGGAAGTTGCGGACCGGCTCAGACGCATATGCTTCTGGCTGCTGTTGCCAATTGCCTGTCGGTGAGTTTTTTGTACTCCTTGAACCGTTCAGGTATCGACGGGGGAAATATGGTGACAAAGGCCATGCTGGATATATGTAAAAG